>Ga0247831_1000363_pt1 | contig 100084 bp, 106 predicted proteins | sample LaCruzMarch2015__9_FD_192406 | JGI IMG/M metagenome (GOLD analysis project Ga0247831, IMG submission 192406) | Freshwater microbial communities from meromictic Lake La Cruz, Castile-La Mancha, Spain - LaCruzMarch2015_1m | ecosystem: Environmental > Aquatic > Freshwater > Lake | place: Spain...
TCCCGAGCGCGGACCGTGGAAACATCTGGCTTCCATCCAAACGGAGCCAAATGAACCTGCGAAACCCCGGTCGCCTCAACAAACGAGGCAACATTGTGCGGCCGCAAACCGCCCGCCGGCAGAACCTCGATCCGGTCACCCGCATAGGCAACCAAATCCCGAACCAGCGAAACAGCCTCCGTAGCCCGAGGCCGCTGGCCGCTGGTCAGAACCCGCGTAAAACCAAGCTCCACCAACTGGTCCAAAGCCGCAAACGGATCTGGCACCGCATCAAAAGCCCGGTGACAAACCCAGTCCAAATCCGGAGCCAAAGCCCGAAGCTCCGCCATCCAGACCAGGTCCAGCCGACCATCGGCCAGCAAAATCCCGGCCACAAACCCGGCGACCGGCAAAGCGGAAAGAGCCAAAACGTCCGCCTTCATCACCTGAAAGTCGGAGTCGTCATAAAGAAATCCCGCCCCTCGGGGACGGATCATCGCCAAAATCGGCAACCCAACCTCAAGGGCATCAGCCGTCAAACCAAAAGAAGGGGTCAACCCGCCGAGCTCAATCGCCGAGCAAAGCTCCACCCGATGAGCCCCCGCTTGCCGCGCCGCCACCACGTCGGCCACGCGGCAACAAACGATCTCAACCAGCATCAGCCTGCTAAACCGCGCGCAGCGAGGAACTCAAAGCTCGAAGCCAAGCAGTCAAATGGATCACGCCGACAGTAATCCTGCTCTACCGTCCACCACTCCACGCCGCCAGCCTTCCCGGCCTCAATAATCGCGTCCCAATCCAAGTTCCCCTCACCCACCGGAGCCATCACCGGCCCATCGCCAGAAACGACTTCCTTATCCTTAACATGGATCACCTGCAACCGCCCCGGGAACCGCAACATGAACTTCGCCGGATCAATCCCCGCATGCTGAATCCAGTAAGTATCAATCTCCAGCATCATGTGCGGAGCGTCGATGATGATGTCGTAATTGGTCTTGCCGGTATGCCGGTCCAAAATGAACTCGTGGGCATGGTTGTGGAACCCAAACCGAATCCCCGCCGCCGATAGCTTCTCCGCCACCGCCATCGAAGCCCCCACAAACTCGTGGTACTTGCCCGGATCGTCGTTAGTCCCCCAAAGCCCACCAATCGCCGTATAGGTACAGCCCAAAGTCTGGTGAAACTCGATCTCCTCATCGGTGTGATGCAGCAACCGCTCCCAAGGCCGATGCGTCGCCGCACAAACCAACCCATGGCTGTCCAACATCTGCCGAGCCGTCGCCGCCGAAACCTCCGGGTTCTCCCCATCCATGCAGCCGATCGCCGAAAGTTGAACCCCGGCATATCCGATGCCGTGCAGGGTCTGCAACGCCGCATCCAACCCTTCCCCCGTCTTCACAAAGTCCCGAAGGGTGTACATCTGAGCGGCAAGTTGGTTAGCCATCCCGCAGGTTTACCCGGCTCAGCGAACGTTAGGAAGTATCATCAAGGCCTGTGATTATTGGCAACCCGCTCATCTATGCCGTCATCCGCAAGCTCACGAAGTTCTTCTTGCAGACCAAAGGCGGCCTAAAGGTTGTTGGCACAGAAAACCTGCCAACCACCGGCGGCATCATCCTTGCCCCAAACCACGTGTCCTATCTCGATCCGCCGGCAATCAGCATCGGCCTAAAGCGACGAATGGCCTCCATGGCGAAGGCAGAACTTTGGAAGAACAAGTTCTTCGGCAAAATCATGGACGGCGTCGCCGCCTTCCCCGTCCATCGTGGCGCCAGCGACCGCGAAGCCATCCGCACCGGCCTCAAGCGGCTAGAAGACGGCCACCCGCTTCTCCTCTTCCCAGAAGGCACCCGAGGCGACGGAGTCACGCTCGGCAAGTTCAACAGCGGCGCCGCCCTCTTCGCCCGCCGCAGCGGCGCGCCGGTAATCCCCATCGCCATCCACGGCACCGAAAGCATCATGCCCCGGGAAGGAAAAGCTAAGCGGGCTAAAACCACCCTGGTCTACGGAAAGCCGTTCCTGTGGTCAGAAGAAGGCAGCGACGACAAGTTCAACGAGCGGCTCCAGCGAGAAATCATCGCCCTCGCCGCCGCCAACGGCTGGACCATCAAGCCGCCAGAATCCGGTTCAGAAACGCCGAGTGAATGAGATGCTCACAAACGGCTGCGCGCCACGAGCAAAGTAGCGCAGGGCCAAGCCCTTCTGCGGCGTGTACTCAATTCCGCCGGAGGGCCGGTACCGGTTGTGCTCGCCAAGCAAGCGAATCCGAGTCGTAATCGGCAAAGAAACTCCAATGAAAGCCCCGCCCCGCTCACCGGCATAAACGCCGAACGTGACGTCGCCGTTTGCGTCTCCATCCAGAGCCGAAAGCGTCTGCCGTAAAGTCAGCGCCGCGTATGGTCGCCGCCCATCCACGGTCGCATTCGCAACGTCCTGAACGCCAACACTAATGCCTGGCGTCAAGTCGGGAATCGGGCCGATGATGTTGTAGCTCAGGTCAACCGCCGCGTTGACGTCTCGCCGCGGCAGTCGCTGTGTTCGGACTTCAATTTCAAAAAGGTCCGTCAAACCGGTTCCAAAGTAGTACTCCGTCGTGCCGTCCTTCGTCGGCTGATACCAAAGCTCGGCCCGAACCGCCTTGAACGGAATCTTCCGCCCCGTAGGAATCGTAATGACACGATCTGCCGAAGCAAGGGCAGTCAAAGCTGCGAACGCAAACAGGAGGGCGACGCGCACCGACGGAAAGTACCCGAACGCTCCCACGGCCTACCGCTCGATGGTCACAAGCCCGGGTCCACCCTCAGAACCTCGAACCGTAATCCGGGCCGGTACGAATTGCTTGATCACCCAAACCGCCGTCATAAACCGAGATGTGAGTTCCGAAACGCGGAACACGCTGCCGGAATCCGCAAAGGCCGCCGGCACCAAAATCTGGTCCGCCAAGTAAGCATCCAGCGTCGCATTGGAAGTCATCCACTCCGCAAGCTGATCAAAAGCATCTTGCACCAGCGCTTCCACACGCAGCCCCTTAACTCCCATCGAAGTGCCTGTCGCGAGCCCACGTTCATAAACCGCCCAAAGCGTCACGTGCACGCCGGAGGCCGCGCCTTCTAGCTCGACCGCTTCTGCCTCAACCGGAACGTTCGCCGCTTTCGCCAGCTTCTCCAGATGAGACAGCGCGCGAGCAGCAATAGACTCCGGCACTCTCGCGGTGGAAACCCGCCCTCGAACCGCGATCAACTTGCCGCGATCCGGCCAGTCGAGTCCATTAACCACCGAAGGCTCAATATCAATCGCAATCTCCCCTGCCGAATCTCGCCCGAACCCCACTTGCTGATGCTCCGGGAAGGCGTAAATCCCCATCTCTCGAAGTACACCAAGCGTGCCCTCCGCAAAGGCGTCAAACCCGAGCGCATTCGTTCCGAACGTCTCACCTTCAACGAGGAGCGAAGAGTACATTCCGCTTCGCGCCAAAGCCGGAATGAGGGCCGTAAGCGTGATCGGCCCGTTAGCGGTTCGGCCGTGAACGTTCCGCTCACCTCCGACCTTTCCAGAGAGCCCTTTTGCTCGATGGTTCGGATGGAACGTGATCGAATGGTCGCCAACGTTGCACGCACTCGTCTCGGTACCAGTCACTTTGGCCAGAGCGCGAAGTAAAACGACGTCCTCGACGTCAAGCCCGGGGAACCGTGTCCCGGCCCGGACGTTGATGATTTCTACGGGCTGCTGAATCATCGCGGAGACGGTGAGCGCTGTCCGCACCAACCCGCCCCCACCCTCGCCAAACGAGCCATCGATCCGTAGAAACGGACTCAGGGCCATTAAATCTTCAGCTTGAAGACGGCATATTCGATCATCTTCAATGCATAACTCAGGGCGACCAAGAAGAAGACAACCAAGAGCATCTCCGTAAAGAGCACCGGAATCTTCTGCTGGCCACTCGCGCCGTAGGTGAAACCGTACATAACCTTATTGATCTGTCCTACGAGAGCGGTCATCCCGCTCATCAGCGGACTTCGGAACAAGACGTAAAAGGCGATGAATCCAGCGAGTACGCCCGGCAACAGGGCTCGATACTTGTGCCGCTGGTGCTCGTTGTAAATCACGCAAACGTTGCAGCGCTCTTTCTTCTGCGCGGGAGTGAGCTTATGGTTCCGCGGGATCATCTGGGCAGCAAGCAAGGCGTCCTTTGGAATCGGACGGTTCTCCATGGCACCCTTGATGACTTGCTCTTCGCACATACAGCCGACCTGCTCCTTCCAGCAAGTCCGCTTTGAATGGTAAATCGGGCAGCGCTCGCGAACAAACTTTCGGCAAAACGGCAGCTGCCAGCACTTGCCAAGGAACACGTTCTCGCGGTCCTGCTCTTGTTTAACACCCTTGCCGTACTTCAAGAGATCGGCTTTGACGCCTTCTTTTGATCGGTTGCGGACGCGGTTGAACAGATCCGCGACAACTACAATTATCGCAATGACACCCAGCCAGGTGCCGGCAGATTGAAGTGCCTCGTAACTCTTCCGCCCAGCATCGTTCTGGTCGGAATTCGCGACCATCATCGGAAGGTAAAGCGGAGCAAAGTAAAGGACGGCTGCCAGGATCAGCAAGCCACCGCTCAGCAGATCCTCGCCCCAGTACATGTAGCTGGCACCGATACCGGCGGCCAAAACGCTCACGAGCAGAACGTTTTGGAAAATGCCGACATTGCGAAGGGCGTCCGCCGTTTGCGACGCCGCTCCAGGATCGGCCATCCGAATGATGGTGAAAATGAGTAGGCCAGCCGCGCCGACGGCTGCGACTGCACCCGCATAAAGCAAGAATCGGGCACACGCCGACAGAAAATCTTGAAGTGTCTCGTTGAGGTCTCTGCCGGCGGCCATAGCTCTTACTTCTTGACGCGTTCAAGATACGAATCGGTACGAGTATCTACCTTAATCACATCACCAATATTAATGTGAAAAGGAACTTGAACTACCGCACCGGTTTCCAACGTCGCTGGTTTGTTGCTTCCACTCACGGTGTCGCCCTTAAATCCTGGGTCCGTCTCCGTGACCTCAAGCTCCATAAAGTTTGGAAGCTCGTAGCCAAGGGTTTCCGCTCCGCTGACGGACGCGATGATTTTCGACTCTTCCTTCAGGTACTTGGCTTGGTCTCCAAGCGTAGCCATCGGGATTGGAATCTGCTCATAGGTGTCGAGGTCCATCACGATCGCGTCGTCACCCTGCTTGTACAGGTACTGCATCTCCACCTTTTCGATGAAAGCTGGCTCTACTTTTTCTCCGGATCGGAAAGTCTTTTCGATAACCTGTCCGGACTTGATCTTTCGGAGTCGAGTTCGGACGAACGCGCCACCCTTTCCAGGCTTGACGTGCTGGAACTCGATGATCGTCCAAAACTCGTTGTCCATCACGAAGGAAAGACCGTTTCTAAAATCGCTGGTGTCAATTGCCAATGAGTGCCCCTCGATGTCGCTGGCCGAAGCCAAACGAATCACGCTCATTTTGGCACGGGTTGAACGATAACTCACCAACTGACGGTCCGATAGAGGGATATGTTCGCGCACTTTGACGTAAAACCTAGTGACATGCGCGCCTTCGCTATTGCCTCAGTCCTGCTGTTTCTCCCCCACGCGCACGCTCAGTTCGTCTATCCGAAGCCGGAATACAACAAGTCGGTAGCCGGCACGTACCAGGAAGATCCGTTCATCGTCACGTACCGCCGAAAGTTCTTTGCCGTCTTCCGAGGTGACTTTAAAACCTTCGAAACCGCCTATGCCGAGATCAACACGATGCTCGAAAAGAACCCGAAAGACGCCCGTGCCCTGGTGTGGCTGGGCAACGGTCAAACCGTCAAAGCTGGGCTCTTGAGGGTTCAAGGAAAGCAAGCCGAGGCGGAGGCCCTGCTCGAAACGTCGAGGGAGACCCTTGATTCAGCCGTAAAGCTGAAACCGAAGGATCCGAACATCTATATGATGCGGGCGGCCACGCTCTACATTCAGGGCCAATACTGGCCAGCAGACAAGCTGCCGCGCCGAGTTTGGGAGACGTTGCGCGATGATTGCAACACGTTCATCAAGTTCATCGGCCCCACTCGTATGCCAAAAGTCTCAACTCACGTGCGCGGAGAAGCGTACGGCGAGCTCGGAATTGCATACAAGAATCTCGGAGACACCAAAAAAGCCGTCGAGACCTTCAAAAAGCTGATACAGTTGAATCCGGACACTGACTACGCGAAAAGGGCGGAGGATGAGTTGCGCAAACTTAAGAAAAGTTGAATTGATCACATTATCCGTTCGTCAAAATAGCTTACAGACAAGATGAGCCTGTCGTTACTAGGATTGCTCCATCTCACAAAGTCGCCAAACATGGCGGCGGATCTTGTCGTGACTCAAGTTAAGGTAACGACCTCCACCGGCGAAGAGAAGAAATTTGGATTCGGAGAGGGACCGTTCTTCCTGCAAACCACAGTGCGGTGCAATGGTGGTTCCGGCGAACCGTTCCAGATTGTCTACCAAGTCGCGGGCGCCACAAAGCTCCAACAAAGCCCATCCTTCGTTGCAACCCCCGGAAAGATCTGGACCGTCATGTGGTCACCCGGCACAAACGTTGACTACGGCCTAGAGTACGCCGTCCGCGCCGTCCCAGTCGGGGCACCAGTAGAGAGCGGCAAACCTAACACGGGCGTCATTGAGGCCGTATTGCCAGACAAGTTTGAGCGCATCGATCCGATTAAATACCGGCTGGAGAACAAATTCAAAGTCACGATCCGTCAGGGCGTGGCCAAGCGACTTGAAATTGCCATGCCGATCCAAGACCGGTTCTCCCACCAAGAGCCCGAGACTCCGAGCACCAAAGACTCCGATGGATTGGTAAAGGATAGCGCCGGGCCGGGAGAGTACGACGTCATTCGAAATCAGATCGTCGTGGCCTACAACATTCGGCTGAATCCGAAGAAGCTGGAGGCAGTGGCGTGGACCAACTATGCAGCGTTGCCTCCCGAAGCAAAGCAATACAACGTCATCCCGGGTGAAGCAGCGGACGTTGCCGTCACGAAGGAGTTCGTCGACCGCCACTTGCCGGCGAACTTTAAGCAAACGATGACTCCGATGAAGGCCGCGCAGACGCTCTTCCGGGGGCTGGTGAAGGACTTCTCGTACCAAATCCCAGAACCGCCAACGTTTGTTGAGGTTTGCAAGGCCAAGAAAGCCACCTGTTTCGGCTTTAGCAGTCTCTACGCCCGCGCGATCAGCTCCATCGGGATTCCGTCCCGCGTCGTGCTCGGGGTTGACCTTCGAAACAGCCGTCCTCAGAACCACGCCTGGGTCGAAATTTTCGTCCCAGGCACCGGCTGGCTGCCTCAGGATCCAACATTCTCGGATGGTGTGGATAAAGAAGGCTATCACCCGTACTTCTTCTACATCGTGCCGCGACTCAACGAGCGTGTTGCCACCGGATACCTGGCGCCATGGTCAAAGGACGGCATTTCCGGTATGTACGGTAGCACCGCCTCCTATCGAATGACGTACACCGACGCGCCACCACAGGCATCGGCCGTAACCAGTTCGAATATCACGAAGCTCTGATTACTGCGCCATGACTTCGGTCAGCAGCAAGCGTTCAGGATCAATCTGCCGATCTGTGCTCAACACGTAAGAAAGCGGATGTGACACAAGGTTACGGCCGTCGACGCCGACCATCTCTCCTCGGAAACCCGAGAGCAGCCGGTTCGTTGCCATTGCGCCGAGCCGAAGCGCCAAAACACGGTCAAACGCCGTCGGCGAGCCGCCGCGCTGCATGTGACCGAGCACGACATGCCGGGTCTCAAAGCCGGTGTTCTTCCCGATGAAGTCGCTCACGTCGCTCGCTTTCGCCGCGCCTTCTGCCACCACGAGGATCGAGCTTCGCTTGCCTTTGGATGCCGCCGACCGCAGGTACCGGCAAATATCCAAGAGCGAGTAGGGCACCTCCGGAATCAGTACGGCTTCAGCGCCGCCGCTTAGCCCCGCTTCCAGCGCGATAAAGCCGTTCCGTCGCCCCATCACTTCGATGACAAACACGCGCTCGTGGGAATAGGCAGTGTCTCGTACACGGTCGATTGCTTGCACCGCTGTGTTCACCGCCGTGTCAAAACCGATCGAGAAGTCCGTTCCCGCGATGTCGTTATCAATCGAACCAGGAACGCCCATCACCGGGAACTGAAACTCTTCGTGAAGCTTCAGCGCACCGGTAAGCGAACCGTCTCCGCCGATGACCACCAACCCTTCCGCGCCGTTAGCCTTCAGCACGTCAAGCGCCTTTTGCCGGCCTTCAATGGTCCTAAACGTCGCGCTTCGCGCGGTTCGCAGAATCGTGCCGCCGCGATCGATGATGCCACCAACCGCCTGAGAATTCATCTCAACGGCTTCGTTGTTGATGATGCCTTCGTAGCCGTGGCCGAAACCAACGACCTCTGCGCCACGACCAATCGCGGCCCGGACCACCGCTCGGAGGGCAGCATTCATGCCTGGCGCGTCGCCACCGCTGGTAATCACGGCAATTCGCTTCATCGTCTTGGGAGAGTATGTCTCCATATGCCCCTGCACCACCAACGCGACGGCAACTGAGCGCGATGGCGTAACCTTGTAGGTCGTGAGTATCCGCCTTGATGTGCCGGTGAGTCTGTTTGCACGGCCGGTTAGAACCCTGCAACCCGAAGATTCCTGGGAACGCGCGGCAACGCTCATGCGAGACGCCTTGGACGGAGCGGTTCCGGTTACGGACGGCGAAATTCTCATTGGTCTCGTCACCGCAAAAGCCCTTGGCAATGCCCTCGCCGACGGCGTTGACCTCACCGGCCCCACCGTCGCTTCCCCCGCCGTGACAATCCGTGCCTACCAAAGCGCCGCTGACGCGCTCCGGCTCATGGAAACCGAAAGTGTTGACCGGCTGTGGGTTGTTGACGATGCAAATGCGCTCCTTGGAGCCATGTCGTACGCCGACCTCTATCCCCGACCACTCCCGCGCCCGGTTTTGCCGCTAGTTGGCGGAATGGCCACTCCGTTCGGCGTCTATCTCACGACCGGAACCGCAAGCGGCGGGCCGAACAAGTGGGCCCTCGTGGCCACGGGTTTTTCTATGTTCGCCCTTCTCGCAACTGGCAACTACCTCGGGGCATGGATCACCGAAGATTGGCTGGTGAAGGTCATCCCAACCTGGATGCAAAATCCCGCGGCCGAGTTTCTGGCCCTGGCGCTTTTCCTAGCCGGACTGCGGCTCTCGCCGCTCGCGGGAATCCATGGAGCCGAACACCAAGTGGTTCACACCCTTGAGCGGGGCGAGACGCTTTCGATAGATGTCGTAAAGCGCATGCCTCGCGTGCATCCGCGATGCGGAACAAACCTGGCTGCGGGCATGATGCTGTTTCTTTCGATCTTCCGGACCCCGTGGGTCCCGAGCTCCGAGGTCCGTCTGCTTGCCGCGGTGCTCGCCACGCTGCTCCTTTGGAAAACCGTTGGCAGCTTCATGCAGAAGTTCATCACGACCCGTCCGCCCAGCGACGCTCAGGTCGCGCGAGCCATCAACAGCGCCAACGACCTGCTGAAAAACTATTCGCTTGTCCGGCGATTGCAGGCTCCGCCGATTGTGCGACTTTGGAACATGGGGATTCTCCAAGTCATTTCTGGCAGTTTGCTGGGGGCCGGAATCCTCACCGGAATTGCCTATATCTTCAAGATCGACGTTCGACTATAGGTATTCTGTAGCCCTCGTGTCGGTTACGTACCAAGTTTTACTCTGGCTGGGCATCCTTGTCGCCCTCGTTTTTAGCGTGCTCGTCATCTTGACCGGCAAAGGTGATGCCATGTCCGGCGGCGGAAGCATCCGCACCAGCTACAAAGGAAAGGCTAGTTTCGACGACCAAGTGTCGAACTGGACGCTCTACCTCGGCGCGACCTTCATGGTCCTGATGCTCGCGATCGACTTCACGAGCCGATTCCTGCCAAAGAAGTAATCAACAAAAAAAGAGCCCGCCCGAACGAGGTTCGGGCGGGCTCTTTCGTGTCTGGATCAGACTTTCTTCTTTGGAGCCTTTGGCGTTGGGATGCTTGGTCCCTTCGCAAACTTCGCTGGATCGGCCTTGAAAGCGCCTGGGCATCCGCCGCAGCAGAAGAAGTATCGGCGTCCCTTGTAGTCCGCGAACATTTTTTCCTTCGTTGCCTTCGCGATGTTAACGGATTCCGACGTCATGACCGCGCACTTGACCGACGTTGGAGCCTTTGGAGCCGGCTTCGCCTGGCCAAACGACACGCTGACCGCAGCCACCGCGAGAACGGATACGAACATAAATTTCTTCATTGATTTGCCTTCGGACCGTCCAAATCGCGTAAAGAATGGATCGGCTACCCTTAACTCTACGCGATTTTGCCATTGAACATACCGGCGCGATAAAAGGAGACCCGAACAAAATGCCTCTGAAAATTTTGCACACGAACGATTTTCATGGTGCCCTCGTCGGTCCTGCGTTAGAAAAGCTGACAGAGTTGCGGCAAGACGCCGACCTGTACCTCGATTCCGGTGACTGCATCAAGGCCGGCAACCTAGCGTTTGTCTTGCGGCCCGAAGCGATCTGGAAACACCTCGCAGACCTGAATTGCGATGCCAGCGTTACCGGAAATCGAGAGTGCCACTTGTACGAATTCGCCGTGCGAATGAAGCTATCTGGGGCGACCCATCCAGTACTTTGCGGAAATTTGAAGCGAAAAGGAGGCGACTATCTGCTCCCGCGCTCCCTTGTGTTCCACCGCGAAGGCTACCGAGTTGGAATCCTCTCTGCGATGATCGCCATGGTTACGCCGAAAATGTCTTCCCAGTCCGCCGTAACCCTCACCTGGGAGCCCGCGAACGACACGATCATTCAACTTGCCGAAGAACTCCAACCTCAGGTCGATGTCCTCATCGCTCTGACCCACATCGGCCATCGCCAAGATCTGGACCTCGCGGCGAAGTGCCCGCAACTCGACATTATTCTTGGCGGTCATTCGCATACCGTCGTGCCCGATCCCGTAAAGGTCGGTTCAACGTTCGTATGCCAAGGCGGTTCGCACGCCAAGTATGCGGGCGTTTATGATTGGAATGACGGCGTCCTCACCGGCGGGCTAGTTCCGCTTAAGTAGAAGGCGTTGGAGCTGCTGGCTTTCGCGGGAACAGCTTTCGAGTGAGCTCAACTTCGATCCACTTAAACGTCAGTCCCGCAACCCAGATGGACAAACCTAGGCCAAGCACGATGAACGCATATGGCCCGACAGAACCTGGCAGTTTGCCAATCACCATGCGTAGCGGATGCAGAACAAACGGGTGGACCAAATATAAGCTGTAACTAATCGCGCCAAGGTGCTGCAGCCAGCCCTGCTGCAAGAACGATGACAGCCATCCCTCTTCGTAAACCAAAGTCGCGAAGAAAATGAACGAGAGCGGAAGACAAGCGACCCACAGCGGCGCATCGCTGACCGTGAAGCCCGTTCGCCCGGCGGCTGGGAGAAGAAGATAGGCCGCGACCATCGTCACCAAACCAAGCGGCGCAATCTTCAGCCAACTCGGCGCCGTCTTCACCAAGCTGAACATCCAGTAAGTAAGCGTGCCGACGGCAAAGAACCAGAAGTACGGACGAAGCACAAGCAGTGCCACCGCCGCCGCGATTCCGACGACCGTTGCCAACACCCGCACGGCTCCATTCTTCGAAAGCCCAAGCCCCAAGAAAATCAGCGCGCTGGTGACATAGAACACCGCTTCGTAGCTCAATGTCCAAGCATTCTTCTGCGCCAACGGCCCCTCAAAAACGCCCGGAATGAAGAACAGATTTGAGAAGAAGTGCCCGATCAACGCCGTTGGTTGCTTCTTATACGGCATCAGATCACTTTCTAAAACCAGAGCAATCGGAAACGCAACCAGTTGCATCGCGATAAAGAGCGGATAAATTCTCTTGACGCGATTGATGGCGAATTCACCCAAGCTCTTGCTCTTCAGCAAGCTCTGCAGAATGAGAAAACCGGAGATGCAGAAGAACGCGCAAACGCCGAAAGTGCCGAGGTGGTTCAGCAGAACCGTGTCCACCCACTTCTGCCAGCCCGGAGCAAAGCCCCGATCGACTGCAATCCCGTTAACGTGCGAAATGACAACCAGCAGCGCTGCGAAGCCGCGCAAGCCCTCTATCGAAGCATTACGGCTCGATTTCTTTGGCGTTTCTGGTTTCACGACGGTTGCTGGTTCTGTCCCCATCGCGCTCATTATGGACGCATCATCGTGCCAATTCCGGAATCGGTAAAGATCTCAATCAGCAATGAATGCGGCGACGATCCATTGATCAGGTGAACCGCGTTGACCCCGCCGCGCAACGCGTCAACTGCCGATTCCAGCTTTGGAATCATGCCCCGCGTCGCTTTTCCGTTCGAAATCAGCGTCTCTGCGTCCGCGCAGGAGAGCTCGGAAATCGTCGACTGGCCATCATCCGCGTTCGATAGAACCCCGTTCGTGTCGGTCATCAGAATCAGCTTTCGGGCCGTCATTGCCTTCGCGACCGCGGCTGCCGCCATGTCGGCATTGATGTTCAGCGGCTGAAACTCAGCGTCTCCCGCGATCGTGCAAACCACCGGAATCACGCCCGAATCCTGCGCATAAGTGAGCGGCGCCGTATTGATCGAGGTCACGCGACCGGCTCTTCCCAAAGCCTCGCTAATCGGTTCGCCACGCATCAAGCCGCCGTCGCGCCCAGATAGGCCGACCGCGCTTCCGCCCTGACGCAGAATTTCCGCCACCAGCCCCTGGTTTACCCGTAGAAGCGCCATCTCAACCGCCTCCATCGTGGCGTCGTCAGTTACGCGAAGGCCATCCAAGGTTCGCTTCTCAAGCCCAAGGCGACCTACCAAGGAATCAATCTCTGGCCCACCCCCGTGGACGAGGACGATGCGGATTCCAACCACGTGCAGGAGCAGCACGTTCCGCACCACGTTCGCCATGCGTTCCGGCTCCCGCATTGCGCTTCCGCCGTACTTCACGACGAACGTTTGTCCGCGAAACTTCTGAATGTACGGCAGAGCCTGGTTAAGCACCTGCGCGACATCGGTCGGCGACATCAACCTTCTTTTTCCTCGTACTGCAGCTTCAAGGTAGCCACAACCGTCGGATCAGCAAGGGTCGTCGTGTCTCCGAGCGCTCTGCCTTCGGCTATATCTCGCAGCAAGCGACGCATGATTTTTCCGCTTCGGGTCTTCGGGAGTTCCCCGCAAAGGTACATGTCATCCGGCCGCGCGATTGGGCCAATTTTCTCCGCGACATGACGTCGAATTTCTTCAACCAGGGCCGGAGTCTCCGTCACTTCCGACTTCAGGATCACAAAGGCCGCAATCGCTTGCCCCTTCAAATCGTGCGTTCGGCCGATGACTGCCGCTTCTGCGACCGCGTGGTGGTCCACCAGCGCGCTCTCAACCTCCATGGTGCTGATGTTATGACCCGCGACCAGCATGATGTCGTCAACGCGACCTAGGAGCCACAGGAAGCCATCGTCGTCGACGGCAACCCCGTCTCCCGCAAAGTACTTGCCCGGGAATTTGCTCCAGTAGGTGGCCTGGAATCGCTCGGGATCATTGTAGATACCGCGCGTCATGCTTGGCCAAGGTCGATCGATCACCAAGAATCCTGAGGCCGTGGTTTCGCTTCCTGGTCCGGTAACGACTGGACCTTCCCCTTGCTCGTCCAAAATTGAAATCGCGATTCCGGGGAAAGGATGCGTTGCCGAGCCCGGCTTGTTCGCCGTGATTCCGGGCAGCGGGGTTACCATGTGCGCACCTGTCTCGGTCTGCCACCAGGTGTCGACAATCGGGCACTTGCTCAGCCCGATATGTTCGTGATACCAAATCCACGCTTCTGGATTAATCGGCTCGCCGACGCTTCCAAGCAGGCGCAATGAAGTCAGATCGCAATTGGCCGGGAAATGCTCGCCCCACTTCATGAAGGTTCGAATCGCCGTTGGTGCCGTGTAAAGAATCGTTGCCTTGTGTCGCTCGATCAGTCGCCAGAACCGATCCTTGTTCGGCGTATCCGGCGCGCCTTCGTACATCAACACCGTTCCGCCATTCGCGAGCGGTCCGTACGTGATGTAGCTGTGTCCAGTCACCCAGCCGCAGTCGGCGGTGCATAAGAAAATGTCGTCCGGCTTCAGGTCAAACGTGAGTTTGGTGGTCGCGTAAGTCTGGGTCAGGTACCCGCCGGTGGTGTGAACAATCCCTTTTGGCTTGCCGGTCGAACCGCTCGTATAGAGGATGAACAGCATGTCTTCGCTGTCCATCGGTTCGCATGGGCAATCCGTGGACTGCGACGCGACGAGTTCGCTCCAGGCGTGATAAAACGAACGGGTCGGGATCGGGTGATCACCGGCTCGATTCAGCACCACAACGCTCTGGACCGTTGGGCAGCCCTTCGAAACTGCTTCCTCCGTAATCTGCAGCAACGGGACGACCTTTCCGCGACGCCAGCCGCCGTCGGCCGTGATGATCACTTTCGCTTCTGCGTCGTTCGTTCGCTCTTGCAGCGACTCTGCGCTGAATCCGCCGAACACAACCGTATGCGCCGCCCCGATGCGCGCGCAGGCTAGCATCGCCATCGGCAGTTCTGGAACCATCGGCAGGTAGATGCAAACCCGGTCTCCCTTCTGCACTCCGAGTTGTTTCAACGCATTCGCGAGCCGGCTGACTTCATCTTTGAGCTCACCGTACGTGACGTGCCGAACGTCGCCTGGCTCGCCTTCCCAAATGATTGCTACCTTGTCGGGATTTGCCCCGGCGTGGCGATCTATACAGTTGTACGCCGCGTTAAGCTTCCCGCCAAGGAACCACTTGGCGTTCGGGGCTTCGAATTCGCAGACCGTCGTGAACGGCTCAAACCAGTGCAGCTCCCTCGCCCACTCGGCCCACCAACCTTCGTAATCCGCATTCGCCATTGCGTAGATGTCCGGATCGGAAGCGTTTGCCTTCGCGACAAAGTCGGCGGCGGGCGGAAAATTCCGGTTTTCGTGAAGGAGGTTTTCGATCGGTTGTGACATCCTGGTCATTCCTAGCCGAACTCAGAGCATTCTTGAGGGCCAACGGATTTTAGCGCGATAGAATAGGCACGTGACGCTTCGGGTTCCATTTATCGAATTTGCGCCAACCGTGAAGAGGGTTCTAGGCATCGGCGACGCCTACATTTCGCCGCATCCGGGCGGTAGCTTGGTCACGGCCGCGTCCTCAGACAGCGCAACGGTGATCGTTTCTGTCTGCCGCGAATCTGTAGAAGAGGCGAAAAATCAGATCGAGCGGCAGGGCCTCTCCGCATGGAACGGCGCATGGGCGGTCGACGGCAGCATCGAAGATGAACTCGGACCGCCATTCCCGGCGCATGTTGCCGCCGTGGCCTACCGAACTTCCGAAGAGCGCCCCGGCCTATGGGTCGATGCGTTTGACGGCGCCCCCAGCGAGGTCGCGGTCTTGGAGGCCATGTACGACGAGTTCGTTAAGTCCGGCCAAATAGATCCGCTCCCCTTTGAAGCCTTCATCGAGAAGGCAAAGGTGAACGTGGTCATCCTTTCGCCGGAGGAGCAAGCGGCATTTGTGACGCAAAAGAAAGCGGAACCCTGCTAACTCAGACGGTTTCTTTCGGACCACCCAAGGCGCGCTCCACAGACTTCACCCAACACAAGGCGGCGAAGCCAACAAAAAGCGTCCCCAGCACGAACCACGCGTAATACGGCAAGCCAGGTGCGCGCGGATTCTTGAATGCTTGCACCCCGAGATAGCAAAGGAAAATTCCAATGCCGACGTTTGCGACCGCAACCACCTTTAGGTAGTAAATTCCGAACTCAGAAGAGATGTAGCCCGGAATGGCTGGCTCATGTTCGTCGCAGTACTCATCAACCAAATCCATCGCTTCTTTGAACTGCATTTTTCGCTTTTCGGCTAAAGCAAGCGCAATCATTCGTCGCGAAATGGGCTTGTAAGCTTCTCGCGCTTTAGTCACTTCCCCTTGAATGATTTCATCCACAGGTTGCAGTGAAGTTGAATCTTGAACGACAATGGACATGGTAGCTACTCAGAAAGTATAGTGAACGCCAGAGTAACGTAAGGTTAAGCGCACCGGACTAAACGTTTTATGCGAAAAACTCCGCAGTTTTGCTGAGGCACCTACCGCTGGTTCAGCTACTCGCAGCTAGTCGCTTTGGGTAGTTTGGTCATCCTTCAGTAAATCCCACCGACGAGCCCGAAGGAATCAGAAGCCACCCATGATTAACGAGATCGCCGCCAAATTTGACCTCGGTGAAATCGTCCACGTTGAGCCATTTGAGGAAAAGGGCAATATCAACTCCGACGCATTTCGCGTGGTGGCCGATGGCGACTGGCTTCTTCAGCGAATCAACCCCGACGTCTTCAGTTTTCCGGACCGAGTGATGACCGGCTACGTGCAGTGGCTCGACGCCTCCAACGCCTTTGCGCTTGTGAATCCGGATTTGGGTTGGCGAGAACTCGAGCTCGCGGAAACTGCCGACGAAACGCCCTGGCTCGAATCGGAGCACGGCTGGTGGCGGGCATGCCGGCTACTTCAAAATGTCCGCGGCTACCGAAAGCTCGACGGTGCTCCGCAAAATGCGAGCTTTGAACTTGGCCGCGGGCTTGCGATTTCACGAGCGATTGGCTCCATGCTCGTCGCGGACGAAATCGAACCCAGCTTGCCTGGTTATCGAGATGCCGAACAGTACTGGCGACAACACCAAGCAATCTGGTCGGGCGACCCGACCGCCTATCTCCCAGATAGCTCCGAACTGCGGCAATCAACCGGACGTCATTTTCAGCGCAGTCTAAGCGCGCCGGAGTTCGATGCGCGCCGCGACAACCCTACGGCACAGAAAATCGCACATCTGCTGCAGGCTCACCTAACCGAAGGTCGCTACCTGAGCGCCGGACTAGCTTCGGGCGAGCTAGAAGAAACGGTCATCCACGGCGATACCAAGCTCGACAACTTCTTGTTCGACGCCACTTCCAACGAAATCTGCGCCCTCATCGATCTGGATACTGTCATGCCCCACACGTGGCTCGTGGATTTCGGCGATAGCATGCGATCCGTTGCAAATCTGGAGGGCGAACACGCCGAGAACCCGGAGAACGTCGCCTTTCACCTGCCGACATTTGAATTTGCCGTAAATGGTTTCCTAACACTCGCGGACGAACTTTCGGAAGCAGAGATCGCCGCGCTCAGTGTCGCCCCGCTAAGCCTCGCTTGGGAGCAGTGCCTACGGTTCTTTACCGACTACCTGCGCGGAGACACCTACTACGTTCGCCATGGCCAGCCCGCAGATTTCAACCTGCATCGCGCGGCCGTTCAGGCTGCGTTGTTGGAATCGATGCTAACGAAGCAAGCTGAAATGGCGCAGGTTGTCGAGAAAGCCATCAATAACGAGTAACTCAGCGAGATCCAGTCTCGACCGTAATCACGCTGCTAATGCCGCCACGAACGTTGAAGTGGCCGGTGATGCGCATCCAGCGCGGGGAACAAGCCTCGGAAATCTCGTTCAGCAACCGGTTCGTCACCGCTTCGTAATAAATCCCCTCGTTTCGGAAAGAGTAGTAATACAGCTTCAGCGACTTCAGCTCGACGCAAAGCTCGTTTGGAATGTATTCCAGCTCAATCGTCGCAAAGTCAGGCTGCCCGGTCTTTGGGCAAACGCTGGTGAACTCGGGGCAGACGTGCTTGATCGTGTAGTCACGGCCAACCGCCGGGTTTGGAAAAGTCTCTAAAATGCTCATGCTCTGGGTTCCAGTTTACTTTCCGGCTCGAAACGAGGTACGCCATAGTCGGAGGTCACATCAGAGCAAACCGAACTATCATCTCATGTCCCTTTAGCATTCCGTTTTCGCAAAACGTACACCAGAATCGAGATGAGTGCAAATCCGCTGAAGCCAGAGATTAACCAGGTGTTTCTTCGACGCTCGTAGTACTCCGTCGTGCCGAAGTCTGCATCCACCGTGTTTAGCTTTTTGCCTGCGGAAACCGCTCTACCTCCCGATTTGCCGTCATAGGTTTGTAGTACTGCGCCTTTAGGGAGATCCAAATCTACATCATCATCAGTCGCGTCTCCAGCAACATAATCAAATTCCCAAGTGAACGTACTATCCTCGACGGTCATTCCACTGCTCACTAACCGTATAGAGTCACGGATGACGGTTGGGAGGAGCTTTGAGCCGAGAGTCTTGTAGCTCGACAACTGTAACCTCCACTCATACTTCAGACTAGGTTCAACGTACTCATAGCCGAACTCGACGAGCAATTCGTCTTGCACTATTGCTGTGCATTGCAAAGCGTCAATTTTCCAGGAATATAGGGCACGATTCGCTTTTTGTTGAACCGCCGTAATTTTTTGCTGTCCTTCGATCAGCAAGTCTAGGCGGTTAAAGGGCACGTCAGCAAACTCTGAAGAAAGATGTTGACCAAGCGCCCGCCGAATCGGAAGCAACCCATGACGCTTTGAAGGCGTTACGAACCCGTTCGTAGATCCTTCTCTAACTTGGTCGGTGGTTAACGTAACGTTTTCCGATCCATCGTCGAAAATCGCACTGACACCCGTTTCGTCCGGTGGGTCAATGTCAAGCCGAATTTTCGGTTCCCTAATCGAGATTCTTCCCGTTAGCTTCTTCACCTTGTTCACATACTCTATCCCAGTCGAGTTTTTCAGACTCGGAACCGGATCCGGCTCTCTTCGAGCTTCCAAGTAGGTAAATTTAGCTCTAAACTCAGATATATCCGAAGCAAATTTCTTGCATACCGAAAGCAGGTTATCGTTGGTTGGAGATGCCACGCCTAAAGCGGGGACAAGTCCAACCAAGATAAGAGATGCAGCACCTCTGACTAGCATTTCGTGGTGGTGAGTGTGGACAAACTGGAGTCGGTGAACACGTACTTGTTTAGGCTGTAGCTCCACGTCTTCCGATAGTACGTGTAACACGTGGCAGAGCCGGTTGTATTGCATTGGTCCCAGATCCATCCGCCAACGCAATCATTATGTGGATTGCTAGAAGCCACCTCATGATCGAAGCGATTTGCAGGAGGATAGTTCCCGCCTGCTCCCTGGATAATCGTTCCCGACGCCTGATTGCAGGTGAGTGCACATTTCGAGCACCAAGCCGCAACTGAGCCAGCCGACACTGCGGCGCAAACGCCAATCAGCGACAATCTGAGCAGTCTCATGGTGCCACCACACAAACTTCGCCTGGAATCGGATCAGTGCCCGTGGCGGCAATTGCTACTCCAGCCACAATAGCTAGAACGAGAAACGATACACAAATTCTTCTTAGGACAAGCATTTATCTCCTCTCCAACATGTTAGTAGGTAAAAGGAAAAAATGCAAGAAAAATCTAAATCTTTTTGGACTCATATGATTGGTCTGGCGATTGGATCGGGCATTTTTGCCTGCCTGACCCTTGAATTGGGAGCACTCACCAACCGCGACACTTGTCGAATCTCTGAAGGCTGCTCCGCTGTTGCGACTTCACCTCTCGTGAATAGCCTAGGATTCAGATTATCTTCGGTTGGTCTGGCCGTATTCCTGGTGGCTTGGAGCCTCTATGCATTCAACTTCAAAAAGCAACTCCAAGCTCTCTGGACGATTGGATTCTTAATCAGCACCGGCTTAACCCTGTATGCCGTTTTTGGCATAAAGGCCGTTTGCTGGCTATGTTTGATGGTCTTCGGAGCGTTTGCGCTCGGGACGTACGCGCTGTTCGAGCAGCCAGCGAATAGCCGCGCCTCCGTTACTTCGGTCCCCACGCCGGTCGCCGGCATAGTATTCGCGATTGTTTTTGCGTTCACGTCACCTCCAGAAGGTGAACCAAAGCGAGTCGCGGAGGACATGTCGAAAGTGATCCGGACGTTTCCGCTCTCTGGAACGGATAGCAATACGAGATCGGCTGTGCTGGTTGACTTCTCTTGCCGTCATTGTCGAGAAAAGTTGCGCTCGAGGGCAAACAACAAGGAGAGCTTTTACGTTGTTCCGACCGTGAACCGCCAAGAACTCACTTCAAACACGCTGGCTACGATGTTTGTGGCAGCGCATCGGCAAAAACTGACGACTCGATTTTGCGAAATCATTCCACCGGACCCACTCATAAAGGAGTGGATGGCAAAGCTTAGCAAGGAACTTTCACCAACTAAAGCGGATGAACAAGGCGCTCAAAAACTTGGGACGCGGGCCAAGGAGGTTGCAGAAGCACTTTCGGTTCGCACAATACCAAGAGATCTCATCTTGGCGCCCTGAGTGCGACCTGCGATAGGGAACGTGCTTTGCTTTCAGGAGGTTGGGGTTCCGATAGCGCCCAAGTGCGCTTCCGGCAGTTCCTGCTGAGGCAACGTAAAGATCATCGTGGTGCCTTTGCCTACGGTGCTTTCCAGCCAAATGTGTCCTCCGTGCGAATTCACGGCAAGTCGGCAGAACGTTAAGCCAAGTCCGGTTCCGCCCTTCGTTCCCTTCACCTGACTAAACGGTTCGAAGATGGACTGCCGAAACTCCGGCGGAATGCCGGGGCCCTGGTCGGCGATGCTGATGCGAAGCACATTGTTTTGGCTCTCTGCCGCGACCGTAATCTGCGACTGCGGCGGCGAAAACTTCAGCGCGTTGCTGAGCAAATTCACCATAACGCGGCGAATCAAGGTCGGGTCTAGCACCCATTCTCCTGCTCGCATTTCAACCCTGAGCGCGACGTCGTTGGTATGCGCCCACAGGGCAACATCCTCGACCGCGCCCGCTACAACCTCTTCCACCCGAACCTGCTGCCAGTCCGGCTCCATCTTTCCGTTCTGAAGCTTGGAAACATCCAGAATCCCATTCACCAGGCCCAGCGTCCGTTGGCTTCCCACGAGCGCCAGCTCCACCATCTCCTTCTGGATGTCGTCCATCCCGTCCGAAATCTGTTGCAAGGTCTCTAATCCAGAGATGGACGAGGTCAGCGGAGATCGAATGTCGTGGACAATGAACTCTGTGAGTTGCTGTTGAAGTCGTTGGGCTTCTTTGAGTTGCCCCACCAAGACCGCCATAAGTCCGTACGAAACCAAACGGACGATAAAGGTGACGAGCGGAGGAATCGGGTCTACAAAGCGACGTTCTAGAAACGAATCGGAAACAAGAATCGCCGTGGCGGCATAAATGGCGACGACCAGTCCGTAGGACGCTCCGCCGTACCAACTCGCAAATGCGACCGGGAACAGGTACAGCACGTACAACTCGCCCGGCATGATGTAGTCCAGCCCGCCAATCATGAGGGCAAAAACGAACGCCCAGCCTAAATTTGTGTTGGCGCTCTTGGGACGAAAATAGGCATCGAGATTCTCAATTACTTTGTGAATCATCTCGATGCCGTAGAAATTACCAGGTTTTGGAACCTTGCGGTTACATCTTGTGGATGGCGTGACCTTGTGCGTCTTCGATGGCCTCGAAGATTGCCTCGCTCATCGTTGGGTGAGCGTGAATGCACTCGGCCATCGACTCAAGCGTGGCCTCGTGATTGAGCGCAACCACGAGTTCCTGAATCATGTCCGTCGTATGCGCACCAATCATGTGCACGCCAAGGATTTCGCCGTACTTTTTCTCGGCGACGACCTTCACAAAGCCGTCGGTTTCCTTGATCGCCATGGCTTTGCCGAAGATCATGAACTTGCTTCGACCGACAACCACGTCGTAGCCCTTTTCCTTCGCTTCGCCTTCGGTAAGTCCGACGCTGGCAACCTCTGGGTTCGTGTAGACCGCATTCGGCACGGCCTTGTACTTGGCCTTCTTGCTCTCGCCTCGAACGATGTTCTGCGCCGCGATGGTTCCTTCGTGCATGGCGGTGTGCGCCAGCTGAATTCGGCCGGTCACGTCGCCGATGGCGTAGATGTGAGGAACGCTCGTGACCATCGAGTCATCCGCGACTTCGATTCCCTTCCGGTGAAGCTTGACGCCGATGCTCTCGAGGTTGAGACCGTCGATCGCGGCTTTTCGGCCAACGCCCAAGAGGACGACATCGACTTCGATTTCTTCGACGTCAGCACCCTTCTTGACCGTGCACTTCCAAGCATCGCCAACGCGCTCGACCTTCTCAAGCGCCGAGCCGACCTTCATCTTCACTCCCTGACGTCCCAGCAACTTGCCGAGCTCCACGCCAAGGTCGGTGTCCATCAGCGGAATCAGGTTTGGCATCATTTCGACGACCGTCACCTGGGTTCCGAGGGTGTTGAAAACGTACGAGAACTCGCAGCCGATTGCGCCTCCGCCAAGGATCAAGAGTCGCTTTGGAATGAAAGGTGCCGTAACGGCATCGTCCGAGAACCAGATTCCCTGATCCCGGCCTGCATCGCCAAGGCCCGGGATGTTCGGCCGAATCGCGGTCGCGCCGGTGGCAATGATGAAGTTCTTGGCTCGAAGCGAAGTTTTGACTCCATCCTTCTCAACCGAAATGGTGTGGGCGTCGGTGAAGCTGGCAAACCCTTCAACGTGGCGGATCTTGTTCTTCTTGAACAACATCCCAATGCCACCGCGCTCGGTGAGGACTACCTTTTCCTTGTGCGCCATCAACTTTTCAAAGTTGACCGTGACATCGCCGTTGACCAAAACGCCGAAGTCCGATGCGTGCTTGACGTGGTGGAGTCGCTCCGCCGCCGCGATCATCGCCTTGCTAGGGATACAGCCCCAGTTCAGACAGGTTCCGCCGAGGTACTCGCGCTCAACGCAAATCACGCTCGCGCCAAGTTGCGCGGCCCGAATTGCGGCGTGGTATCCACCGGGTCCGGAACCAATAACGATTAGATCAGCATCAAATTGTTCGTTTGCCATGGGTTGGGTCGACTCTTCCGGAGTGGGAATCTTAGAGATTTCTTGGATAATCGAAGCCGCTGGCTCCGCTGCTAACGCTGCCGGACCGTTAGTTGGTTCATCGGGACGAGCCTGATTGTTCGCCATCTTTTCACGCAGCAAAACCGCGCATCTCCGAATTGGGAGTGTACCTGTAGGGTCTTACCGGGGTGCCAGCTTTGCTTCTAATTCGGCCAGGCGCTTTTCAAGCTCAGCTCGCTTATCGCTGCGGCTGAGAAACTTGCAGATGGAAATTTGCTCTCGCACTAGATCCGCTCGTTCAGGCTGGCGTTGCATGGCTTCTTCAAGCAAATCGAAGGCTTCTCGACTCATCGCCTTTTGCTGAAGCAATCTTGCTACGTTCAGCGGGTCGTCCCGAGTGTAGGCGTCATCAGCGTTGACTCCGCCTACCAACTTCGAAACACGATAATCCTTGAGATTCGCAAAAATCCAATAAATCAGATATGCCCAGCCACACGGGACAACAATTGAGAAAACAATGATCGAAGGCAGTTCTCGCTTCAGTTCCAGCCGTTTGGCCATGTGTATGACCAGGGACAAAAGAGGAGCGTAGATCACTGCGAGGACCACGATCCCGGCTAGAACCTGCTGCGACATAGATGCTTAGCTTAAGCCGAGACCTTTGAAGTACGCAAAGCTCGCGGCAACTGCGTCGAGCGGATCTGCCGGCGACTCGTCAAGCTCGATGGCCAAGAACTGAGTTCCGCCCGCCTGCGCGGTCTTCACGACCTCTTCCATCGGCATCACGCCCGTACCAGCAGGAACCCAACGTGGTGTTGCGGAAGGATCGAAATCCTTTCCGTGGACCGCAATTGCTCGTGCACCGAGACCGCGAATCACTTCGACCGGGTCGTGACCGCCGATCTTCACCCACGCGGCATCCACTTCTGCGTTCAAAGTCGGTGCGGCGGCATACAGCTCGGAGAATCCGTCACCATCGATGTACTCAAAGTCGTGGTTGTGATAGGCCAGCTTGATGCCTTCGGTCGCGAGCTTCTGGGCGATGACTTCTAGCTGCGCACCGAATGCCGCCCAGCCGTTTTCGTAGCGATCCTTGCCGATCCAAGGAACAATCACGAGCGAAAGTCCAAGTGCCTTCGCGAAAGCGACCGTGCCATCGTAGTTGTTCTCAAGCTGATCCACGCCAATGTGCGCGCCGCTGGCTTGCAAACCGAGCTCGTCCAGCATGGCTTTCCACTCTTCACCGGACTTGCCGTAGTCGCCAGCAAGCTCAACATATTCCAGACCGATCTCCTTGATCTTGGCAAGGGTTCCGGCAAGGTCGGCGGCCAGAGCGTCACGAACGGTGTAAAGCTGGATGGTAAGGCGCATCCTCTAAATTATGACTGTCCGGCTGCCGGAGTCGCGTCATCACTTGGAGCATTTGCCGGTGCCACCGGAGCAGGAGAGTTCACCGACGAAGCTGCTGACCACTCTTCCGTCAAAATCGCATTCGCGACTGTTTCCGACGAAGCGGTTCCGTTCTGAAACTCCGGCGTCTCCAGCGATGCCAGTCTATCGCGAGAAACGGTCGCGACGTGCGCCAGTCGTCCGTACTTCACGAGGCGCATGATGACCCCAGGCGCGCTTGGGTACTGCACCAGCGCCGCGCGACCCAGCTCTGCCGCGATTCCGCGTTCGTTGTCCTCTGGCCGAATGCTCACCGTTAGCACGAGACCCTTATTTCGCGGGTCCTGCATCGCGTTCATCAAAATCGTCCCGTTCGGCAAGATGGTCGCCAGAGCCTGCTGCACCAGGCGATCTTCCTCAATCGTGGAGGCCGACGTGATCGTCATCGGAGCTGCCGTGCCTCCTGTAGAAGCGTTCTCTGCCTGCAGCGGAGCCGAGATCGGAACCAACTTCTTGCCCGCTGGCGGCTTCATGGCCTGCTGGCCCAGCATGTATGAGCCAATCGCCACGACCAGAGCAATCGCGCCCATGACGCCGATGTAGAGCCCAAGCGGCTGCTTCTCCGGCGGCAAGCCGAGCTGCTGCGCCGCCGATGCGGCTTCCCGGTCCTTGATCCGTTGCTGGAGTTGAACCAGCTTTGCCCGGTCTGTTCCTGCGTTCGGGCTGATATCAATTGCGAGTTCGTACCACTGTGCTGCCTGCGACAAGTCGCCCTGCTCCGCATAGATGTCGGCGATCAAAACGTGGGCGTCGTGGTCTTCGGGATACCGCTTCAGAATCGACAAGCACTGGTCGATGGCGCCCTTATAATCGCCGCGAATGCGAAGCAAGTTCGCCTTTGCCAGTTCCGGATACAAACGATCTTTATCCGGCGCATCATCCGTGTCGTAATTAGTCCCCATGCCCTAAGTCCCCGTGCTACCGAAACCGCCCGCGCCGCGCTCGGTGGATGGCAGTTCTGCAACCTCGGTCCACACGATACGCGAGACAGGACTGAGCACTAGCTGCCCAATTCGGTCCCCTTCTAAAAGTGTGACGACAGATTCACCAAAATTGATCAACAGAACTTTCAATTCTCCGCGATAATCTGCGTCAATCGTTCCGGGCGTATTCACCATGCTGATGCCGTGCTTCAAGGCGAGCCCACTTCGGGGGCGCACTTGCGCCTCGTAACCTTCCGGAACGGCAATGGAGAGGCCCGTCGGCACCAAACGTCGCTCCATCGGCGCCAGCGAGAAGGTTTCAGTCGTGCACAAATCCACCCCCGCTGCCAGCCGAGTTTGATACTGCGGCAACTTGGCCCCCTCCTGGCAAACGACCGGAACCGGCACTTCCTCAATCTCTCGCGACTGCATCTGCACAGAAGTATAGGGCCTAGATCGTATGCTAGAAGGCACGATGCGGACCGAAGCCCTGAATGAATCCAGCATCCTGGTGCGAGACATCCCGATTGCGCCGTGGAAATTTGCCGAGGCGGCACGTCGGCTTGGCATTTCTGATGCGGTCGCGAGCTACGAAACCGTTGGTCTATTTGAGGTTCCGGCCGACTTCGATCTCGAACAGATTCTGCGGATTGCCGAAGCCGCTGACTTTGTAAGTCGAACCGTTCAGATTCTCGCGATCTACGATGGACCCGATTTGGAGTCCGCCGCAGAGTTCCTGAATCTAACCCCGGAAGCGTTGGCATTGGCGCATCAAAGCGCGTCGTATCCGTGCCACGCCGTTGGCTTTCGTCCTGGCTTTGCCTACCTTGGCCCGCTCCCGTTCGCCATCTCCGGTTTGCCGCGACGAGCACAACCGCGAACTCACGTTCCTCCGGGCAGTATCGCCATCACCGGTCGCCAAACTGCCATCTATCCGATCGCTTCGCCTGGCGGTTGGCAATTGATTGGCCGAACGCCGCACGATCTCTCCGTCACCGACGACCTCCAACTCGCGATCCGGCCGGGAGATATCGTTCAGTTCGTGGCATGTTCCGAGGACGAATTCCAATCCAACCTCGGCACCCGTCCACTTATCCTGAACCAGGAGGCGCAAGAGTGAAACGAATTGATCTGAACGTCGATGTCGCTGAAGGATTTCCGCACGATCGGGCGCTAATGAAGTTCGCATCGAGCCTGAACATCTGCTGCGGCGTACATGCCGGCAGTCCGGACATCACGCAGGAAACCATTCAACTTGCCCTTGATTACGGCAAACGATGGGGTCTGCATCCGGGCTACCCCGATCCGGCATCGATGGGCCGAACTCCGATCACCCTCGAAAACGCTCGCACTTACCTCGAGAGCATCTTTATCCAGGTTCGTCGCTGGGTGGATTTCGCTCAGCCTGCCTATCTGAAGCCTCACGGCGCGTTTTACAATGACACCGCGGTGAAGATGCCCAGCGGCTGGGAACACCCGCCGAAGCACGAGGAAACCGGCATCTATCTGAATGCTTTCCCCGGCGTTCACTCGCTGGGGATGCTGCTTCGGCTACACCGGCTCCCTATCCTTGGCTTGCCCGGTACGGCCCACGTCATCGTCGCCGCCCGGAGCGGACAAGGCTGCTTCCTGGAAGGATTCGCCGATCGCGGCTATCGGTCGGACGGCACCCTGCTGCCGCGCAGCCAGCCGGGGGCGATTCTGCAAGACCTCCGCACCATCCGCACGCAGGTCCGCATGCTCGCCACCCAGGTCGATAGCATTTGCCTGCACGGCGACACCGAGAACTGCGTGGAAATTGCCGAAGCGGTCTATGCCGCACTTTCCGATGCCGGGTTCGAGGTTTCCGCCCGTTGAGGGTTCGCCAAAGTTTCGGCTCCGTCACCGTGGTGACGCGGCCCAAGCGGGGGCTGCGTCATCTTGGCATTCCGCCTTCCGGTCCGTTCGATACCGAGTCGTTTCGAATTCTCGAAACTCTGCTTCGCCAAAGCAACGCAACAGACTTTAAGGCCCTAGAGCTGGCCAATGCCTCCGTCGAATTAGAATTCCCAACCCTCGGCACCGTCGCCATTGTCGGCGCGCCGGTAAGCGTCCAAAGCGACCTTCCCGATGCTATTACAAACGCGAGGTTCCCAGTGACCACCGGCAGTTCGGTGAAGATCATCGCCGGAACCAGCGGCCTCAGAACCTACGTCGCGTTCGCGCCGGTCTCGCTTCGGGCAACTCGCCTTTCCCGCGTGCCGGGCTCGGTTGCGTTGCATGCCATCCGCGTCCTCCCCGGCCCGCAGTTCGGCCAAGGCACATGGCCGCTTGAACCGCTTGAGCCGCTCACCGTTTCTCCCATCCAAGACCGAGTCGGCATCCGGTGTCAGCCAGTCGAAAGTTGGGCACACGATTTGGAGCTACCCAGTGAACCGGCCGTTTTCGGCGCAATCCAAGTGACTCCAAACGGCACCCCAATCATCCTCGGACCAGACGGCCCGACCATCGGCGGCTATCCAAAACCGTACGTCGTTTGCCGCGCTGATTTGCCCAAACTCGCGCACCTGCGGACCGGCCAAACCGTGCCCCTGGAAATGATCCAACTAGAAACGGCCCGAATTGCCAATATTGAATCAGGCCAACAAATGGACAAATTCATTTCGGAACTCGAAATCGCGCTTACCGGAGACTTACAACCATGAAGTCGCTTGCACTCATCGCTCACGATGGCAAGAAAGACGAGATGGTGCAGTTCGCCGTGCGGTTCCAGCGCGCGTTGGCCAACTGGAATCTTGTCGGCACCGGAACGACGGCAAGACTCGTGATCGCCAAAACCGGACTGAACGTCACCGGCCTGAAGAGCGGCCCACTCGGCGGCGACGTCCAGATCGCGAACCTCGTCCTTTCCGGCCAAGTTGACGCCGTCTTCTTCTTTGTCGAGCAAATGGACGTCCATCCGCACGATCCCGATATCCACACCTTGCAGCGCATCTGCAACATCACCGACACTCCAATCGCTACCAACCCGGCGACCGGTGCTCTCGTGATGCGCGGACTCGAACTCGCGAACGGACATTCCTAAATCGCGGTGCTTCGGCGGCCCGATCAACGTTGAATCTGTATGATTCTGGCGACCTGCTTTGTCCTTGTCGGGTTCTCAAACGCGCAACTTGCTTCCGCCGCACAGGCCCAGGTTGGCGTCACCACAAGCTATCGGCCGGATTACGTGAAGCTAAAATATCCCGGCGGAGATGTGCCGATCTCGACCGGGGTGTGCACCGATGTCATCGTCCGCGCCTTTCGCAAAGGTGGCGTTGATCTGCAAGTGCTTGTGCACGAGGACATGTCGCGAAACTTCCGTGCATATCCGGCAAAGTGGGGCCTAAAGAAGCCAGATCGAAACATCGACCACCGCCGCGTTCCGAACCTACAAACCTACTTCCGGCGACAGGGTTTCGAACTTCGAAACAAGCCTTTCCAAGCGGGCGACGTCGTGAGCTGGCGACTCCCGAACGGCCGAGATCACATCGGCATCGTCTCCGCCAATCTGTGGGCCGTTCACAACATCGGCGCGGGAGCGAGAGAGGAAAAAGTCATCCACGAATGGCCGATCACAGGGCACTATCGCTGGAAATGGTGACCTAAGCCGCCGCGAACAGCTTCTTCAAGTACGTCCCGGTGTGTGAGCCTTCGACGCTGGCGACGTGCTCTGGCGTACCCATCGCGACGACTTGGCCACCCTTGTTGCCACCCTCTGGGCCCATGTCGATGATCCAGTCCGCCGTCTTGATCACGTCCAAGTTGTGCTCAATCACGAGAACCGTGTTCCCTTGATCTACGAGCCGATGGAGCACCATCAGAAGGCGCTTCACGTCCTCAAAGTGCAACCCGGTCGTCGGCTCGTCGAGGATATAGAACGTTCGGCCGGTTGATCGTTTGCTGAGTTCCGAAGCTAGCTTGACGCGTTGCGCTTCGCCACCGGAAAGAGTAGTGGCTGGTTGCCCGAGCCGGATGTAGCCGAGACCAACCTCGCCCAATGTGTCGAGTTTGCGGAAGATCTTTGGGATGGGCCGGAAGAACTCGATCGCTTCCGTTATCGTCATCGCCAGCACGTCGGCAATCGACTTGCCCTTGTACTTGACCTCCAGCGTCTCGCGGTTGTACCGCTTCCCTTTGCACACCTCACATGGAACGTAAACGTCCGGCAAGAAGACCATCTCGATCTTTAGCACGCCATCTCCGCGACATGCCTCGCATCGGCCACCTTTGACGTTGAAGCTAAACCGCCCTTGGTTGAATCCGCGAATCTTCGCATCTGGAGTCATAGCGAACAGATCCCGAATCATGTCGAACGTGCCGGTATAGGTGGCAGAGTTCGACCGCGGAGTTCGGCCGATCGGAGACTGGTCGATGTCGATGACCTTGTCCAGCGCTGTTAGGCCTTCAATCGCGTCGTGCGGCTCCCAAACCGACCGCGTGCCGTAGACCTCAAACAGCATCTTCGGATACAGCGTGTCCTGTACAAGGGTCGATTTTCCGCTTCCCGAAACGCCGGTGACGCAAACAAACAGCCCCAAGGGAATGGCGGCATCAACTCCCTTTAAGTTGTTCCCCCGCGCATTGCGAATGACGACCCAGCCCTCTGAAGACACGATACGTATGTCTACCATATTCGTGCGGGAAAAGTCGCCGATGAATTCGCACGATCGCTAGCGTTTGGGCTTTGCAAGCTTCCAGCCCACGGCCGAGCCGATCGCTGTGAGCGCGGAGTTCACAAACGTAGCCCAGGCTGGGGTGACCGCTTTCGCCATGGCTTCCATCGGTGGCACCGATGCGCTCCGCTCGCCTGCCGGCGGAGCGCCAAGATTCATAACGCCGAGACCGATTCCGAGAAGAACGATGACAACGATCAACCAGATCGAAGCGTCGTCCCCGCCCATCTTGTTCGTCAAGATCCCCGCGATCAGCGCAGACAAGAACGACAACCCGAGGCTAACCGTCAGCCAAGGTGTCGATACGGCATACGACTTCGGAATAAACGCTCCCTCTTCTCCGAGCACGGAATACAACACCGTGTAGCTCACGAAGACGAGCACGAAAAGCGTGATGTAGCCGAGCAAAACCGAGCCGAACGTTCTCATCGGTCAAATACTAATCGGATTCGCCAACCTGCGCAACTACGATGCCTTTGCGGCACGGGTCTTTTTACGGGGTTTAGCTTCGACAACCGCAACCGCAGCGGCAAGCGGATTGCTCGCTCTCGGCTGGCGTCGCTGTTCGGGAATATCGATCTTTCGTTCCCCGCGCAAGTACTGCGCAGTAACGGCATTCGATTTCAGGAACTCCTCGACCGTGCCTTGAGCCGTCACTTCACCGCCATGCTCACCCGCCGCCGGTCCGAGTTCCAACAGCCAGTCCGCCGCCAGCATGGTTTCCTCGTCGTGCTCAACCACCAACACCGTGTTTCCAAGATCTCGCAGGCGAGTGAGGGTTTCGATCAGCTTGCTGTTATCGCGCTGGTGCAGGCCGATACTGGGTTCATCGAGGATGTAAAGCACGCCCATAAGACCCGAACCAATCTGGGTCGCAAGCCGAATCCGCTGTGCCTCTCCGCCGGAAAGGGTTCTTGCGTTTCGATCCAGCGTCAGGTAGCCAAGGCCAACGTTTTCCAAGAACCGCAGCCGCTCGGCGACTTCCTTAACTGCTCGTTCGGCGATCGTCATCTGCCGAACACTGAGTTTTTCGGGAAGCGACGAGAAGAAGGCTAGACCGTCCTCAATCGACATCCGCGTGACATCCGACATGTCCAGGTCGGCGATTTTCACCGCTAGCGAATCTGGCTTGAGTCGACGACCATTACAGGTCGGGCATGGCTTGGTGCTCATGTACTGCTCCAAGTCCTGCTTCACCCACTCGCTCTCGGTCTCGTCGTATCGCTTGCGCAACGACGCCAAAACCCCGCGCCATTCGGATTTGAAGGTGCGCTCCGACTTTCCGTACTTCATCACGACGGTAATCGGATCAGGAAGTCCGTGCCAAACCGCGTGCAACTTATCTTCTGAAATCTGCCCAATCGGCAAACTGGCATCAAACCCAACCGTCTTCCCGACCGCATCTAGCATCTCCGGCCACCAGTCCTTGACTTCACCGGACTTGTACACAAACGGCACAATCGCGCCGTTTCTCAGTTCCTTGGTGGTGTCGGGCGCAATCAATTGCGGGTCAAATTCAGTCTTGGTACCGAGACCCGTACAGTCCGGGCACGCGCCGTAGGGCGAGTTGAACGAGAACATGCGTGGCTCAAGTTCAGGAATCGAGAATCCGCAAATTGGACAGGAATATGATTCGGAAAAGAGAAGATCGAACTCCTTTTGATCGGGCGCAAGCTGACCATCTGCCTGCTGCGCCGCGAGCGCGGTGATCGCCGGCGGAATCTCCGCGTCCTCAGGAAAACCGACCAGCAACTGCAGCAGCCCTTTGCCCATCTTCAGCGCCGCTTCGATGGAGTCGGCCATCCGTCGCTCGATGCCTTCCTTCACCACCAATCGGTCCACGACCACTTCGATGGTGTGCTGCTTGTACCGATCCATCGGGATGTCATCGGTGACCTCGAACATCTGTCCGTCCACCCGAACGCGAACATAGCCCGCCTTCGCAATGTCGACGAGTTCCTTTTTGTACTCACCCTTTCGACCGCGAATGACCGGAGAAAGAATCTGCAAGCGCGTGCCTTCGGGCAGTTGCCGGGCGACGTCGACAATCTGGTCTGTGCTCTGTCGCTGAATCGGCCCATGCCCGTTCAGACAGAACGGAGTCCCAACTCGAGCGAAGAGAATTCGCAGGTAGTCGTAAATCTCCGTGACCGTGCCGACGGTAGATCGTGGGTTCTTGCTTGCCGTCTTTTGGTCAATCGAAACTGCGGGAGAAAGTCCGTCAATGTGGTCTACATCCGGCTTGTCCATCTGACCCAAGAACTGCCGGGCGTAGGCACTGAGGGACTCGACATACCGGCGCTGTCCCTCGGCGTAAATGGTGTCAAACGCGAGCGACGACTTGCCGCTACCAGAAAGCCCCGTAATGACCACCAACTGGTCGCGGGGGATCTCCACCGTGATGTTCTTGAGATTGTTCTCACGGGCACCGACCACCACGATTCGATCATTAAGGACGCGCTTTCCGCTCATAAAAACCTGTAGACACTGTTCTACCATAACCGGCGGTCAAACGTCGAGACGCGGCGGGCAGATAAAGATTCTGACGGAACTTTCGCCGAATCGCACTAGACGAACCCGCTTGCGGGTGAAATGATATCGCCATGGCGAAACAACGCGTGCTTCAGTACCAAATTGAGTGGGACCTAAAAGGCGGAAAGGGCGAGGCCTTCTTCGTTTGCCAAGTTGACGATGAAAGTGACGACACAGCGATCCATCGCGTGAAGGACATCGACGACGACAGCTTCGAAGTCCTTCAGCACCTCACTCGTAGCGGCGACTCTCTCTTCTTCGATGCGGACACCCAAGTCATCGGCACCGCGCTCGTAAGTCTCGACGACGAAGAGTGGGAAGAGGACGACGAGGAATTCGACGACATCTTCGAGATTGAAGAAGAAGATGAGGACGAAGAGGAATCCGAAGATGAGGAGTCCGAGGACGAGTCTGAAGAAACCGAAGAAGACAAGCCAACCCCCGCCGCCTAATCTGAATCACGTCCCGGTTCCGGTCGATCACCATCGCCGGAACCGACCATTACTTCTTGACCTTTGAGCTAAATCTTGGCATTTCGGTTATCCTCCTCCAAATACCGTGGTCAGCGTGCTCGTAGTGACCTCATCCGAACTCCGTCTCTCCGCCGGAGCCTCGAATTCACCTCGTGGCCGAGGATATCAAAATGCGTCGCATAGACACCGAGGAACGCGGCTCACGAGTTCGCAAGCAGCGAAAGCAGGGGCTTGCTTAGGCGTTCAGGCGCCAAATCACGAAGTTCAGCACGCTAGCGAATGTGACCCAGGCCAAGTAGGGCACGAGAATCCAGGCTGCCCGGGCTTGGATTCGGGCGAAGAGCAGGATCGTGACGAGGATCGCCACCCACATCATCAGGATCTCCGCAAACGCCGGGCCAAGCTGCCGACCGGCGAAGAATAGCCAGGACCAAGCGACGTTCAGCACCAGTTGAAGACCAAAAGCCACGTACGCTGCGATCTTCTTTTCGCTGTCCGACTGCACGATCCAGAACAGCGAGAGCCCCATCAAAAAGAAGAGAACCGTCCAAACCGGGGCAAAAACCAGATTCGGCGGGTTCCAGCTCGGCTTGTTGATCTGCTCATACCACGGCCCAAGTCCGCGAATCGAGCCCTGCGCGCCGACGAAGCTTGCCGAAAACACGAGGGTCTGGCACAAAAGGAAACGGAGTACCGGAGTGCCAAACATTAACTCAGTTTAGTCCTCGAAGTAATTTCCGGCAAACCCACCGCGAAAAGCCGCGCGTAGTTTTCAAATTGCCCGTTATCGGAAAAAAGACATACACTGACGCCATGAAATTTAAATCGCTGATGGTCTTCGGCCTGATCGTGACCGCCAATGTCGGCTCGGCGATCACCTGGTGCCACGACTACACCCTCTATCGGGCCAGTCAGTTCGCCACCGGGAAAGGCAAGGACTTCAACAACATGGACCCCATGGGCCTCAAGAGTCGGTTGACCGCTCTTGGCTACTCCCTTGCGTTCATGGCACGTCCTGGGGATTCGCAGGCACTCCAAGCGGGTGACGTCATCATCATCGGAAACGCAAGTGAGGGCCAACCTGAAGACCACTCGGGGTTTGTCACCGACAACGAGGGCCACATTGACCACCTGATTCAGATGTTTGGAAGCTCTGGAATGCCACGTGACGTGAGCCAAATTGCGAACGTTATGGACCCGGCGTTCGGTGAGCCACTGCTGCGACGCGGCTGGACAATCAGTGATCTGCGCAACCGCAAGCGCACGGTAAACGGCGTGAGCAGCGACAGCATTTATAAAAACAAGACCTTCCAAATCTTCCGACGAGCTCGGCTCATGACCGACGAGGTGAACGTTTGGACCTCGACCGCCGCCAACCCAGAACCGGCCGGCACCCTTCCAAAGATCTCGCCCACCGTCAACTGGAAGCTCGGCACCATCCAGTACGTGAACGCAACCAACAATAGAATCCAGATCGAGTTCACCCTTCCGCCAAATATCATCCTCGACGGTGAAGAGGTTCAATTGAAGGCTGAAATTCGGCACCAGGCCAGCAACGCTTATGCTCCTGACCAATTCAAATTGGACATCGGCGGCAACGTAAAAAAGCCCCGACCGTTGCACGGAGGAATCTTCGCAGACCCGACCCAGTACAGCGTCGCCGTGAGCCTCAATGACCCAGAAGCAGCTCTCGTCACTTTCTCCACGCCCGACGGCCGAAAGATCAAAGATGCAGCTCCCGCGAAAGGTGAAGTTCGCTTCCCCTGGCCGAAGTTCGTGCCAAACGAGGTCATTGAGTACCGAGACCTGAGCCTGCGACTGAGCGGAGTCGGGACGTACCGACTTCGATACCAGCGGCAAAGCATGAAACTTCGCGACGCCCTGGCCCTGAAGTTCCCTGACATGAAGTAAGCCTAGCTACGGCCGTTCTTCAAGAACTGCAGCAGCGTCTGGTTGAAAAGCTCCGGACGCTGCCACGGCGCAAAGTGGCTCACGTGCGGGAGGATGATCAGTTCGCTGCTCGGCAACTCCCGGTGGAGATACTCCATGTGCTCACGCTTGATGAACTCGTCTTTCTCGCCAAGCACCAGCGCAACCCGCGTTGAAATCGCGTTCAGTTCGGCTGCGCTAAAGTTCGGCTCCGTCTTTTGCATGAGCCCGGTCGCCGCGTTCAGCGCTTCCCACCCCTCCGGACTCGGAGAAAGCGCCGCGAAGTCCGATTGATGCCGCGCAAAGCACCGCTGTAACGCCGGTCCGAATTCGATCAATTCGATCGTTCCGCTCGGATCCATATTGCACGCAAAGAAGAAGACCCCTTGGACTCGCTCCGGCTGCATCTGCGCGAGCACCATTGCCGTGCACGCTCCGTCGCTCCAACCCACGAGCGAAGCGCGATCAACGTTCAACTCGTCGAGAACGGCGAGGAGGTCCTTTGCAAGCAAGTGATAGGTTAACGGTCGCTCATCCATCATGCTACGACCGTGGCCTCGCGTATCGATCGTGATGACTCGATATCCCGACTCTAGCAAGACAGGAACCTGATATCCCCAATTCCCGCTGTGCCCGAGCCCTCCGTGAAGCAAAACCACGGCCGGCCCTTCACCCCAAGAAGCAACCCAAACATTCGCCGCGGCCGACTCCACAATGCGAACAGATGCCCCTTCAGGCAGTGCTGGAACGCCCACGGATTCAAACTGCTCAAGCTGGTCGTCAACGAACACAGTTCCGATTCTATTCCTAACGAACGCAGCAGGCGCTTACTCAGTTCAGTCGGATGATCACACGCTTACCTTCGACAGAAACTTCCCCCTTTACTTCATTGAGGGTCACTCCCGGCCATCGAACTTCCTGCTCCTGAATCGGGCCAGGTTTTACAGATTCCGGACTGCCGGTCAACTGCAAGTGAATCCGCCGGTTCAAGGTGTCAAGCAAAATTGGTCGGGCAGAATCCTCGCTAAACTTCATCGCACCAATCGTTCCTTGGATTGGGATGAGTCGATACAGCGTCCGGTTCGCATCGATGCTCAACACTCCGAATGGTGTGTAAGTCAAACCGGGCATTACCGACGGAAGAGCAGAGTAGTCGAGAATCAGTTCTCCTGGTCCCTCCGTAAATCGACTCAGCTCCGAATCAATGTGCCGTCGTCCGTCTGCTTGCAGTTGCTCTTTTTCCCGAAGCAGCGCGGCATAGCGCTCCGTTTTTTCGAGTGCTGCTTGCGCCTCCGCAAGTTCGCGATCCGATGGCCGAAGAGCAGCGGTGGCCAGCGTCGTGAGCGACTCTTCCGAGGTCAAAAGTTTCGAGTGCCACTTCGCGCCAAGCCGATCCAACAGCGCACCGATGGCCATGCCGGAGTAATACATTCGGAACCGCACCGGCGATGCGCCGTACAAGTCGCCGTTCACCCCGATCGAGCCACTCATAAACCCCCTCATTTTGCGGATGAGCGAGTTTCGGGCAGCCTCAGCTTGAGATCCGTACCCCTGAAACCCTTGGATCAGCCACATTTCCGCCGATGGGCTGTGGGACACCATCTGCTGCAAGAGTCGGTATTCGACGTACTTCGCCGTACCTTCGCTGAACTCAACCGCGTCTTCGTACTGACGTTGCTCACTCGGGAGCTGTGATCTTCGCGCCTGTCGCGCGGCGAGCCATCGAATTCCGCTCTCGCGCGCTTTCGCCGCGGAACTTGCATTCAGTGCTTCTGCAAGTTCGTCTGCTTCAATTCCCAACCAAACGTTATTTGGCACCGATAGGCTGGGATACCGCACGAGCGCACCTTCATTCGCCGACTTCTTTGGAGCGAGCCGCTCTTGATACACGTGGAATGCCTCATGAGCGAACACCGTCATCGAGTTAATCGGACTTCCAAACAAGTTGTCCGCGATGAGTTTTGGCGCCTTCGCTGGCTGTGCGACCACTTCGGCGGCGACGCTCTCAATCATCTGTCGGCGCGTGCTCATCGTGTCGGCAACCACGAGCGTGCGAATCCCGCCAATCTTCGTGGTCGTGTTTTGTCCGTCGAGGCCAAAAGTCGTCTTTCCGTTCCGAAGGTAGATCTTTCCGATTGGGGATCTCACCTTGCCGGTGTAGGGCAAGAACCCCTCGGGCGGTTTGGGGTGGTTAATCAGCACCTCCTGCTTATCGGGGAAATAGATCAGGATCGGCGTCTTCCGAGGGTCCCATCCGGGCCAAACCGAGTTCGCGTCCCGACCAAGCACGCTCCAGACTTCGGCCGCCTGGACCAACAACAGGGGGTCAATTTCCAGAACCGAAGTTGACTGGGTTACAAGCAGCGCAGAGACGGCAGCAATGCTGATCATTTACGAATCGTAAATACCCATTTGAAGGAAAGAAAGTTCCGGGCAAAATGCAAGGGTGCTTGATCGCGCTTTGTCGACGCTTGAACTCACTGCGCTGGGAGTCATCTACAAGCGAGGACCGTGCTTGGCCCACGCGGTGGTAACCGAATTCTCGGCATCACAGACTTCCGCTTACCGATCAGGCGCTGGTTCGATTTACCCCTTGTTGCGTCGCCTCACCGAAGCCGGGCTGCTCAGTTGCGAGGACAAGCGCTACACAATCTCCGCGGCGGGGCTCGAGGCGCTTAGGACCTGGGTGCTGCCACCTCTGTCCGACTCCGCTGGGGCGACCACCTTAGATTCCCTCCGATCACGGACTTACTTCCTCAAGCTCCTCGACAAAAAAGACCAAGTCGAGTTTTGCCGAGATGCAATCGAGAAGTTATCCGCAACGCTCGCGAGCTGCGTGACCGATGTGCAGCGATACAGCCAGGCGGGAGATCGGTACAGCGAGCTCGCCATGCTCGGCGCGGTTAGAGAAACCGAAAGTCGAATCGCTTGGCTGAATGAAGTCCTCGCTGCGATCAAAACTGATCAAAACTGATCGGTCAAAAACATCTGCGGTACGCCCGGAACGTTGTGCCCCATCAGATACAACTCCACCGTCGCCTTCTCAAACACGAACCCAAGTTGGTCGGCCATGAGGGTCGTTCCGAACCACTCAGTTCCATCCGTGAACGGTAGCGGCTGGTCTCCTGGAGTCCAGATTCCTTCTCGCAATCCGTTCGGCTCGGCACAGAGATACCCATCACCAAACCCTTCGCAGATTCGATAGTGCCAGTTCCAGTAGCGCCACCGCGCGTCGTTCCGGCGCAGGCGGTCTGGGTGTTCGGTGGACCACGCGTCGTACTTTGCGCGGATTTCGTCAAATCCAAGCACCGGTCGATTCTCCGTCCAAGCGGTTCGTGGCAACGGAGCGCGAATCACTCGGTCGAGCGGCACAAAACCCATCCGTTCGTAGAGCGCCAAATCGCGCGCGAAAAGCAACGCGGCTCCCTCTCCGTTACGCTCACTCTCGCGCAATACGCGCTCGAGCAATCGACCCGCAAGGCCCTCTCTTCGGCGGGAAGGCACGGTACAAACTCCCGCAATTCCGATGGCATTTCCCCAACCAAAGGCTAGAGGCACTGTCTGAAGTGCAGAAACAATCTGTGGCCCTTCGAACATCGCCCACTTCCGGCGCAGGTCAAACAACGGCTCGCCAAAGAACGCATCGTAGGCGCGGTTGAAATCAATTTGGAACGTTTCGCACAGGAGCCTCAGGAACGGTTCCGCCTCGTGTTCCCGGATCGGCCGTATTTCCGTCATTACTTACCGGAGGTTGTACCGGGGGAACGCCAAAGGCTGCTTTGGGCCGAACCTCAATTGTCACGCGGACAGTTCGTGGCCGCACGCTAACGCCTCTCGGCGTCACAAGAGGAACCTCGATGGTCTGCGTCTCGCGAATCTGCGAGGCCAAGATCGGTGCCGTTCGTACCGTGCCGACCCGGGCGACGTTCAGGCTCGTTCCGTAAACCGTCACTTGTTCGGGCTGAGTCGTGTAACCAACAATCTCAAATCCATCCGCCGCCTTAACGCTCTTCAAATCGAGCGAAACAAACGCCGGAAACTCGATGGGAGCCGGAGCAAAGGTTGGGGTGATGGAAACCGTGCTCGGCGTTGCGAGGGCGTACTCAATGTTCGCGCCCGCTGCATTCTGAATCTGAACATTCACCGTGTACGGAATAGCCCGATTCGGTTCAACGGACGTCAAATCGATCACCGCCGTTACCCGAGTGGCGTCTTTGATCTGAGATTTCGGACCCCGGACCTCGACTTTGCTCGGGGTCGAAAGGATGTCTTCAAGCACGTATCGGTTGTCAGACAGCTTTCCGCTTGTCTCAACCGAAACGGTTACTTCTCGGGTTTCGATCGGCTCGAGCTCAATCGAAACCGTCGGATTCTGGTCAACCAAAAGTTGCCGAAGGCGGTCCGGGACGACCCTGACCGAGTAGCTGGAAACACCCATTTTCGCTTGGTCCAGTTGAACCACCGCGCGAGCGTTGTCATCCACCAAACCTCGAATGCCCGCAGGATTGCCGCGCACCATCACGCTGATGCTTCGAGGCTTGTCCTTCACGTACACCAAATCTTGATCGAGGCCGTCAATTTGAACCTCAAGCTGCACGTAGTTGACGCTGCGGTTCTGCGCCGAAACGACAAACCAAAGCGTGAACGACAGCGCGATCGAGGCGATGAGAACCGGCCAATTGATGCTTCTCAATCCTTCACCTCGGCTGGCGCTTTAACCGCTTCCAACTCCGGTAGATCCTTGGCCGCTCGACATCCTTTTCGCACGTGTGGAGTCGAGGCGGGCATTTGCCGAAGTTCACGATTTAACAATTCGCGGAGCTCGTTCGAACTGCCGAGTCGCATTAAGGCGCCTTCTTGCGCGACGCTGATGGTTCCTCGTTCTTCCGAAACCACGACGACGACAACATCAGTTGCCTCGCTAATACCGACCGCCGCACGGTGCCGCATATGAACGTGCGTATCGAGGTGGGTCGAATCGCTGAGCGGCAAGCGACATGCCGCGGCCACCACGCGATCGCCGCGAATGATCACCGCTCCATCGTGAAGCGGATTCTCGCCATAGAAGATAGACCCCAACAGCGACCCGCTCACTTCGGCGTTGAGCATCACACCATTTGAAGCAATCTCATCCAGCTTCGCCGCTTTCTCAATCACGATCAGCGCGCCAACGCTTTCTTCCTGCAATTCCGAAATCGCGCTGACGATCTCTTCAATCGTCTTCGCTTGCAGGTGATCTTCGTGCGCTCCGAGTTCAAGGATGCCAAGCGGACTGATTTTGCCAAAGCCTTCAATGGCTTGGCGAAGCTCCGGCAAGAACAGAATGACCAATGCGACCGGGCCGAGAATGGTGGCTTTATCGAGAATCCAGTGAAGCGTGTGTAACTCCAGACGATCGGCAACGAAGAGCACGATGAGGAACGCAAAGACTCCGATCAGAATTCGCCAAGCCCGGGTGCCTCGAACTAGGAGCAGGAGACGATACAGTAGAAAGGCAACCAGCCCGATATCGACGAGCTGAATCAGAATCTCGTACACGGAAAGGTTGCGTATGGACGAAATCTGCCGTATTGCGTCTTCCAATGCCGTTCCTTACATCATTGTATCCGCGAAGCCGAAAGCGACCGTTGCCAAAAGGACTCATAATCCATGCTAGGCCATGCCGGAAGTCCCTAATCGCACCCTTGACGAGATCCGCATCGATATCGACGCCGTTGACCGCGAGCTTGTTCGGCTCCTGAACTACCGCGTTGGCCTTGCCCAAGAAGTCGGTTTGATCAAAGGGCGCGACGGCAAGCCGTTCTTCACCCCCGAGCGCGAGCGGGCAATTTACGAAAAGTTGACCGACATCAATTCGGGCCCCATGTCCGGGCGACAACTCGCCAGCGTTTTTCGCGAAATCATCAGCGCCGCCCGGGCTGCCGAAAAGCCGCTGAGCGTCGCGTACTGGGGACCGGCGGGCACATTCACCCACCTGGCATCTATCCAGACCTTCGGCAACAGCAGCGAGTTCGTTCCTCAGGAGAACATCCCAGACGTGTTCCAGGCCGTTGAACATGGAACAGCAGACTACGGCGTCGTCCCGATCGAAAACGCCGTCGCAGGCATCGTTCCCGAAACCCTAGACCAATTCCCTCAAACCAACGTCAAGATTTGCGCGGAAATGTACATTCCGATCCACCACCATTTGGTCTCAACGGCCACGAGTTTGGGCGAGATCGAACGCGTTTACGCTTTCGGCCAGCCGTTTATGCAGTGCAAACGATGGCTCAAAGGAAACATTCCAAACGCGGAAATCATCGAGACTGCCCCCACCGCCCGAGCAGCCCAGAAAGCGCTTGAGGATCCGAAAGGCGCCGCCATCTGCAATGCACTCGCCGCCGAGACCATCGGCATTCCCATCTTGGTCGAGCACATTGAGGACAACCCGGCCAATCGAACTCGCTTCATCGTGCTGGGCTACAACGAACCCGCCCGTACGGGTCGCGATAAAACGAGCGTGATGTTCAACATCCGCAACCGCCCGGGTGAACTGGTGAAAGCGCTCTCCGTCCTGGAATCCCACGGGGTCAACCTGACCATGATCGAGAGCCGCCCCGCCCAACGCGCGACCTTCGAGTACATGTTCTATGTCGACTGCGACGGCCACCGAAACGACGAAACTCTGAAGACCGGCTTGGAGCAACTTCGGGAGTTCACGCTCGAAACCACCGTCCTCGGCAGCTACCCGCGCCGCGACCCGCTCGACGTGTGAGCGATTCTTCGGGCAGTTATCGCTCAAAAATCGGCGTTTTTTGAGCGATAACGGTATCCTGAATCGCTCATGAACTGGAATTGGCAATTGCCGAGCTGGCCGAACTTCGAATTCGACGTCAGAAGTCTGCTACCGCAGGAACAGAAGTTCCTCGTGGGCGCAGGCGAAATCCGGGGGGCCATGCGTGCCGTGCCGAGCCTCGATCAAACCGAGTTCATCTCCGAAACCATCGCGATCGAGGCCCTGACAACGAGCCGTATTGAAGGTGAAATTCTGAACCGCGAATCGGTTCAGTCATCAATCCTAAAGCAACTTGGGATCAAGCATCTGGAACGAAAAGCTTCTGCCGCGGAGCAAGGAATCTCTCAACTGCTTGTTGCCGTGTATCGAGACTTCGCCGAACCACTCACGCATGAACGCTTGTGGGAATGGCATGCCCTTGTCCTACAAGGGCGATCAGACGTTCCCGACCTCGGCCGGTACCGCACCGATCCTAGCCCAATGCAAATTGTGTCCGGCAGCATCTCCGATCCGAAGGTGCACTTTGAAGCACCGCCGGCAGGCTTGGTGACAAAAGAGATGGACACCTTCCTAGCGTGGTTCAGCGAGGCAGAACATCCACCGCTCACGAAAGCCGGCCTGGCTCATCTGTACTTTGAAAGCATTCACCCGTTCTCAGATGGAAACGGCCGCATGGGCCGTGCGCTGTGCGACGTCGCGATCTCGCGCTCCCTTGGGTACCCATCACTCACTTTGCTTTCCCGAACGATCCAGGCACGGCAATCGGAGTACTACTCGCAACTTCAACAGGCGAGCACGACATTGATGGTCGACTCGTGGCTAAGTTGGTTTGCAAATTGCGCGATCGAGGCCCAAGCCAAATCAATTCAGACCGTGGATTTCGTGGTGGCAAAAGCCAGGATTTTTGCGCAGCACGGCGAAAAGCTGAACGCAAGACAGGAAAAAGCGCTGCTCCGCGTCTTCAAAGAAGGTCCTGACGGATTTCTCGGTGGACTCTCCGCCAGCAACTACGCCAAAATAACGGGCGCATCGCCTGCGACGGTCACCCGCGATCTGGCGGAACTCGTTGAGATGAAAATTCTTGATAAGACCGGTGAAAATCGTGGCGCTCGCTACAGCTTGCGGCTATCTTGAAGAAGAATCCGGTTCAGAGTTTCGATGCCCGGTAGCCAATTAGCCATGACCATCCGACCCGCCACCCGTCAAGATTTACCGCGAATCTGGGAGCTTATCCTTGAGCTCGCCGACTATGAAAAGCTCCTCCACAAAGTGGACGGCTCGCTGGAGCAGTTAGAGCGAGACTTCGAGACAGCATTCCAAAGCACCGTCGCAGTGGACGGCGACGCAATCATCGGCTACACCTTGTGGTTCACCAACTACAGCACCTTCCGCACCAAACCCGGCATCTATCTGGAAGACCTGTACGTGTCCCCAAGTCATCGCGGAAACGGCATCGGCAAGGCGCTTCTGCACGATCTTTTTCAACGTGCCGAGCAGAAAAACTACGGTCGCGTTGAGTGGTCAGTGCTTGATTGGAACCAATCCGCGATCGATTTCTATCGTTCCCAAGGTGCCGAAGTGCTCGAAGACTGGCGAATTTGCCGGGTAACCATCGATTCGAAGACAAAGTTTTAACAATTCGAAACTTTCGTCGTATAATCCCGCATTCCCCAAAGGCGTGGAAATCAGGAGGATTCAATGCGGGCTCTCAAACCTGCCTTAATTAGCTTACTTTCTATCGCGTCAACCCTCGCATTCGCCCAGGATGCTGCTGCAGCAGCACCTCCCGCCATCGACAAGGCAGATAGCGCCTTCATGATCATCAGCACGGCGCTGGTGCTTCTCATGACTCCCGCGCTCGCTTTGTTCTACGGTGGATTGGTCCACAAAAAGAACGTGTTGAACACGATGCTCATGAGTTTCCTCATGATGGGTGTCGTCAGCATCATCTGGGTCGTCATCGGCTACTCACTTGCCTTTGGCAAAGCCCCGAACGGATTCATCGGCGGATTCGACTATGTGATGGGACAAAACGTGTCCGTCACCACACCATACGGCACGCAGACCATTCCTGCGGCCCTCTTCATGTTGTTCCAGATGAAGTTCGCCATCATCACACCGGCCCTCATTTCGGGAGCCATTGCCGAGCGCGCTCGGTTCCGCGGCTATCTGGTGTTCATGATCCTTTGGAGCATCTTCGTTTACTCGCCAATCGCATGTTGGGTTTGGAATGCTGACGGCTGGCTCTTCAAGATGGGCGCCCTCGACTTTGCAGGCGGAACGGTCGTTCACCTCGCAAGCGGAGTCTCGGCTCTCGCCCTCGTTCTCATCATTGGTCAGCGCAAGTCGCTGACTCCACCACCAAACAACATCACCCTGACCCTGCTTGGAGCCGGACTTCTGTGGTTCGGTTGGTTCGGCTTCAACGCTGGATCTGCCCTCGCGATGAACGACATCGCCGTTCAGGCGTTCCTCGTCACTCACCTGGCCGCAGCCGCAGGAATGGTCGCTTGGCTCGTCGCCGAGCGAATGAAGACAGGAAAGAGCACCGCGATCGGTGGCGCTTCGGGTCTCGTCGCTGGCCTCGTCGTTATCACGCCTGCCGCGGGATTCGTTGACATCACCTCATCCATCATCATGGGTGTTCTTGCTGGCGTTGTTTGCTTCTTCGGCATTCAGCTCAAGCACAAGCTCGGCTACGATGACGCGCTTGACGTTGTGGGAATCCACGGCATCGGTGGTCTGCTCGGTGCAGTCCTTACTGGCGTCTTTGCATCGCCCGTGGTTAACAAGGCCATGGTAGAGCCGTTGCTCGAAACCGGCCGAATGAGCCTCATCATGAAGCAGCTCGCGGCCGTTGGTGGCGTCGGGCTCTTCGTGTTCGTCGCCTCGCTCATCCTCGGAAAACTCGTGGATGGAACCATTGGTCTCCGCGTTTCGGAAGCCAGTGAAAACGACGGTCTCGACTCCCGAATCCACGGCGAAAGTGGATACGGCTTCGACGACGCGCTTACGCCGACGTCGTAGTCTCGTTCGAATCCTGCTCCCGTCCCGGCTCTGCCGGGACGGGATTTTTTGCGTCTGAGGGACTCAAAAACGCGGTCAGGATCAACAAGAATGTGCCAACCGTAATCAACGAATCCGCGACGTTAAACACCGGGAAGTTGATCAGTCGGAACCAGAACATATCGGTTACTTTCCCGAATGCCAGCCGATCGATCAGATTTCCAATCGCCCCGGCCGCAAACAATCCCATCGTCCAGTGCAGCAACTTCGGCTCGCTCGCGTGACGGTGACTGTGAACGGCCGCCATGCCTGCAATGATCAGCGCAACGGGCGACATAAAGACGCCCGCCCCTTGGAACATGCCGAAGGCGATCCCTTCGTTGTAGGTCAGTGTGATCTCAAAAATGCCCGGCCAGGGTTTGCCACCCAGGCTCCCTTGTTGCGGAATCGCATCGCGAACCCACGCCTTCACGCCCTGATCTGCGAGTACGCCGGTTACGAACACGGTCCAAAAGAGCGTTGGTCCCTTCAAACGCCGAGCACCTGTCGATCCCGATCGGAAAGCAGAAACTCCTCCCGCTCAATGGAAATGCTCGTGACGTCCGGACGGCGCAAACGACTTCTCGCACACTCGGGATAGCTTGATGGAGCAAACGAAATCGCGGGTTCGCCAAGCGTCAGCTCTACCCAACTCACGCGGAAGTAGTTCGCCAAGTCGGAGATCGAGAACGAGCTCATCACGCCAAAAGTGTCGGCTGGCATTACAAGCCGAACGATGGCGTCCTGGCTATTCTTGATGCCGTCCGTACCCTTGTAATGCTCAAACGCAGAATTGACGGTGTCGCGCAGACCGCGCAAGCTCTCGAACCGAGCCTGCAAAGGCGACCCTTCGATCTCAAGAAGCCGTTCGAGAGTTGGCGTTCGGAAGCGTTCCGTGTGGATCGACTGCTCTGATGCGTTCAGACCAAGCTCTCGCATCTTCATCCAGGTCTCTTCGGCCGTGAAGGCGAGAATCGGTGCCACGAGGGTGAGCAACCGGTTCAGAACATACAGGCAAGTTGCCTGACCCGAGCGTCGGCTCGGCCAGTTCACGCCATCGCAGTACATTCGGTCCTTGATCGCGTCCAGATAGAACTTCGAAAGCTCCTCGCGGCAGAAATTGTGGATCGCGTTTATCACGCCACCGAAGTCGAAAGCTTCGTACTTCTGGGCGCAATCGGCGGCGAGCAAATCGGCTTGTTCGCGAATCCATTCATCCAGTTCCGCCCAGGACCCTTCGGTTGTTGGCCCCTCGCTGGTGGCGTCGTATCCTGCCGCGCTGCTCAATAGGAATCGAAGCGTGTTGCGCACGTTTCGATAGCTATCGCCGATCTGCTTCAGAAGGGCGTCCGAACACGGAACATCCGACTGGTAGTCCACGCTGGCCACCCAGTAGCGCAGAATGTCGGCGCCATACTGGTTGGCCGCCGCCATCGGCTCAATGACGTTGCCGAGGCTCTTCGACATCTTCCGGCCCTCGCTGTCGGTGACAAATCCGTGGGTGACGACCGTTCGATAAGGCGCAGCACCCTTGATGGCGGTGCCGAGGATCAATGAGGTGTTGAACCAACCTCGATGCTGGTCCGATCCTTCGAAGTACACGTCAGCTGGCCAGTGGAGACCTTGTGTCTTCCACTCTGGGGTCACCTGTGAGTCGAGCGTCACCAACGACGATGAACCAGAGTCGAACCAAACGTCAAGTGTGTCGGTTTCTTTCTCGAACTCCGTCTCACCGGTTTCCGGGTGCACGTAACCGTCCGGAAGAATCTGGCTGGCTTCAACTTCAAACCAAGCGTCTGATCCCCGCTCTTCGACCAACCGCGCCACTGCTTCGATCGCTTCTGGATCGAGTACCGGCACTCGCGATTCCTTTCCGTAGAACACCGGAATGCCAACGCCCCAGGGTCGCTGGCGCGAGATGCACCAGTCGGGACGATTTCGAACCATCGCCTCGATTCGGTTTTGCCCCACCGGCGGAACCCACTGGACGCCCTGGATTTCCTCCAGCATTTGCTCCCGAATCGGGTCGATGCTGAGGAACCACTGCTCGGTCGCACGGAAGATCACTGGCTTACCGTCACGCTCCGCATACGGATAGGTGTGATGATACGGTTCGCTCTTTAGCAGTGCGCCGACTTCCTTCAGTCGATCCACCACAACTGTATCGCAGTCCTTGTAGTAAGTTCCCGCGAACTCGCCCGCCTCGGCGGTTAGGACGCCCCTACCGTCCACGGTGTTTGGCACGGGTAGGCCGTACTTCTGACCGGTGTAGAAGTCGTCTCGCCCGTGGGACGGTGCGGTGTGAACCACGCCGGTACCGTCTTCGGTGGTCACGTACTCCGCCATCACCACTACGGACGGGCGGTCAAAAATCGGATGCGAGAACGTGGCGTGATCGAAGTTGATTCCTTCTCGTGTGGCAACAATCTCAAACTCCGTCCAACCAAGCTTCTCCGCAACGCGCTCAACCAGGGCCGAAACGATCAGATAATGATCCTCGCAAACCTTTACGATCGCGTAGTCAAGCTGCGGATGGAAGGCAACGGCAAGGTTCGCCGGAATGGTCCAAGGCGTGGTCGTCCAGATGATTGTGTAGAGATTCTTGAACTCAGAGAAAATCTGGTTCGGATCGTCCCGCAGGGCAAATCGAACGTAAATGGAGGTCGATACGTGGTCGTGGTAAACGATCTCTGTGTCAGCCAGAGCGGTTTGCGAAGTCGGGCTCCAAAGCGTTGGGCGAAGGCCCTTGTAGATGTGTCTCGCTTCAACCAGCTTCTTGAAAGTTCGGACCAGTTCCGCTTCGTACGTGTAATCCAGCGTGGCGTAAGGGTGCTTCCAAAGGCCAAGCACGCCGAGCCTTTCGAACTGTTCGGATTGGATCTTGATGTACTCGTAAGCGTGCTCACGGCATGCGGTACGCAGGGCAGAACCGGTAACGGTTTCCTTTTTCGCCGCAAGCTTTTTGGTTACCGCAAGTTCAATCGGCAACCCGTGGCTATCGAATCCGGGCACGTAAGGCGCACGGTAGCCCATCATCGTTCGGCTCTTGACCGTAAAGTCTTTGAGAATCTTGTTGAGCGCCGTGCCCAAGTGGATGGGACTGTTGGTGTAAGGCGGGCCGTCGTGCAGGACGTAGCTCGGTGCGCCGTCTCGGCTGGCCAGAATCTGAGCGTAGAGGTCTCGCTCCTCCCAAATCGCCATAATCGACGGCTCCAGGGCCGGCAAATTGGCCTTCATCGGAATCGTAGATTCAGCGTCGGGTAGTTGGAGAGTGCTCCGCAAATCCATGGACTTAGGATTGTACCGGCGAGGCAGAAATGTCCCGGACTTTAATCGGATTATGGCGAAGCGCGGCCGTTCGCCCGCTGCGTTGCGAGTCGAATTTAGGCCGCGTATAGTTTCGGCTCACGACGAACGAATCCGATTAATCGGATCGCGCCTGCCTGCAGCATTTCTTGTGTATCAAACGAAAGGTCAGATTCCCGCCGAACGTCGCCGACTTTTACCGGGAACGCAAACAGCGGACTGCTTGCATCGGCGACCTCATAAACCCCTTCGTACGATTCGTGACGGTGGGGGGAGCTCACACATAGATACTAGTCTTTAGAAGGGCAATCCTCACGTGACCGTTTTTGGTGTCACACCTTTTCGCCAAAAACCAGTAACAGTTTTCGCTATCCCCGAACTCGACGCAACCGCCAAACGAGCTTTGCCGCTCCAGAAGACAGCTGCTTAGATGTAAACGCCTTCGCGCTGCCGTCCAAAAGACCTATCACTGCTCGTCCGTCGTCTTGGCCGGTACTGCCGTATCGAGCGTAAACCGGACGAAGGGCCGTGCAGGGAAGCATTGGCAAGACCTTGACCAGGTCCTTATCGGAGACTAGCGGCGGGGACATTGCAACGTCTTCCAGAAGTCGAGTTCCGTTATTCGGTTCAAACTCGTGGCCGCAGTATCGTTGCTCGGGATCTCCGCCCGGGGTCGTCGCAAACAAGGCCGAGTTGCTTGGAATGGAGTCGAAGCTTAGAGCCTTGCGGTAACCCTCACACGGAACGCCGTCTGGAGATGTGCCCGCGCAACCGGAGCCGTTCGTGGCGGTATCTGCGTTCAGCCCCCAGCTCAAAAAGCCACGATCGCTGTACCGACGGCTTGGCGGTGGAGTTGCGCCGGGCGCGGTGAGCAAGGCATCCGACTTCAAATACTCTTTCAGGATCTCTGGCCAAACCTTTCGAAGGGCCTCCTTTTTGTTGTATGCCGTGGACGGCGGAGAATTACCGTCGACGTCGACCGAATACAACAAAGCCGCTTCCGTGAGTTGCTTCGCATTTGACAGGGCAGCGGTCACTTGTCCACCGACCTTTGCGCCGTTGATCACCGGAAAGAGGATCGCCGCCAGCAGGGCAATGATGCCGATGGCCAGCAAGATTTCCAAAAGGGTAAATCCGCGTCTCACTCTTCATCCTCCGGAACGCGTTTCATTGCTTCGCCCGAAATCTTGTAGCCCATAACCTTGGCCGCGTTTTCGATTCCTCGCGTGCGGTTCATAAACAGCGCGGTGGAGTTCGGGAACGTCGCCACAACTTGATCTTCGGTAACGAAGTTCACCGTGCAGTCAACATCCACGGGAAAACTGTTTGATGGCATGGCGGAAACCGACCGCACGGCGAGTTTCCCGGCCAGCAGCTTGTACTTTCCTTCCGCCTTCACCGGCGAAGGGCGAACCAGAATGTTCGCCTTGAAAGTTTCGTTCTTCGCAAAGCTAAAGAGACCCTTGATGGTTTCCTCGCGAATCCCCATTGTGCTTTCAGGCGTCGGCGGATAGATGATTCGGTTCACTTCCCACTCGCCAACGATGCCTGGCTCCGAGGCGATTCCAAGTTGGGCTTTAAGCTTTGTGAAGCCATCTTTCCAAGGCTGGGCATAGGCTGTATAGGCCAGAGCCAGAAATCCAAAAGTGAAAGCCAAGAACGGCGTCCACGCTCCGGGTTCTTCGTACTTTGGCGCGGGAATGCGCTTGCGCTTTGGCAGCTTCGCCAGCCCAGCACCAATGGCCGTATAGCCACACTTTCGGCATTTCTCAGCGCCTCGCGCCCATGAATCACCGCACTTCGGACACCGACCAAGATCCACGGAGAATAGTCTGCACCAATTGTGATAAGTTCGCTACCCCGCAAACTCTGAGCTAACCGGTCCGTGAACTCTGGACCGCTCCTGCAAGTTCCGCCAGAAGCGTTTCGGTCTCTGAAAGGCCAATGCAAGCATCCGTAATGCTTTGTCCATAGACCAACGGTTCGCCTGGCTTGGCATCTTGCCGGCCTTCAACCAGGTGGCTTTCGATCATCACGCCCAAAATAGCTTTCGAGCCAGAGCGGATCTGACCTGCGACGTCGCGTAGCACCGCCCCCTGTTTTCGATAGTCCTTACTCGAATTTCCGTGGCTGCAGTCGATCATCACGCGCTGCGGCAGACCGTTCTTCGCCAGCAACTCACAAGCCGCCGCAACGCTCTCTGCGTCGAAGTTCGGGCCAGATCGTGACCCGCCCCGCAGAATCACATGGCCATCGGTGTTTCCGGTGGTCTGAAAAATGGCTCCCACCGAATCCTTGGTAACGCTGGGGAACCAGTGCGATCTCCGCGCCGCCATAACGGCATCAACCGCAGCCTGCAAATTGCCATCCGTTGAGTTCTTAAATCCAACCGGCATGCTCACTCCCGAAGCCAACTCGCGATGGACTTGACTTTCCGTCGTGCGCGCGCCGATCGCAATCCAACTGGTGAGGTCCGAAATGTGCTGAGGAATTTGTAAATCCAAAAACTCGGATGCCGTCGGCAATCCAAGTTCGTTGAGCTTCACCAACAGCCCGCGTGCTCCGCGCAGGCCTTTGTTGATGTGGAAGCTCTCGTCCAAGTCCGGGTCGTTGATGTACCCCTTCCAACCAACCGTACTGCGAGGTTTCTCGAAGTAGGCGCGCATCACGATCAATAGCTCGTCGGCATACGTTTCGGCCATTGCCTTCAGCCGGTGCCCGTACTCTTCTGCCGATTCCAAGTCATGAATGCTGCATGGCCCAACCACCACCACTTGACGAGAATCCTCACCGGAGATGATTTGGCTGATCGCCTTTCGCGTTGAACAAATCAGATCGCTCATTGCATCCGTGAGCGGAAGCTCTTCGATGAGAATTGCGGGCGGAATCAGCGGGCGTGTCGCGCTAATGCGAAGGTCGTCGGTAGGTTGGCGCGTTGGCATGAGAGATTTGGACGCCTCATATTCTGGCCGGAATCCAAGATTCGAAACGATGCGAACCACACAGAGGTAATTTGTATCCATGTTGCGTTCCCGTCTCATGTGGGCCGGCCTCCTTGCCGCGCTAACCGTTCCTGCCGCCGCGCAAGACGTCAAGGTTGAAAAGTACAAGTTGCCAAACGGGATGACGGTGATCCTCCACCAAGACAAAACCCTCCCCGTCGCGACCATCAACACTTGGTTCAAAGTCGGGTCCAAAGATGAGCCAGATCGCCGATCCGGATTCGCCCACCTGTTCGAGCACCTAATGTTCATGGGCACCAAGCGTGTCCCGCAGGGTCAGTTCGACGTCATCATGGAGACCGCCGGCGGATCGAACAACGCCTCGACCAGCCAGGACCGCACCAACTACTTCTCATTCGGCCCGAGCAACCTTCTCCAAAAGCTCATTTGGCTGGACGCCGAGCGACTGGAAGCCCTGGGCGAGAATATTGACCTCAAGAAACTCGACCTTCAGCGCGATGTCGTCAAGAATGAACGCCGACAGTCGGTCGAAAATGCCCCTTACGGCAAAGCCTACGACGCGATCAATCGGCTCATGTATCCGGCGGGCCACCCGTACAGCTGGTCCGTCATCGGATCCATGGAAGACCTGACCGCCGCATCGGTTCCGGATGTTCAGCAGTTCTTCAGCACGTATTACGTTCCAAACAACGCATCGATCGTGGTCGCGGGCGATTTCGACCCCGCCCTCATCAAGCCTGTCATTGCCCAGCAGTTCGGCACCATCGCCCGTGGCAACGACGCGCCACGCCGCAGCGTGCCTGACGCCAGCTTCAAGGGCGTTCGACGCCAAACGATGGTCGACACCGTAGACGCCGCCAAAACGATCATGGTCTGGCACAGCCCGGCGGCCTACCGACCCGGAGATGCGGAACTTAACCTCGCCGCCGGAATCCTTGCCGACGGCGTTTCGAGCCGACTCTATAAAAAGCTTGTGGTGAAGGACAAAGTCGCCACGGAGGTCGCCGCCTTCCAGCAATCCGGCCAGCTTGGTTCGCTCTTCATCGTCGAGGCGACGGTTTCTGATGGCGTTTCTCTGGAACGCCTCGAAAGCGCAATTGATGCCACGCTTGCCGAGTTCAACGAGAACGGTCCGACCGCCCTTGAACTTAAGCAAGAAGCCGCGAAGATTGAGAAGCGGACTCTTGAGAGTCTTCAATCCATCGACAATAAGGCCGACAAGTTGAACGAATACGAGTTCTATTTCGGCGAGCCCAACTCGTTCAAGCGGGTTCTCGACATGTACCGCGGCGCAACCGTGGAGCAGGTCAAGGCCGTTTCTGCCGAAACCGTGAATCCGTGGAACCGACTCATCCTCCGCGTGATCCCGCAAGAACCGGCACCGAAAACCAACCCGCGCGACAGCGCACCTGCGGCCGGAAGCCAAGCACCCTTCAGCCCGAAGGGACCGGTTGAACTTGTCCTCGACAACGGGATCAAGGTCTTCTACTGGCGACGCGAAGACTTGCCGATGATGAACGTCTCGACCGTCTTCAAGGGCGGAACGGACTCAGACACCCAAACCCAAGTTGGCCTGTCTGCGCTTACGGCCTCGATGTTGACCCAAGGCGCAGGTACACGCACTTCGGCAGATTTTGCGGCTAGCCTGAATCTGTTGGGAGCCGAAATTGATACCAGCGTCAGCCACACCACAACCGCGGTGAACCTCTCGACCCTCACGCCAAACTTCGGCCGCGCGCTTGCGCTCTACGCTGATGCAATCGCTCGCCCGACCTTTGCGCCGAGCGAGTGGGAGCGCGTGAAGCGCGTGGAACTGGCTGATCTTGAGCAACAGAAATCAGACCCGTCTTCTCTTGCCATCCGCGTCGGGACGCGAGAATTCTTCGGCCCAAGCCATCCATTCGGACAAGTTTCGACCGAAGGAACCGTTGGAGCGTTGAGCGTTGCCGATCTCCGTTTCCGCCACGGGCTGACCTACCAGCCTTCGAATGCCGTCATCTTTGTTTCGGGCAACTTGCCCGGGCCGGCAGTGAAGTTCGAGCTCAACAAAGCATTCCGAAACTGGTCCGGCTCCGGCGGACAGGCCGCCGCGGTGACGTACCCGCCGCTCGTGAAGCAAGCCTTGCGCGTGATCATCGTCGACAAGCCCGGCGCGGTGCAGTCGGTTGTCCGGTTCTGGATGCCCGGCGTTCCGTACTCGAGCCCAGAGCGACTCCCGCTCCAGGCTCTCGGATCAATCCTCGGTGGTTCGTTCACCAGCCGTTTGAACCAGAATCTCCGCGAAGACAAGGGCTACACCTACGGCGCCAATGCGCGCTTTACGTTCGAGCCAACCCTCGGCTACTTGTCGAGCGGCGCCTCCGTACGAACCGATGTCACCGGAGCTTCGATCAAGGAATTCCTGGCCGAATTCAACCGATTCCGAAAGGAAGGGGTAACCGTCGATGAAACCGGCAAAGCGGTCGCACTGCTTCAAACCAGCACGATTGAGTCTCTGTCCACGATGACCGGTCTCCTGAGCACCGCACGTCGGCTGTACGAGAATAACCGCGCCTTCGGCACGCTCGGTGAAGACATGACGGCGATTCGCGCTCTCACGGAGTCCGTCCTCGATGGACTGACCGAGCAGTCGGTCTTGCTAGAAAACGGAATCCTCGTGATCGTCGGCGATAAACAGCAGATCCTGCCCCAGCTTGAGGGCTTGGGCCTACCGAAGCCTATCGAAATCGCGCCATTCTAAGCACGTGATCATCCCGAACTATGTCCCGGAACCCATCGAGGTTCCGGGCAATGTTCACGACCTTCCATACCGGCACCGCGTCGAATTCAATCGGCAGGTGATTTTTAGATTTGCGGCCAGCCTGACTCTGGCCCAGTTGGCCTCCGGTGTTGTTCCCGAGTTCGACCCGGTTTGGATGGCCGCGATTTATCTCGGCTGGACGATCATTCTAGGTCTCTTCCGCATCCTCTTTCGATCGCAGACCATCGAGTCGAGAGTGACCGGGGCTAGCCTCGTCATCACCGTAGGTCTACTGTCGCTGCTTCTGGCGACGATCCCTTTCGACGCCCGCCCGCTTGTCTTCGCGTCTATTGGGCTTGCGATCTACGCGGAGTTCTCAAGACGCGACTTCAGCTATCCGCAGGCTTGGGTCTGGGGTGCGCTGGGACTCGTGCTCGCGGATTGGCTACTTGGTGGAACAACTGGAAGACTGGCGCTCGCCCACGTATGCCTTTGGTATTATGTCATCTACGACATTTGGTGCATTCAGTATCGCCGTCGCTACCACGAGAGTTGGGCTGGGGCAAACGACGTCTTTCGCGACTTCATGAACATTTGGGGTTGGCTGGCACGAGTTGCCGCGCACTGGAAAAAGTACGGACTGTGGCGTGATGTCCAAGAGGACATCACGCGCCGGCTCAATCCGGAGTCATAAACGCTACTTACTTTGGGGCGAGAATCGAGGGAAGGCGAACTCGCCATCTCCACTTACCTGCCGCTCGCCGGAACCATCCACATTGATCGCGAAGACCGTTCGGTTACTGTCCTTGCGACGGATGAAAGCGAGCGACTGTCCGTTTGGATGCCATGACGGCTCGAACACTTCCCCATCAACAAGCTTCGCTGCAGCGCGAACGCCTCCCGAAGAAACCGGCATCAGCGTCATCTCGCGTGGGCTCAAGTTTCCATCAGCATATGATCCGACCGTGAGGGCCACTCGGTCGCCACTCGGGCTCACCGCCGGTGCGCCGAAGCATGCCGTGTCGTCGTTGCTGGCGGCAATCACTTCGAAGCTAGGCTCCCCCGGGGTCGCGATGCATATCGCATGCTTGAACGGAATCGTGATCTTGTTGCCCTGTTTAAACTGCGGAGGAATCTGATCTGGCGAAAGCCAGCGGAAGTTCGTCACCGAGAAAACAACTTTTCCGGACTTCGGATCAATCGAAATCTCGATCTTTTCGCCCGCCATTACCGGGCGCGGAGGGGAAATTTGCCCCTTGTCGGTAAGTTCAGTGTCCTGAATAACCAGGACCTCACCCTCTTCGCTGCGCATGATCGCCGCGATGTATCGCTTTCCACCGGCCCACTTTGCCAGTCGGAAACTGCTTCCGAGCTGACCATAGAACCCACCGAACTGACCAGAACTACCAGCCCCTTCCTCTTCGCTGACGCTAACTTCGTTGCCAAGCGGCGGAAGGACCTGCCGAGTAGCGCGATCCTTGCTATCGAACTCGAGAACAAACCCGCCAGACGCGATCAGGGCAGTGCGGTTTTCCTCATCGCCAGGTTGATCAGCAAAGTTAGGATTGCTTCGCCCTCGGGTACCCACGGTTCGCTGGCTAGGAGCACTTGCTCGCGCCGCGTCCCAACGGAAAATATTGAATGCCTTGACGTTTGAGCCCGGAACCTTAGCGCGGTCGCTGACAAAGAAGAGTCGGTTGCCGTCTGGCTGCCACACGAGGTCGCGGTCGATGACGCCCGCTTCCCAGCCGGAATTTTCGATCTTCGTTCCGTCTGGCTTAAACGCAACAACTTGCTGGCCTTCGTCTTTGTACTCGATGGCGGCAATCATGCCAGCCGTGTCGGACGGCGCAAGGTCAAAGTCACCTTTCTGCTGCTGCGCCCATTGATAAACGCCAAGCACGATAGCGAGAACGAACATGAGCACGAGCGTTCGCACGACAAGGCGCTGGCTGACTTTTGGAACGATGGGGGATGACATGGTGGTGTTGCGGCTAACTTTGACTTAAACGCGTTCCGACCGTGATCCGTGCCCCGTTGGCCCAATCTCGTCCGGACATGCGTTTTTTACCTTCCGGCTGAACTTCATGAAACTCTAAACTGCCCTCCGCGAAGGCAATCGTGAGCGGATTAAGCTTCAAAACCTCGCCCGGAGCGCCGCTCTCGGGGCAAAATCGCAGCTTCGAAAGCTTGATGCGGCCACGATCCGTTTGCAGGCCAGCACCTGGATTCGACGTCACCCCGCGGAACCGGTTGTACTCGGCTTGGGCCGTTCGGTCAAACCTTAACTCGGCATCCTCTCGTTCGATTTTAGCCGCGTGGGTGGCCGCGCCGTGGTCTTGTTCCGTTCGAGGATATTCGCCCGCCGCAAGTCGCTCAACCCAGGTCGCTGCCTGGGTTGCCGCGATCTCAGACAACCGGATTTGAAGTTCGTCGTACGTCTCATCTGGTCCGATCGGGGTCTCGACGATCTCAATAACGTCGCCCGTGTCCATCCCTTTCGCCATCTGCATGAGGGAGTTTCCGGTTACCGGGTCGCCGTTCATGATCGCCCGCTGAATCGGAGCAGCACCTCGGTAGCGTGGCAAGATCGATCCGTGCAGATTGATTCCTCCGTGCTTCGCCGCCTGAAGCAGCTTCACGGAGAGGATTTGCCCGTAGCTAGCAACGAGCAAAAAGTCGGCTTCCAGCGACCGTACAAACTCAACAAACTCAGGGTCTCGCGCTTTCTCAGGCGTTTGTACGGGCAGTCCAAGTTCAACTGCTTTGACCTTTACCGAGGAAGACCGAAGGCTCAGTCCGCGCCCTTGCGGCCGATCCGGCTGGCTAACGACGAGCACTACGTGCTCGCGAACCGCCACCAAAGGCGCAACGGCGAATTCACCGGTTCCAAAGTAAACGATTCTGGCCATGGGTTGCCTACGGCATTAATCGTCGGGACCGTCGGGATCTCGCCAATTCAGAGTTTTCGGATCGACTTTGTCGGTGAACAAAACTCCATCCAAGTGATCCACCTCGTGCAGCACCACCCGCGCCGGCAGGCCCTCAAGTTCCAGGGTGATGAGATTGCCGCGTCGATCGATCGCCTCAACTTCGATGTAAGCCGCTCGAATGACATCGCCGTAGAGACCCGGAATACTGAGACAACCTTCCTGCCCGATCTGCTCGCCTTCCTCGCGGATCACTCGCGGGTTGATCAGGGCCATCGGCTTCATGTCGTCCGGCGCAATCACGATCAGTCGGCTACTCACGCCAACCTGGGGCGCGGCAAGACCGATCCCGCTCGCCTTTTTCATGATCCGGACCATATCGTCGATCAAGAACTGGGTTTTCTTCGTGATCTTCGGCACGGGTGCCGCAACTGCCCGAAGGACATCCGCCGGGATTTTGACTACCGGACGCTCGTCATTCTGGACGTACAAGTACTGAAACTCGTCCGGAACAACTACCAACATATGCCGCTAATTGTGACACGTACGGTCACGATGCTCTGGCCACAAGAATCCGGTCCCGCCCACCAAGGTCCTTCCGCACTTCCACCGCGGCCCAGCCAGCTTCTAGAAAAATGTCCGCGACGGGTTCGCCTTGTTCGTGCCCCATCTCCATCACCAGCCAGCCGCCAGGTTTCAATTTCGACTTGGCCTGCGCCAGTCGTCGAATGATGGCCAGGCCCTGATCTTCGGCAAACAAAGCCAGCGCCGGCTCGTAATCCGCGACCTGGGACTCGAGAACTTCCTGCCGGCCAATGTAGGGGGGATTCGAGATCACGAGATCAAACATTTCATCCGTCATCGGATCAAGCAAGTCGGCCACGAAGAACTGAACCGAAGCATCGAGGGCGTCCGCGTTCTGGCTCGCAACCTGAATCGCCCTAGCCGAGATGTCGGTGGCAAAAACCTGCCACCGTGGACGCTCTAGCGCGCAAGTTACAGCGATGCAGCCTGAGCCGGTACCGACATCTACAACGACGGCATCCGAGGCTAGCGGCAAGCCCAAAGCAGCTTCCACGACCTCTTCGGTTTCGTGTCGAGGAATCAGCACGTCTGGATTGACCGAGAAACGGCGACCGTAAAACTCCCGAAACCCGAGCAGATACGCAAGCGGCTCGCCATTTAAACGTCGCCCGAGCAGCGCATTCGCGGGCAACTCGGCAATGTCCTCGTCTGGATGCGAGAGCAAGAAGGACCGTTCTAGGCTGAGCGAATGCCCGAGCAAAATTTCCGACTCCAGCTTTGCGGAAGGAACGCCCGCGAGTTCAAGTTGCTCGCGGGCCATCGTGAGCCAAGATCGAACCGTCATGCGGGCATCGGAGCGACTTCGTACGGCGCCAGCTTCTGGCGAAGCTGGGAAACGAGCTCGCCTTCCAGGTAGATGCCGTTTTCTTTGTACTCGACCCGATGCACACGGCCGTAGTCGTAGCATTCCTGCACCCAGTGCTGGTGGCTGTACGGAATCAGCACATACGCAATCCCGAGCAACTCCTGAACTTGGTTCAGCACCGCCGCAAACAAGTCGTCCATCCCGATTCCCGGCATCGCCGCAATCGCAACCGAGTTCGGCCACTCCGCCACCAATCGGCGCGGGATCGTCTGGTCTTCCAACCGGTCAATCTTGTTGAAGAGCGTGATCATCGGCTTGTCCGCTGCGCCAAGCTTTTCCAGCGTTTCCATGACCGCGTCGCGCTGGATGTCCCAGTTCGGAGCAGAAACGTCGACCACGTGGACCAGAAAGTCCGCAAACGTCGCTTCTTCCAGCGTGGACTGGAACGCCGCGACCAAGTGAGTCGGAAGGTTTCGAATGAAACCAACCGTGTCGGTAAGGAAGACCGAGTAGCCATCGGGCAAATCGATCTTTCGCGTCGTAGGGTCAAGCGTTGCAAATGGCATCGCGTCTACCAGAACATCCGTTCCGGCAAGGCGGTTCATCAGGGTTGATTTGCCAGCCGACGTATAGCCGACGATACAAGCAAACGGAAACGGGTGCTTGCGGCGACTTGTTCTTTGCTGACCACGCACACGGGTGACCTCATCGATTTCGCCGTTCAAGCGCGAGATGCGATCACGCACCATCCGCTTGTCAGTTTCGAGCTTGGTCTCACCCGGACCGCGCATACCAATACCGCCCTTCTGACGTTCGAATTTGGTGTAAACCGACATGAGCTTTGGCATCATGTAGGTCAGCTGGGCGAGTTCAACTTGCAGCATGCCCTCCTTGGTTCGAGCACGGCGGGCAAAGATGTCGAGAATAAGCTGGGTCCTGTCGACGACCTTGACCTTGCACTTCTCTTCAAGGTTACGGCTTTGAATCCCGGAAAGCTCGCCGTCGAAAATGACGACTTCCGCTTCGGATTCGTTGACCAGCATGGCAATTTCTTGCACTTTGCCGGTGCCAACGTAGTTGCCCTTGTACGGGCGGCTCAGGCGTTGCCGGATGGTCGCGACGGGCTCAACTTGGGCAGCTTCGCAAAGGCCAATGAGCTCTTCTTCAACGACAAGGTCTTCCGCTTCATCTTCGTTGACGAAGACAAGAACGGCACGTTCGAGAATAGGGGGTTGTTCGGATTTCTTAGACATAGGGACGCAATAGGAGATGGGAGCAGAAACAGAATCGAGGTTCGATTACGTTGCTATATCCACATCTCCGTTGCACCAACCTGATCGTCGTCTTTAGAAGTTCAGCAAGCTGTAGGAAACGCCTACCGTCACACCGCTGAAATCGAATCCGCCGCGCTGCTGGAAGTACTGGTACTTACCGTACAAATTCCAACGCTGAGCAAACACTACCCCGAGTTCGGCGCTACTGGTGAGGCCAACGGTCTTCGCGGCGTTTCGTCCGGAAGTCGTGGTGATCGCGTAGTCGTAGTAAGCCGCGCCGACGCCCAGTCGAGCGTATGGCTGGAAACCGCCTCGATTCTCGTCCTGGGTCAAACGGAATTCGGTCTGAAGAGTGAATGGGAGAATCAGCAACTTGTTGCCGTTCTTCTGCGCGGTCAGCACGCCGAAGTCGGTTCGAAGGCTAGGCTTTCCGGCGACGCTCGTTCGAGTTCGACCGAAGCCAAAGTCAGGAATCGTATCGCCAAACGCGTCTCGAACGGCCCGACTGGTTGGGAAGAAGACGCCGAAGTCTGGACCGATTTGAGCGGTCTGAGCAAATGCCGAAGATGCCGCAAGCGCGGAGAGACCAACGAGGGTGAGACGTGCGTTCATGTTTTTAGCCTTGATACGGTTGACCGAGAAGCGTGATGGTACCGGCAAATCGCGAAACTTCTTGAACCATCCGTCCCACCACCGCCTCATATAACTTTTCGCCCAACTCAACCGACGCTCGAGTGGCGTTACCCGCAACGCCATGAAGCGATCTTTCATTAAAATTTGTGATTAGGCCGCTCACGTAAGGCACCGGCTCAAGTCCGTCGTCCACAAGTTTGTGCGTTTGAACCAACTCGGGCCGGCAATGAAGCATCAAACTCGTTTCGACTTCGTCCGCGTGGCCCATCCCAACGCCTCCCGCAAGCTGCGAAATGTCAGAGTTCGCAACTTGGTAGTAGTCCGCATGCGCCAGCCAGCAGTTGGGATGGCTTTGCTTAACCATCCGCAATGCAAGCTCATTGGCAGGCGTGTTGCCTCCGTGGCCGTTTAAAATATAGAAGCGCCGGAATCCGTGCGCAACAAGCGATCCGATCATTTCCTGGATGGCTTGGATGTAAACCGTTGGACTCAAACTCAGCGTTCCCGCGAAAGCCATATGGTGCGGGCTGACGCCGCAAGCCAAGGTGGGGACTAAAAGTACTTGCTCCGGCAGGTTCGCTTCCACCGCCTTTCCAAACGCTTCCGCGAGCATCCAATCCGTTCCAATCGGCAAGTGCGGGCCGTGTTGCTCCGTGGCCCCGGTCGGTATCAGGCACACAATCTCTCGCGACAGCACTTCAACTTGTGGCGATGTCAGTTCGCTGAGAATCACCCAGAAAGCATAGCCTACGATGTGGCGAGCGCTTCAATCTGGCGCGTATGCCGCTCGCCATGTTGGGCAAGCACTTCGAACATATCGGGCAAGCGCATCACGATGATCCCAACAATTGGGTTTTTGAACTTTACGACCGAGAGGTTCTTGCCAGTTGCCAAGTCGCAAGCAGTCAAGATCTTCTCGTTGAGGGCAAAGAACTCCGTCTCGATTCCACGCGGAATTTCTCCCGGACGAGGCGCAACTGAACCCGGCATCGGCGCATTGCTATCTGGCCCCGCGGCATTGATCAGCAGTTTTCCAGCAATGGAGTAACGCGCAGGCAGTTCACCGCCATTTTCCGGCGCCTGTCGAACGAGTCCTTCAAGTTCCTGGACGTACGCACGATTCACGATCACCAGATGTTCGATGATCTGGCCAACAGAGAGCGGATTGCCAGGGCGATTCCACTTCTCATCCGGCATGTTCGCGAGAACCGTGCGAAGACGAACGGTCTGATCTTCGAGCCTTTGCTTCGCCGATCTCACCAACTCGTCGTGGGTCATGACTTATCCCTCTGGATACACGTTTCGAATGAGCATCGTGATGGTGGCGCGGAAGTCCTTATCCTTCTGCATCAACTCGTCAATCTTCTGGTAGCCATGCATCATCGACGTGTGGTCACGATCGCCGAATAGCGAACCGATGTGGTTCCACGAGTCGCCGGTGATCCGCCGCGTCATGTACACCGCAACGTGGCGAGCCAAAGCGATTGGAGCCTTCCGAGACGTGCCCTTGATGTCCGGGCTCGGTATGCCGTAGTGCTTGCTCACCGCTTCTAGAATCTGCGTAAAGCCGGGCTTGGTGAGGCTGGCCTGGTAGTACTTATCCACCATATCCGACGCCAGATCAATGTCCAGCGGGATGTTTTCTAAGCTGGCGAAAGCCGCAATCCGCGTAAGGGCACCTTCCAATACCCGGATGTTGCCGGGGACCGTCTGCGCCAAGAACATCGCAACCTCGTGCGAAATCGCGATCTGATCCTGATCTGCCTTTGACTGGATGATCGCGCACCGCGTTTCCGTGTCCGGCATTTGAACGTCCGCCACCAATCCGGCCTCAAATCGTGACCGAAGTCGGTCGTCCATCGAGTACAAGTCGCGCGGTGGTCGGTCGGCCGTGAGCACAATCTGCTTTCCGAACTGCTGCAGGGTGTTGAAGGTGTGGAACACCTCTTCCTGCGTTTTGTCCTTGCCCGCGATGAACTGGATATCGTCCACCAGCCACACGCCAGCGGTGCGCTGCGAACGGCGGAACTGCTCGATGCGGTTGCCTTGCAAGGCATTGACGAAATCTTCCGCAAACTGCTGTGCGCTGATGTACTCAACCAAAAGGTCGGGTCGATTGCGCTTGAGCTCAATCGCAATCGCGTGGAGCATGTGGGTCTTGCCCAATCCGCTTGGTCCGTAGATGAAAAGCGGGTTGTATTTGTCCCCCGGGCTGCTGCCTACGGCTTTCGCACCGGCGACGGCGAGTCGGTTGCTCTGACCTACAACGAGACGGTCAAAGGAAAAGCGTGGATTCGGCTCGAAACGCGCCTTTGGCGGCGCGGCAGCGGTGACGGTTGCCACGCCAAGCTCAGCGGTCGCCGGGTTCTGGCGACTCATCGGCACCAACTCCAGCCGAACCTCTTCTCCTAACTCATCTTCAAATGCAATTTTTATGTCTGCGATGTGTCGCTCTCGCACCCACTCGTAAACGAACTTCCCGGGAGCGCCGATTCTGAGCACACCCTCGGCAAATTCTAATGGCTGCAGGGGACGGATGAATCGGTCCATCCAGGCGGTATTGATCTCTTCAGCGAGTCGATCTTGTACGCGTGACCAGGCTGCCAACAGTGTTTCTGGCGCGTTCCCGGCGGCGTCACTAAACAGGTCCTTCATTAGAAAATACGAATGCTGAAAAACTCAGCGAGCGGTCAGTATACACAGCGCTTCCCAACTTCGCAGACTCAAGATTTCCCGTTTAAAGCCGCTGAATTCCGAGCTAAGCTGCCCTCTGTCATTGAGGGCTTCTATGCTGAATTTTTGAATGAATTCCTGCCAGATTCGCTCATTTTCGCAAATCCGTTTAACACCTGTCTACGTTAAACGGTAGAGTCCCTCAGATGCCTTTTTTTCCGCAAGATGGTTGGCCGATAGGTGTCCTTGCCGGGGGTGACCACCCGACTGAAGCGATGCGCGAGTGGCTGACTCATGCCCCAATCGTGCTTGCAGCCGACGGTGGAGCCAACCGTTGCCACGCGGCCGGCATTGCGCCGGATTGGGTGATTGGAGACTTTGACTCCGTGGCACCAGCCGCCCTGGAATTTGCCAAAAACCGACGGCACGTGACCGACCAATCGACAACGGATTGCGACAAATTGCTACAACTGGCCGGCGAGCTGGGGCTCACCCGAATCGCCTTGATGTGCAGTGAGGGTGACCGACCAGACCACACATTGGCAACCTTCCACTCCGCTCTGCGAGCCCCGATCCAAACCCGATTCATCCTCCGATCGGGCTGGGCAGAAACGCTCACCGCAGGTCCTTGGAGAGCCAACATTCCCGTCGGAGCTCGATTCAGCATTTTGCCCCTGACCGCATCCCGAGTATCCGCAACCGGATTGGAGTGGTCATTCGACATGCAAGCCGTCGATGCCACGGGCTTTAGCAGCGTCTCAAACCGGACCACATCCGAAACCGTAGAGCTCACCGTCGAATCGGGTGCGGTGATCGTGTTTGTCGGACTAGACTAACGCCGTGTCAGACGTGATCCACACACGCATCGAGGCCGCCCACACGATCCCATCCCGGTTCTATACCGACCCAGCGGTCCTTGAGCAGGCGAAGGAGCAGATCTTTGCTGCGGCATGGCACTTCATCGGCGATGACGAAAAGATCCAGGTCCCTGGCTCGGTTTGGCCGACGATCATCCTCGATGGTTTTCTCGACGAACCAATCGTTCTCACGCGGGACATGAACGACACCGTCCATTGCCTGTCCAACGTTTGCACTCACCGCGGCATGCTCGTCGCGGAGAATCCGGGCAACGCGCGATTCCTGCGGTGCCGCTACCACGGACGCCGCTTTGGACTCGGCGGCGACTTCCAGCACATGCCCGAGTTCGATCAGGTCGAAGGCTTCCCAAGCCCCGCGGACTGCTTACCGAAAGTGCCGTTCGCAAATTGGGGTCCGTGGCTCTTTGCATCGGTGCAGCCGGCTCTCAGCTTCGAGGCAACCTTCGGCAAGATGATCGAGCGCCTGAATTGGCTGCCGGTCCATCAGTTCATTTCTGCCGCAGAACGCGGCCGGGACTACCTGATCCAAGCGAACTGGGCGCTCTATGTGGACAACTATCTCGAAGGCTTCCATATCCCGTTTGTCCACTCCGGCCTCAACGATGTGCTGGATTACGAGAGCTACGAAACCGAGACCTTTGAAGGTGGGAACCTCCAAATCGCCGTCGCCAACGATGACGAGTTCTGCTTCGACATTCCCGCCCACGCTGCCGATCATGGCCGAAGAATCGCGGCTTATTACTACTGGTTCTTCCCGAACCTGATGCTGAACTTCTATCCGTGGGGGCTGAGCATTAACGTGGTGAAGCCGCTTTCTGTAGACCGCACGAAAGTCAGCTTTATCCCTTACGTTTGGGACGCGAGCAAACTCGGCAGCGGCGCCGGTGCGGCCCTAGATCGGGTCGAGCGAGAAGATGAGGTCGTTGTGGAAGCCGTCCAGCGAGGAGTTCGGTCTCGGCTTTACGATCGTGGACGTTACTCACCGCGCCGAGAAGGTAACGTCCACCACTTCCACCGCCTGCTAGCGGATCGACTCAAGTAGCGTTTGAATGTCCGCTAGACTCGGAGCCCGATCACTCTTCCACTCCTTCGTGGCGTGCGAGAGGTCAAGGTGCTTCGTGAGGTCGTTCGGAAAGGCGATGACTTTCAGTCCCGCATCCCGCGCGGCGGTGATGCCGTTTGCCGAATCTTCGAGGGCAAACGTATCTTGCGCGCTGATTCCAAGTCTTCGGATCGCCTCCAGATACAGGTCCGGAAATGGCTTTGCGCGAGGAACGTCATCTGCGCAGACGACGGTTTCAAAGTAGTTCCACAGCCCGAGCCGGCCGAGATGCGTGTCGACCCACCCGTGCTTACTGCTGCTGGCCACCGCGAGCGGAACTACTCCGTGGGCCTCGGTGATGAGCTCGACAATGCCCGGTCGCGCGATGCGCTCATCAATGATGTGGAGGCGACGGCGGTTGGCCCTCCGCTCGATCTCGGCGATGCTGGACAACTCTGGCACCGCTTCCTGCAGGAGATCGATGGTTCGTTTGGTGATCTGCTCGGCACCACGCCCAACCGCCCAAAGGAAGTACTCCTCTGGAAACGGAGCACCATGCGCCTCAAACTCCGGTCGCCAAGCCTCAACTTCGGCGGTCTCGGTATCAAGAATCAGTCCATCGAAGTCGAATATGAGAGCGGCGAGCGGCACGGTAAGAAAGTACCTGCGCTATCCTTGAACACATGAAGACCGCTCCGACAAAGCTGTTGGCAAGTGGCAACGAAATCGATCAATCGCCGGAGCGATTTGGCTGGCTGCGAGAAAGCAACGACGCCGTTGGCGACTTCGAAGAGTTACAACGACGGATGGATGCGGATGGCTATCTGTTCATTCGCGATTTCCACCCGCGGGTGGAAATCGAAGCCGTCCGAACTGAGATCATGGCCGCCTTCGCTGCCGAGGGACTTCTTGATCCGACTTTCCCAATTGCGGACGGGCGTCACATCCCAGACCGGAATCCGTACTTCCGCCCGGATCTGGCAAAGAAGAATGAAAAGCTCCTGCAGGTCGTCTACGGCCCTCAAATGATGGCTTTCTATTCCGGCCTCTTGGGTGCGGAGGCCATGCACTACGACTTCACTTGGTTCCGCGCGATCGGGAAGGGTGGTGGCACGATGCCGCACTGCGACGTGGTTTACATGGGTCGGGGGACGCACCAGCTCTATACGGCTTGGGTGCCTTACGGCGACATTCCGCTTGAAGTCGGCGGCTTGGTCGTTGTCGAGGGGTCTCATCGCTGGTCAGAACTCGATGCGTATCGCTCGATGGATGTGGATACGGCTTGCAAGAACGTTCCGGGCAAAAGTCAGACCGAAGCTAGCGGCCACGGATTTGGGGTTTATGAACCGAAAGTCACCGACGTTTTGGAAAAGTTTGACGCTCGGCTTTTAACCTGCGATGAATATCGGATGGGAGACTTGCTCACCTTCAACGTACGCTTGCTGCACGGATCTCTGGATAATCAGCAGAACGTGATTCGGATTTCGTCCGACACCCGCTATCAGTTGGCGAGCGAGCCGGTAGATGAACGTTGGATCGGTGAGGAGCCACCGGCGCACGGCGGCTCCTCGATCCGAGAGATGATCTGCTGAGCCTTACTTAGGAAGCAGAACGGTGTCGATGACGTGGATCACGCCGTTCGACTGCATAACATCGTAGGTCGAGATCGATGCGGTGTTGCCGCTCTCGTCCGTGATCACAACGTTTGCTGGGCCGTTCATGCTGAGGGTGAGTTCGTTTCCGGCGAGGGTCTTAACCTTCGCGGAGCCGTTGTTCTTCTTGATGAGGCCCATAACGTCCTTACTCGTGAAGTTGCCGGCGACGACGTGGTAGGTGAGAACCTTGGTCAAGGTCGCCTTATTCTCTGGCTTCAGCAACGTGTCGACCGTTCCGGCCGGAAGGGCTGCGAACGCATTGTTGGTTGGAGCGAAGACCGTGAAAGGTCCCTTGCTGGCGAGGGCATCGACCAGACCAGCGGCCTTAACGGCAGCAACGAGCGTCGTGTGTTGCTTGGAGTTGACTGCGTTTTCAACGATGTTCTTTGACTTCGACATCGGTGCTCCACCAACCATTGGATTGGCGTCCATGGTTTGGGCGAAAACGAGTGCCGAAATGGCGAGGGCAGGAATGGCGAGGAGGATTTTCTTGTTCATGGTGACCTGTATCGCAATTATTGCGATCTATACAGCAATATGAACGTCTTCTGTCAAAAATTCGTTCGCAATCTTTTCTGACTTTTCTTTGTTACGAGCCTTCTAGCTCTTTCCACAGCATCGAAAATCCGGACATCGGTAAGTCTGCAGGTACCCTGTAGCTTAATGTCCTTAGTTCAAGTCATCCCCCTTGGTGGAGTCGGCGAGATCGGCAAAAACTGCACCGTCGTTCGCCAAGGAGATGACATCGTTGTCATCGATTGCGGTCTCAGCTTCCCAGATGAAGAGATGTTCGGTGTTAACATCGTCATCCCCGATTTCACTTATCTCTTCGAAAACTCCTCAAAGATTCGCGGCGTTTTCCTTACCCACGCTCACGAAGACCACGTTGGTAGCCTCACCTGGCTCCTCGAAAAGGTGAAGGTTCCGGTCTACTGCACCGAATTCACCGCCGCACTCATTCGCTCCAAGCTCGAAGAAAAGCTCGACAAGTCGCGCATCGACGTTCGAATCTTTAAGCCTGGCGATGTGATTAAGGCGGGCGATATCGAAGTCGAGCCCGTTCGCATCACCCACTCCATTCCCGAAAACTGCGGGATGGCGGTTCGAACGATCCACGGCATCGTCTTCTTCACCGGTGACTTCAAGTTCGATTTCACTCCGGTTGACGGCAAGCACACTAACATGGCTCGCCTTTCCGAGATGGGCGCAGAAGGCGTTCTTGCCCTCTTTAGCGACTCCACGAACGTCGATCGTCCAGGCTGGGGACCGAGCGAAAGCACGGTTACCGAAGGTCTTCGCGCCGTCTTCCAGGAAGCCAAAGGTCGGGTACTTCTGACTACGTTCGCCAGCAACATTCACCGAATGCAACAGGTGTTCGACGTCGCCGGCGAAACCGGTAGAAAGGTCGCCGTCGTCGGTCGACGAATGGAGCAAAACCTCGAGACCTGCGAGCGACTCGGCTACGTCAAGATTCCGCGTGGAACGAAGATCAAGCTAGAAGAAATGAGCTTGTATCCAGACGAGCAGCTTGCGGTGCTTACCACCGGAAGCCAAGGCGAGCCGATGAGCGCGCTGGTTCAGATGAGCAAAGGCTCCTACGGTCGAATGCAGATTCGACCGGGCGACACTCTGATCTACTCCGCTCGCCCTATCCCAGGAAACGAAGCGTCGATCTGGCGAACTATCAACCGACTGTTCGACCAAGGCTGTAAGGTCGTTTACGAGGCTTCCCTCCCGGTCCACGTTTCTGGTCACGCCTATCAGGAAGAGCTCAAAATGATGCTCAGCCTAACCCGACCTTTCTACGTCGCCCCAGTCCACGGCGAAGCACGGCACCAGTTCGCGTATAACAATATTGCCCGAGGAATGGGCATACCGGAGCACCGGATCTTCACCATGAAGCCCGGCGTTCCCTTAGAGTTCACGGAAACCAGCGCTCAACTCGGCGACGAAGTCACCCACGGCGAAGTGCTGATTGACAACGCAGGCAACACCGGCATCACCGAATCGGTACTGAAGGACCGATACACCATCGCCAACGACGGTGTTGTCATCGTCACTGTCCCGATGGACGTGAAGAAAGGCACGCTCGCTGCCCCGCCGATGGTCCAAGCCCGCGCGTTTAGCGGAGACGAGAAAGCCCTCGCCCTGGCGCAAGAGGCAGTCCACGATGCAATCAACCAACTCAAGCGCGAAGACGCCCAGGACATGTTCCGAGTCAAGGCTGACGCGACGGATGTGACTAAGCGCATCCTAGTCAAGCGAGCCGGTGTTCGCCCGCTGGTGATCTCGGTCGTCGTTGAAGTCTAACGGCCGAGAAACGCCTGCATCCGGTCCAAAGTCTCCGCACTGACGTGGTGTTCGATGCCTTCGGCATCGACCTCCGCCGTCGTCGGAGACACGCCGATGGCAAGCAGAAATGCCAAAACCAGCTCGTGCCGGACCTTTGCCTGATCGGCAAGGGTCTGGCCAGCGTCAGTAAGGAAGATCGATCGGTACGGTAACGCGGTCACAAGGCCGTCGCGCTGAAGGCGGCGGACGGTCTTCGAAACCGTAACATGGCTGATGCCGAGACGTCCGGCTAAGTCAGTGGCTCGCGCCTCGCCGGTTTCCCGAATCAGGAGGTCGATGAGTTCAACGTAGTCCTCCGCGCGTTCTCGGCTGTGGTCATCACGCGTGCGCTGAAAGGGATTCGTCTCCATGTTCAATCCGTTCGACAATTATTCGGTACCCTACCCCTTAGTGACGGACAGGCCGTACGTTGAGTTCCGGGACGTACACGTAAGCTACCCCGGTCAAGTCCAAGGATTGGACGGCGTAACTCTGCAAATTGGACGTGGAGAGTTCGTCTTTATCGTCGGTCGTACTGGCGCGGGTAAGAGCACCCTGATCAAAGTGCTTACCCGAGAAGTTCGCCACACCTCCGGCGAGGTCCGGATCGATGGCCAAGAAGTCGGCGATTATAACGATCGGACGGTATTCCGCCTTCGTCGCCAAATGGGCATCGTCCCGCAAGATTTTGCTCTCCTTCCTAATAAGCGAGTTTGGGAGAACGTCGCCTATGCCATGCGCGCCGTTGGGCACACGAAGCGCGAAGTTCGCCGCGAAGTCCCGGCGATCCTCGAACAAGTTCAAATCGCGCATCGCGCTGACGCCCTTCCGCACCAACTTTCGGGCGGCGAACAACAGCGCGTTGCCATCGGTCGCGCGCTGATCAACAAGCCCCCGCTGCTCATCGCCGATGAGCCCACCGGCAATCTCGATCCAGACCACTCAGCCGAAGTTATGGATCTACTCGTGAAACTAAACCTGGAGGGAATGACCATTCTCATTGCCAGCCACGACATGCCGGTTGTCGAGCGCTACGGACGGCGTGTCATTCGTCTGGATCACGGAAAGATCGTGGAGGACTCGCTTGCTCGACCGGATTAGCTTTATTCTCGGCGAAGCCTTCGAGGCGATTCGTCGAAATCTCACGATGACCTACGCGGCCATCGCGACCGTGGCCCTCACCCTCTTCCTTTTCGGCGGCGTCGGCTACTCGTACTTCCACCTCAACAAGCTGTCCGAATCGCTTACCGGCAAGTTCGAGATGCGCGCCTACATGGTGGATGGGGCGAAGATTCCGCAAGTTCAAGCCACCGCAAAAGCGATCCGCGAAATTCCCGGCGTTGCGGTTGTGAACTGGATTCCCAAAGACCGAGCCTGGGAACGCGAAAAGGCGAAGTACAAACCAGAAGTTACGGACGGGATCGAGAATCCTCTTCCAGAGGCATTTAAGATCATCCTCTCGGACCTCAAGAAGGCGGACTCCGTTGCGGCAAGTGTTCGCGCTTTGCCGAACCTTGATCCAGAGCGCGGGGTGGAATATCTCCGCGACGAGCAAAGATTGCTCGAACAAACTCGCTCGTTCCTCAACTGGCTCGCAACCGGTCTTGGTGGACTGCTACTGCTCACCAGCGGCATCCTGATCTACAACGCAATCCGTTTGGCCGTCTTCTCTCGACGCCGCGAGGCTCGCGTGATGATGCTGGTTGGCGCATCCCGATTCAGCGTCCGCGTTCCGTATCTCATCGAGGGCTTCATTTACGGAACCGTCGGAGGAGTCCTAGCGACCGGAATGTTGTACGCCGCGCAGCGAGCTATCGAAAGTCGCCTACTGGACCAAACCGCCTTTGCCGGGCTGCCGCCGTTCCCGATCCTCCCTGGTTTGGCGCTGCTATCCATCGTCGGCGCGGTCTACGGACTTGTCTGCTCCTACATCGCCATCCTGGTGCCGATGAAGCCATGAGAACTCGGATTCTTGCGGCCGTGCTTGTCTCGGTGGCACTTGTGTCCGTCCAATCCGCGACCGCACAGTCCAAATCCGGCACAGCAAAAAATCCCAAATCACTCAGCCGAAAGCTCAACCAAGTCAAGTCTCAAAAGAGTCGTGTGGCTGCCGAGCTTCGAGCGACCACTCAAAAAGCCCGCGTGGTCACGACTGACCTTCGCACGTTGGAAGCCCGCCTAGAATCGCTCGGCGAACAGGTCGAGGAAACCCGCGCAAACCTTCATTCAAACCGCGCTGAGCAGGTCAAGCTCGCGGAAAACCTGAAGCAAATGGAAGTGCTGGTCGCAGAGACTCGCGCCAAAGTCCGCTCGCGGCTCCGTGCGATGTACATGCAAACCAACGGCAGCTACATCAGCATCGTCTCCGGCGCGCAGACTGTCGGCGATTTCGTCAGCCGTTCCGGAATGCTTCGGACCATCGCCGAAAAGGACCGCGAGCTTTTCGACCGGTACGAATCGCTCACCCGAAACGTGAGCGAAAAGAAGCGGCAGCAAGACTCGGTCGTGAGGCAGTACGAAAAGCTTCGGGCCTTCGAAGACAGAAAGGAAGCTGAGCTAAGCGACGTGCGCGAAGAGAAGAGTATTGCGCTGAAGCAGCTGCGGAGCCGACAAGCCGAGCTCAAAAAGCTCCTGCAACAGTTCCAGGCGGACGAGCGAAACATCGCCGCGGAAATTGCCGCTTATAACCGCCGGATCAAGAAGAACCCGAAAACCGCTCGAAAGCCGTTCAAAGGACGATTCATGCGCCCGGTGAACGCGCCGGTCACAAGCGGGTTCGGCAACCGATTCCATCCGATCCTGCGTATCAGTCGGCTCCACGCAGGAACGGATTTTGGTGCGCGAAGCGGCTCCCCCATCTTCGCCGTTGCGGATGGAACGGTGATCTCCGCCTCGTACAGCGGCGGCTATGGCAACCGAATCATCCTTGACCACGGCGGTGGGCTCACGACGGTCTATGCCCACTGCAGCAGCCTCGCCGTCCGCGCCGGGCAAACCGTCCGCCAGGGCCAACGCATCGGTGCCGTCGGTTCAACCGGCCTCAGCACCGGTCCGCACCTGCACTTCGAGATGAGAATCAACGGTCGTCCGGTGAACCCAATGTCCCGACTTTAGGTTCCCGCGGCGGTTGGACTAGAATGATCCGACATTGAAGCAGCGCTATCTCCTCGTCCTATTCCTCGCCTGGCTAGGGTGGGTGTTCGACATCATGGACACGGCGCTGTTCAACTTTGCCAAGATCCCGATGCTCACCCAGATGCTGGGCGAAGCTCGCTACAAGGAAATCGGCACCGCTCTGGAAGGACAGATCCAGACGGTCTTTCTGGTGGGTTGGTCCCTTGGCGGGCTCATTTTTGGCATCCTTGCTGACCGTTGGGGCCGAACCCAGGTGCTCATCACGACGATCCTGATGTACTCCCTGTTCACGGGACTTACCGGGTTCTGCCAAACGCCCGAGCAAGTGATGATTGCGAGGTTTATCACCGCGCTCGGGATCGGGGGCGAGTGGGCAGCCGGGGCGGCGCTGGTGGCCGAAAGCGTGCCCGCGAATTTTCGGGCCCGCGCAAGTGGGTTCTTGCAGTCGGCCGCCGCCTTTGGACCGTGGTTTGCCGCTATCGCAAATCTCAGCGTGCCCGCCGGGCAGTGGCAAGCCTTGTTCTTTGTTGGGGCGATTCCGGCGCTGCTTTGCTTCTTCTTCCGGTTTAAATCGCAGAACGAAGAAGCTGCACCTAAGCCGGACAGCGGCAAGTTCTCTGACCTGTTTTCCTCCGCCGATCAGCGGCGACGCACGATTTCTGCTGTGCTGCTCGGGGTTGTAGGCGTTACCGGGGCGGGAATTCTGCCGTTCTGGCTGCCGAACCTGATCAAGCAAGCCGGGGCTGGTTTGGCCCCGGAGGCGTCGAAGCAGTTCCTCAGCCTCAACACGTTCACCATTCACATCGGAACCCTGATTGGCGTTCTGCTTTTTCCGCTGATTGCCGACCGAATTGGACGACGCACGGCATTTGCGGTTTTCTTCATCGGCGCACCCGTTTCGGCTTACCTCGCGCTCTCAGGCACTCCCGACTTGAATCGGCTTCTTTGGCTGCTTCCGGTCGCCACCTTCTTCTCGATCGGCTTATCATCCGGGTTCGTTTTGTACTTCCCCGAGCTGTTTCCGTCTCGCCTCCGAGCGACCGGATCGGGGCTGGCGTACAACGTCGGGCGCGTGGTGAGCGCGCCAGTTCCCGCCCTCATGGGCGCGCTGATGTCGAGCAACCAGGGCAACGTTGCCTTGGTCGTGATGGTGGCGGGAGCCATTTACGTCATCGGCTTAGCAGCCCTGGTCTGGGCACCGGAGACCAAAGGTCTACCGCTGCCCAGTTAATCAGCTCAGAACATGCAACCGCTGATTGTCGACTTCGAGATCGAAGCGAGTTTCAGGGACGGCAGGGCTGCACCGTGCTTTCGCATGGCAGCCACCGCTTCCTCAAGGTGAGCGCGGGAGACTCCGGTCCAGATCTCCGGATATCTCGGCTTTCCAGTCTTCGTCGCTACGAAGGTGAAATCCGCCCCGCGTTCGGCCTTAAAGCCCCGAATCGCTACCCCTTTAATGTCCGCAAGGACAGGAACCGAGAGGCCCACTTTCGCAGCGTTCGCGCGGACCTCGGCCAGTGTCCCATCCATCACCACGAGAACTTGCGCCTTTCCGGCCAGCTCTTTTGCAAGGCCGTTGATCCCTGGTGTTGCCTTCGGATTTGCCGGACAGTTCTTCTTCAGAAAGAAAATGAACGTCGGCTTACCAACGAGGCTCTTCTCCGTGTAAGTCTTCCCGTCGGATGCAGAAAGGCGAAACGCCGGTGCTTCGTACTTACAAGCAACCCCGCTAGCCGCGAGAACCAATGCGCCAAGACTCAGCAAGCTTCGCATCAGTTTCGCCCCTCGTTACGTGGATCGTAGTTGCCCGCGTAGATCCCGCGCTCAAGGTTCCGCCACCACGTTTGTGACCACTTGCCAAACTTGGCGTGTCCATCCACATACGTGTAGTTCTGCCCTCCTGAGAACGCCGTTAGCTTCAGCTCCTTCGTCAGACCAGTTGCCGGATCGAACGTCAGGTTCTGCATGAAGCCGCTCGTTTCCTCGCTTGGAGTTCCCCAATAGAAAGGGTGGAAGTGGTCGCGCACGATGTTGTCATTCGCCTGCGCGATGTAGATCGTGCTTGCCGGTCCCACGATCGAGCTCGTGGTCGCGAACTTGCCCGACTGATAGCCTCCGCTCATGAAGGCGTTCAGGAAGTAGCTCGACATCCGGTAGTTCAAGAAGGTCGGATCGGTCACCGGCAAACTCGCCGGTGGCCAATTGTTGGATTGGTCGGAAGGCGATCGGTAGATCGCCCGGTTCTTGATGTACGGCTGCACCTGAGTTGTCCAGGTGTTCTCCTTCACCGGGAAGCTAGACAGCGGGAAGTAGTCGTCGAAGTCGTTGGCGTACATGAGGAACGCCACTCCGAGCTGACGGCAGTTGCTTAGATCCTGAGTTTTCTTCGCGGCTTCTTTTGCCTGGGCAAAGACCGGGAACAGGATGGCGGCAAGGATCGCAATGATTGCGATGACGACGAGAAGTTCGATAAGCGTGAATGCCTTTTTCATTTTCGTAACGCGTAGCGTCGGGCCAAGAGATTTGGCGGACCGGCGAGATATGGGATGGGCGTTACGAATGCCGGGGAGGGGGAGAAATCGGCGCGGCGCTCGTCACAATGGCCGCCGGAGCAGCCGACAGAATGGGCATGAACACGACCGGTGAGGAAACGATGACAACCACAAACGGTGGAGCTTCCACCGCGTAGTCCGCCATCAATCCGCTCTTCGTGACTTCCTCTTCCTGGGGCGCGACTTTTTTCTGGTTGCACAAGCAAGGCAGAAACTCGGCGTCTCCCGGTTTTGGAGCAACGATTTTGGGGCCGTTTGCCGTGTCACTCGCTACTGCCTGAACCTTTGCGGTCGGACAGTGTCGGCTAAGGGTTACCGAACGAAGGGTAACTCCCGACGATGCAACGGCGATGACGAGCGCGAATCCAAAGCACAACATTTGCCGCCAACGCTTCTTCAGCGCCCAGCGTATTGCTTGGATATCCACACAATGAAGATACCTGGCAGAGTGTCTATGCCAGGCGGAACTTAGCTTCGGTTTTCGCCGCGATCTCTTGCTCCGTCACGTCCGGAGCCAGCTCGAGCAGGACCAGTCCATCTTCTGAAACTTCGAAAACGCAGAGGTCTGTAACGATGAGGTCCACGCAGCCTTTGCCCGTGAGCGGCAAGCGGCACTCGCGCAGAACCTTCGATTCGCCCGCCTTGTTGGTGTGCTCCATCACGACGACGACGCGCTTGACTCCGGCCACCAGGTCCATGGCACCGCCCATGCCCTTGACCATCTTCCCGGGAATCATCCAGTTCGCTAGATCGCCGTTCTCGCTCACTTCCATCGCGCCCAAGATGCTGAGGTCGATGTGGCCACCGCGGATCATCGCAAAAGAATCTGCCGAGGAGAAGTAAGACGTGCCGGGAATTTCGGTGACCGTCTGCTTTCCGGCGTTAATCAGGTCCGGGTCAACTTCACTTTCCAGTGGAAACGGACCCAAGCCAAGCATGCCATTCTCGCTCTGCAAAACCACGTCCATCCCGTCCGGAATGTAGTTCGCCACGAGGGTCGGAATCCCGATTCCGAGATTCACATAGAAGCCGTCGCGAAGCTCCTTCGCGGCACGTTGAGCAAGCTGATCTCGGTTCCAAGGCATGGTGTTGAACTCCTTCGTTCTACGTTATTCTGGCACTGAGAACCGATCTGCACCAAAAGACCTCAGCAAATCGGGCCGAACTCCGGTTTCGGCAAACTCGATCGCCAGATCCGCAATCGCCGGCGCAAACTTGAAGCCGTGCCCGCTGCAGGCGCTGATGCCGAGCGCGTTGGCCCGAACCCAGTCGATGATGAAGTCGCCATCGACCGTATTGGTGTACCGGCAGGCCGCTTTCTGAACCACTCGCGCTTCCGGGCCGAGGAACCGAGCGACGTTCGACGCGATGCCAGGCAATTGGGCGAAAGGATCCGCTAGCCCAAGCCCCGCCACCGGGCCGGGCAAGTGCTCGCCGACCTTGACTAAGGTGCAATCGGCGTGCGCCGGAATGCCATACAGAAAGCTGCCTTGCCCGCCATCGAACCCGAATACCGGCAACGTAGCGGAAACGCCCTCCAGCCAAGCGATGGTTTGCATGGTCACCGTTAGGTTCCACTTCGTGCAAAGCGCCTTCATTCCCGGCCCGAGGGCAAAAAAGCTCAATCCAGAATCGGCCACTGCCGGAATGCCGAATTCAAACTGCACTCCAATCCCCTGCAGACGCTCGAACAACCCAAGGCAAATCCGATCCGAGTAAAGAAACCCGGCATCCGGCTCAAAAACGGTCTCGTATCCATCGGGCAGCGGTTCCGGAACTGGGTGTCCAGACTCAATTCGGAGTCCGTACTGCTCGGCGGAGCCACGAACTCCTCGGAGTAGGTCGCCGTCGCCCGGCCCGGCATAAACCACCCCACGCGCTTCGTGGACCGTCGTTCCTAGTTCTGACGCAAGTTCGCCCCAAAGCCCGTACGCTCGCTGCATGAGCGGCACGTACGCCGCCGACTCGAAGTAGGCAAAGCGGTAAATGCGCGAGCCGCCGATCGACGATGTTCCCGGTCCTAACGGTGGTTCCAACGACCGGACCCGCACGTTGTAGCCACGCTGGACGAGTCGCCAGGCTAGGCAGAGCCCGTAGACCCCCGCGCCGTACACCGTTGCCGATTTCATTTCCTTAGATTATTCGGTAACGTTCCGCCGTGGATTTCCGCGTGGTGCTTGCCTTGGTCCTAGCGAATGTGATGGTCGCTTGCTCTGGCCAAGCTGAGCCTGATCGGGCCGCCGTTGCCGCCGCCCGGGTCAAACCGCAATTGGAGAAGGAGTTGAAGGCGATCGGCGTGACCTATCCGCCTAAGCGTCTCCTGCTGAGAGCATTCAAAACGGAGAAGCGCCTTGATGTTTGGGTTGGAAACGCGACCGGAAATCTCAAGAAATTCAAGTCGTATCCGATCTTGGCGATGTCTGGCAAAACCGGTCCGAAACGTAAAGAAGGCGACCGGCAGGTGCCGGAAGGCATCTACCAAATCGACCGGTTCAATCCGAAGAGCCTTTTCCACCTATCTCTCGGCCTGAACTACCCGAACGCCGCCGACCAAATTTTCGCGGACCGCGATGCCCCGGGCAGCGACATCTTCATCCACGGTAGCAACAAGAGCATCGGTTGCCTCGCGATGGGAGATCCGGCCATTGAGGAGATCTACACCCTCGCCCGCTCCGTCACCGGCCCCATTTCCGTCCACATTTTCCCGTGGCAATTCACCAGCAACGAGACGGTCGACACGCCGCTTTGGCAACAGCTGCGCACGATTGACCTCGACTTCCAATTGAAACCGAGGGTCCAAAAAATCCAAGTCAGCAAACTCGGAGCCTACGAGCTAGTTTCTCGCTAGAAGGTTCGTAGTTCGTCGCGATGCTTCACGAGCGCCAAGTAACTCGTCGGATAGTCGACCATCTTTTCCTGGACGGAAAACATGTCGCGCATCGGCGTCCAGGCTCCGTGAAGGCCCTTCCAAAGCCGGTTGTATTCGGCAAAGTCGCTGGTCGATCTCGGGTTGGCAGGCACCGATTCTGCCGCTTTGCGCATGGAGCGCAGGATGCTTAAATCCGTTGCCTTTTGCACAAATCCACGTCGGTAGAGCCAGTCTTGAACGGGCTCATTCTGGAGGTCATCCTTTCGAAGTCCAAGGTCGGTCTGCACCTGCGCCCAGTCCGATTCGCTCGCGACTGTGCTCATCGTGTAGCGATAACAAGCAAGGTTTGAGCCGATGTCCTTTCGGGCGTCGGGTAGTTCACCGAGTCCCTCAAGAAGGGCCGCAGCCTCATCCGAACTCGGCTTAAGATCGCGGACAACCTTCATCAAGTCCTCCTCCACCCAGGCTCGAACTGCGGTTGCGATCTCGTTCGTGTCCGAACCGCAATGCCTCGCCACATTCGCTGCGAGGGTCAGCTCTTTGAGGGCTTCGGTTCGTTTGCCTTCGGCCAGCGCCAGTTTCGCCTGGGAGAGCTTGATGCGGGCGACCTGCCGCATCGTCGCATATTCCGGCATAAGGACGGCATAACCGAGTCGGTAGTCGCGCTTGAAGCGGCAGTTCGTTGCCGTTGCAGCGCGATCGATTTCCGGCATCAAATACGCCACCTGGGCCAAGCCTTGTCGAATTTCCTCAGGCGAAGGATTGCGCTTGGGATCGTACAAGCCCGAGTAGATCTTTTTGGCATCTTGATCCATGCTCAGCAACCCGTCGGAAACGATTTGGTAGTACGGGGCAGCGTTTGGATACAGCGTCGCCACGGTATTTGGCCCGGCTAGATCGCTCGCAGTAATCGGGAGTCCAGACTCGCGGGCAAGCTCGAATTCAGCTTGGATCTGCGACTCAAGCACCGCTTGGTACGTGAGCCAGCCCAGGGCTAATCCAATGGTTCCGGCAACAAGCGTGAGTGATTTACGGCGTCGAGATTCCAATTTTCGCTCCTACTGGGAAGACGCAAAATGCTGGCAACTTCGTTCAGGCGGCTTCGCGTACGGTTCGGCGCTCGATTCGCTTTTCGAAGTGCGTGCCCAGCAGCATCCGGTTCACATAGATTCCCGGGGTGTGGATGTGGTCAGCGTCGAGGCTTCCCGTCGGTACCAATTCTTCCACTTCGGCAACGCAGACGCGCCCGGCCGTGGCCATCATCGGGTTGAAGTTTCGCGCCGTGCGGCGATAGACCAAATTGCCCGACTCATCGCCTTTCCACGCCTTCACGATGCTCAGGTCCGCGATCAGCCCGGTCTCCATCACGTACATTTCGCCATTGAACTCGCGAGTTTCTTTGCCTTCCGCGACCAAGGTGCCATATCCGGTCTTCGTGTAAAACGCCGGAATCCCTGCCCCGCCGGCGCGGATGCGCTCGGCCAAAGTTCCTTGCGGATTGAACTCCAGCTCCAACTCGCCCGAGAGGTATTGCCGCTCAAACTCGCCGTTCTCGCCGACGTAGCTACTCACCATCTTCTTGATCTGGCGCGTCTGCAGCAGAATCCCGAGGCCAAAGTCATCGACGCCGCAGTTGTTACTGACGACCGTAATGTCCTTCACTCCCGAATCGCGCAAGGCCAGAATCAGGTGCTCTGGGATGCCGCAAAGTCCAAACCCTCCGGCCATGATCGTCATGCCGTCAAATAGCAAACCGCTCAGCGCGCTGGTGGAATCGGCGTAAACCTTGTTCATCGTGTCCTCTTCGACATTGTTAGATTACTTGGAAGCGGGGCAAGCAAACAAAAATTGGGCGAAGCCAGTCGCCCAGCTCCGCCCTTCATGAGAGGTCCGTTGCCTCTGCATTCACCCAATAAGCAAAACGCTAAGAGCCCAGCATTAGTTCAGTCAAATCGAAAAAGTTTCTAAAATTTGTGGCAGCTTGTGGGTGATCTCAGAATTGGTGGCCAAATAATCACAACCAAGGTCGCGCCCCGCCTCGTGCAATTCCGTCTCCTTGTGTCCCGCGTGGGCGATCACTTTGATGCCCGCTGCCTTCAGTTTTGGCACCAATTCGGCCACCGGAAAGCCCGACGAACTCAAATTGACGATGGCAACATCGGCGGAAATCACCTCGGCGGTCCGCGCCATCAAGGCTTCGTGACCAAAGGCGGTCACCGTCTTCGCCAACCGCGGCCCCCAGAGCAAGTTGTCTTCGTAGATTGCGACTGTCATAGTCCATTCTGGACAGGTCGCGGGGCGTTCCTGCAGTTAGGCCTAAGACGCTCAACGCCAGCGGTACCCTGACACCATGTCTCTTCGTCCGCTCAAGTGGGAAAACGATGCGCTTACCATGCTGGATCAGCGCCAGATTCCGCTCCGCACCGAGTACTTGCATCTGACCTCCAGCGCCGATGTGGCGGCGGCCATTCGGGACATGGCGGTGCGCGGCGCACCCGCCATTGGCATCGCGGCGGCCTACGGCATGGCGCTCGCCGTGCTGCATCACGAAGAACTTCACATCGCCGACAAGCGGCTCCGTGCGTCTCGCCCGACCGCCGTTAACCTCTTCTGGGCGCTCGACCGCATCCAGGGCGTCGTGAAGGACGGTTTCGCTGCCGTGCTCCGCGAAGCCCAAGCAATCGAAGCCGAAGACCTCGCGATGAACTTGGCGATTGGCGAACACGGTAACACCCTCGTGCCCCAAGGTGCCCGAATTCTGACGATCTGCAACACCGGTGCCCTTGCCACCGCTGGGCACGGTACTGCGCTCGGCATCATTCGCACCGCCCATGCCGCCGGCAAGGACATCTTCGTCACCAGCTGCGAGACTCGCCCCCGCCAGCAGGGACTTCGCCTGACCGCGTACGAGCTCACGTTCGAGAACATCCCGTTCCGAAGCATCGCCGACAGCGTTGCGGCATCGTTGATGCGCGCCGGAGAGATCGACCTCGTGGTTGCAGGAGCCGACCGAATTGCCGCGAATGGCGATTCGGCCAACAAAATCGGAACCTATAGCCTCGCCGTGCTCGCAAAGTTCCACGGCATCCCGTTCTACATCGCCGCGCCAACTTCCACGTTCGACCCGACCCTTGCCAACGGCGACATGATCCCGATTGAGGAGCGCGACCCGCGCGAGCTGACGGAGTCCGAAGGCGTCCGGATCGCCCCGGAGAACACGCCAGTGTATAACCCCGGGTTCGACGTGACGCCGGGCGAGCTGATCACCGCGATCGTCTCGGAGAAAGGCGTGTTCTATCCACCGTACAACTTCTCCTAACCCAGCTTGGCGGTGATCTCGGTGTCAGATATCCCTTCGACATCAATCAGCTTTTCCCGCGACGTCTCACCCCGCACGATGGTGAGGTGAGACTTCGCGATCCCTAGCTTTTTCGCCAACAGCTCAATGACGGCCGCATTCGCCTGCCCATCGGTCGGCGCAGTCGTAACGTACACCCGAACCACCCCCTCGCGAAGCTCGACGAGGTTCCGCGATGCCTTTGGAGAAACGCGAATGAGTAGCTTTCCCATGGTGTTACATGTACATTCTGAGTTAGACTATCGTCGAAATGGCGTACTTCCCCGAAGTCTCGGAACCGATTCGCTTCGAAGGCCCCCAAAGCAAGAACCCGCTTGCTTTCAAGCACTACAACCCCGAGCAAGTTGTCGCTGGCAAGTCCATGAAGGACTGGTTCCGCTTCGCCGTAGCTTATTGGCACACCTTTAAGGGCACGGGCGTTGACCCGTTTGGCTCTGGCACGGCAAACCGACCGTGGGACGTCGCCGCCGACCCCATGCAGCGCGCCCACGACACCATGGACGCCGCGTTTGAGTTCTTCACCAAGCTTGGCGTCGAATACTGGTGCTTCCACGACCGCGACATCGCCCCCGAAGGCGCGAACTTCCAGGAAAGCTGCGACAACCTCGCGACCATCGTGGACTACGCCGCGAAGAAGCAGGAAGAAACCGGCGTAAAGCTCCTCTGGGGCACCGCTTGCCTCTTCACCCACCCACGATTCCAGGCCGGCGCCAGCACCAACCCAGACCCTCACGTTTTCGCCTACGCGGCCGCGCAGGTTAAGCACGCAATGGACGCCACCAAGAAGCTCGGCGGCGTTGGCTTCACGTTCTGGGGCGGTCGAGAAGGCTACGACACCCTCCTCAACACCAAGATGCAGCAGGAGCGCGAGCAATTCGCCAAGCTCCTCCACATGGCGGTGAAGTACAAGCAGGAAATCGGATTCGACGTGCAGTTCTACATCGAACCGAAGCCAAAGGAACCGACGAAGCACCAGTACGATAGCGATGTCGCCGCGTGCATGAACTTCCTCCGCGAGTTCGATCTCACCGATCATCTGAAGCTGAACATCGAAACCAACCACGCCACTCTGGCCGCTCACTCTATGCTCCACGAACTCCGCGCCGCGCGCGAAGCCGGTGCACTCGGTTCGATCGACGCCAACGCAGGCGACGAGTTGCTTGGCTGGGATACCGACCAGTTCCCGACCAGCGTCTACCTGACCACCGAAATCATGCTTGAGCTGATTGCGATGGGCGGATTCACCACCGGTGGCCTCAACTTCGACGCCAAGGTTCGACGCCAGAGCCACGACGAGCTCGACCTCTTCTATGCCCACATCGGTGGCATGGACGCCTTCGCCCGAGGCCTCATCTCGGCCGATAAGATCATTCAGGACGGACGACTGCAGAACTTCGTCGACGAGCGATATGCAGGTTGGAGCACCGAGTTCGGCCAGGGCATCCTCGCCGGAAACGGTTCGTTTGCGGACTGCGAAGCGTTTGTTCTCGCGAATGGCGAACCGGTGCGAAAGTCCGGCCGCCAAGAGTATCTCGAGAACCTGATCAACGAGTTCATCTGATCGGCCCGAGCAAACAGCGTCGTTTGCTCCACAATCACTCTATGGCCCAAGTTCCCGGTAACCGAGATTCGATCGACGGCAAGAAAATGCTGCCCCGATTGGCGATCGGTTGCCTTCTTTTCTCCCTCATCATGAGCGCCGGCGTGTACCTGTTCGCACAGGCAACCACGCCGTTCTTCCAGCAGCAGGCGAAGTCGAAGTCTGGCCGCTGATTGGTACCATTAGTCGAACCCACGCAATGAAGCGTAGAGGATCCTGTTGAACCCAACCCGAGAAGAATATCTATTCTTTTCCCTTCCGGAAAAGTTGTTGCTGTACGGGCTCACTCTCTTGAGCCTAGGCATCATGGCTGCCCAAATCTGGCAGCGCGTGAAGGTTTGGCGGCAAGGCAAGCCGATTGCCGAACTTCGAACCGGCTGGCGGTATTGGCTACCCACTCGAGAGGCCCTGGGAACGTGGTGGAAGAACCTCGCTACCTACGTGCTTGCCCAAAAGAAGGTCCGAGGCTCCCGGCCAAAATCCGGTGCGCCGATGCACCTGATGATCTTTTACGGGTTCCTCGCGCTCACCATCGCGACGACCCTGCTGGGAATCAACACCTATAGCCCGATCAAGTTCCACCAGGGCAACTACTACTTGCTCTACGAAGCGACTTTTGACACGCTCGGATTGCTCCTTCTGTTCGGCCTTCTATGGGCGATCGGACGCCGCGCCATCGCGATGCGCGAAGGCAAGAAGCTCGCCCTAGAAACGCCTTACGAGACGCAAAAGACCGACCAGCGCCGGTATCCGATCAGCGGAAACGCTTCCGACATGGCGGTTTTGTTCTTGCTTCTGGCTCTGACCTTGAACGGCTACTGGCTCGAAGCCGCCCGAATATCCGCAGATCCAAAACCTTGGGACAACTGGTCTTGGGTCGGCTACGCCATCAGTCAGCTCCAAGGCCCGTTTTCGCCCATGCAATACAAGGGCGTGTACTGGTTCCACGTCGGCTTGGTGCTCACCTTCTTCGCCATCTTGCCACAGCTCCGAATCCGCCACGTGCTGTTGGCGATCTTCACCACCGCCGCGACGGACGACAAGCCGATGGGCAAGCTCGTTCCGATCTCGATGGAGGAAGTCGAGCAGACGGAGCAAATCGGGGCGAAGCTACCAAAGGACCTGAGCCGCTGGCACCTGATGTCACTGGATGCCTGCATGGAGTGCGGCCGCTGCACCGAAGTCTGTCCCGCGTGGAACGTCGGCAAAGTGCTGAACCCGAAGCAGGTCGTTCAAGACCTGCGCCAAGCCGCGACCGGCGGACTCTCTCTTGCGGAAACCATCAGCGAAGAAGCCCTTTGGCAGTGCACCACCTGTAACGCCTGCGTCGAGGCTTGCCCGGTAAACATCCGTCACGTTGACCTCATTGTCGACGTGCGCCGAAACCTCGTCAGCGAAGGCGCGCTCAGCGGTTCTGCCGCGGTCATGCTCCGCCAAACTGCCTCCACCGGCAACGCCTGGGGCACGAATGTTTCGGAACGCGAAAAATGGATGGAAGGCTTGGACATTCCGCTTTGCCGAAACGGCGAAGAGTTTGAATTCCTATTCTGGGTTGGCTGTGCAGGTGCCACTGACCCTGGCGCGGTGAAGACCACCAAGGCGGTTGCGGCACTGCTCAAGAAGGCGGGCGTCAAGTTCGCTTGCCTCGGCAAAGAGGAAGCCTGCACCGGCGATCCCGCCCGACGCGTAGGCGAGGAGTTCCTCTTCCAAGACCAAGCCAGCAAGAACGTCGGTGTGTTCCAGCGGTACGGCGTCAAGAAGGTAGTCACCGCCTGCCCGCACTGCTTCAACTCGCTTAAGCACGAATACGGCGACTTTGGCGGCTCGATGGAGGTGTTCCACCACACTCAGCTGCTTCAGTCGCTGGTCCGCAAGGGCGATCTCCTCGCCGTCCCCGCTTCAGAAAGAGTGGTCTATCACGACCCTTGCTACCTGGCCCGGGTGAATGACGAAACCGAAGCCCCTCGCGAGATCGCTCCGGGAATGGCCGACCCGCAACCGTCTGGCAAAAAGACCCGCTGCTGCGGAGCCGGAGGCGGACGCATGTGGATGGACGAGCCGAACGAGCAGCGCCCCGCCAACGCCCGCGCCGATCAGCTCCTGGCCACCGGCGCCGAAACCGTCGCCCTCGGCTGCCCCTTCTGCCGAATCATGCTGGAACCCGCCGTCAAAGCCAAAGGCGGCGACCACATCCGCCTGCTCGACCTTGCGGAAATGCTGCAAGAAGCGAACGGCTAAACTAACCCCTCATGGTCATTGGCGTCGGGATCGACTTGGTGGAAATTGCGCGCATCAAGCGGGCAATGGAGCGAAATCCGCGCTTCATTTACCGAATCCTAACCGACGCCGAGCGCGCCTACTGCCGCACCGCCTACCAGGTGGCGGGACGCTGGGCGGCGAAGGAAGCCGTGGCCAAGGCCGTAGGGCTGAACCTTTCCTGGCAACAGGTGGAAGTTCTTCCCGACGAACTCGGCGTCCCCACCGCCCGGGTGCACAGCGCTGAATTCGACCCCGCCCGACTTCGGCTAAAAATCTCCATCACCCACGAACGCACCCACGCCGCCGCCGTAGCGATCCTTGAGCGGGTGGTTCTGCACAAACCGATCTACTGAACCTAAGCCCAGCGACGCTTGAGTTCGTCTCGCATCCAGACGCAGACTTCGAACAGGTCGGCGACCGGTTTGCCGTCGGAGACGTTGGTCCAGAGGTAGTTGGGTGGGCCGAACTCGGGGTCTATGGTTAACACGGTGTCGCCGCGTTTCTCGGCCGCTTCTTTCATTCCCGACCAGATCGTCACGAACCGATCTACCGCCCACTTCCACTGCGCTATACGCGGATCGGGAACCTGCGGGCCTTCGGTGTGTCCCACTCGGGCGTGAATATGTCTTGTCCGGGAGGCGACAAGCTTTAAGCCTTCTTCGTACGACTCCAGCATATTGCCGCAAACGCAGGTCCAGTGGCTGACGTCGGCACAAACGTGAAGCGCCGGGAAGGCTTCGAGAAACTTGACGGTGCTGGTGGGGTCGAACAGCAAGCGTCCGCGGTGGGTCTCAATGTTGACTTCAAGACCGGAGTCGGCAGCTGCCGGCAGGAACTCTTTGAAGAACGCCGAACCTTGCTCAAAGTCCCAAAACTCCTTCCCGGCGTGAACGGTGACCTTCGTCGCCCGAACAGCCGCGCACTTGGGCAAGTCCACTGCCAGTGTCTTCGCGTCTTCGCCGAACAGCATCGCGATGGCCGGACCGGTGTAGCCCGCTGCCCGCGCTTCCTGTATCTGACCAAGCGGGGCCTCAACGCCATCAAATCCGGCGGCTAAAACGAGAGGAATCGCCTCCTTCACCGGCATATCCATGCCCCAAAGCGCCTTGAAGTAGCTCACTTGCATGGCACGGAGTTTAGCCGACACCGAGGAAGCTCAGAGCAACTTTACGGTGGTCAATTTTTCGAGCGGCTCGTTGCCACTCTCGCACCGCGAACTGAGCAAACAACTCGGACAGCCGTTCTCGCAAGGGCAGAGCTGAACAAGCTGGCGCGCCATAGCACGCCAAACGTCAACGCTTTCAAACAACTTCTCCGCCAACCCGACGCCACCCGGAACTTCGTCGTAAATGAACACCGCCGGACGGAACGAGTCATGCATCATGCTCGACCAGCTGGAGCCCAGATCTCCCCGGTCGCAGCCGGCGAGCAAAGGCGCAATCGCGAGTAGGGCATGCTCGACGCCATGGACCCCTCCGATAAACATCATGGGATCACCGTCCTCTTCCGGCGATGGTAAATCGCGGCGAACGGCAACCGTCTCAAAGGTCTGCGAAGGCAAATCCAGATCAATCACGTCCAAAAATTGATCACCGTCCAACATTTTCCGTCGATAGCCCGTTACGGTCGTGGTCACCTGAACCGCGCAAAGACTCCAGGGTCCGCTTTGCTTAAAGGTCTGTTGCGGCATCACGATGCTGCTCACCACGGCCTGGGTGTAGTACGGCACCGTTGTTGGCTCTAACCGGGCGATCTTTGCCTCGAGATCAAGCTCGGCCACCTCAAAGGTAGCTCCTCGGTGCAGATAGATGGCACCCACGTGAGCAGATCGAAGGGCACGCCACTCCTCCATGCTGCCCAGCTCTTCCCCACCCACCATGAGCAAAATCGTCTCTCCGCCCGCTGAACGGATGTTAACATCGAGCGCTGGAGACTCCTCGCGGGGATAGACAAACGCCCCTTGCCGAAACTCCAACTCACCGCTTCGATCCATGCTTTCGGCAAGGTCCAATGCCTCGCCGCCAAACTGCTGCAACTCACTCATCGTGAGAGGCTTCTCATGGGCAGCACACTTTAGGTGCGCACTCAGGATTTTCGGATTTTCTGGATTCGCAACCGCGCTCTCGGATAGACCCTCGATGATTCGCGACGGGTCACGAATCAGGAACTGCTCTAGCGGCTCATCATGCGCAATGTAAATCGCCAGTCCGTCTCGAGAACCGCGCCCTGCTCTGCCCGCCTGCTGCCAAAAGCTGCTGATCGACCCCGGATACCCGTTGATCAACACCGCGTCCAGCTGTCCGACGTCCACCCCAAGCTCCATCGCGTTTGTGGCGCTGAGTCCGATCAGCTTGCCGGAATGGAGCCGCTTCTCGATGTCTCGCCGCTCCTTGGCGGTGTAGCCCGCCCGGTACGTTTCGATTTTGTTTGGCTTCGTGCGTTCCGCGGCATAGCGACCGACCAGCTCCGCCGAAACGCGGGTTCGGCAAAACGCCAAGGTGCGAACTTCCCGGTTCACTAAGTCGCTCAGAATCTGAGACGTCGCCACGTTCGGGCTGAGGCGCTTCTCTGGGTTCACGTGGGGTGGATTGAAAAACACCACCGTCCGCTTTCCGCGAGGGCTGCCGTCATCATCCACAACATCGGCCGCCTGGCCGGTCAAGTTCCGAAAGTGCTCGCCCGGGTTCGCAATCGTGGCGCTTCCGGCAAGAATCTGCGGTGCACGGCGATACCACTCGGCCAGCCGAATCGCCCTTCGCAACACGTTACCAACGTGCGAACCGAAGACGCCCCTATAGACGTGCATTTCATCCAGCACCAAAAAGCTCAGCGTTCGAAACCACTTCGACCAGTTCTCGTGGGACGGCAGAATCCCAAGGTGGAGCATGTCGGGGTTCGTTAGCAGAATCCGGCCGTTCTGCCGTAACCGGGCCCGGGCCGCTTTCGGCGTGTCTCCGTCATAGACCCCGGCTTCTTCCGGAAAGGCGAGAAGCTCCCTAATCCGAGACAACTGGTCTTGAGCCAAGGCTTTGGTCGGATAGATCAAGATCGTCCGAGAAGCAGGCTCGGCGTAGTAGCGATGCAAGACTGGCAGGAGAAACCCCAGCGTCTTGCCCGAGTTCGTCCCGGTTGCCAGCACCACGTTCCGGCCGGCCATGGCGGCGTCATACGCTTGCGCCTGGTGAGTGTAAAGCTGGGCTTGCTGATCGACCGGAAGTTGAGCGAGGAGGGCCGCCGGCGGACGGGTTTTCGGAACCGCATACCGCGCCTCGCGCGGTTGCTTTTCGTCAACGTGGACAATCTGACCTCGAAGGTCAGGATCACTCAGAACGAAGCTCAGTAGGTCCCTCGTTATCCATATCGGCAACCTCTTCTTCGTTCAACCGATCAAGTTCGGCATCGCGCTCGCGACGCTCGCGATTCTCAAGTTCCTCTCGCTCGGCGGCCTCTTCCTCTCGCTCCTTCCGGCGCTTCTTCTGCGTGAGATTCACGAAGTAGACGCTGATGAGGAACAGGATGACCATCGGCACGGCCATCATCGCCATGCTGAACGCGTCGCCGCTCGGCGTGATAACGGCAGAAGCAATGAAGATAAACGTCGCCGCTTGCCGCCAATACTTGATCAGCGTCTCGGCGGTAAGGAGTTCCAACATTCCGAGGGCGTAGACCACGAGCGGAAGCTGGAAGCTGATGCCAAAGGCCAGCATCATCTTGAGGACGAAGAAGACCATCTTGCCTGCCTCTTGCTTGATTTCCACGTTCTGAAAGTCCGCGCTGAAGCCGATGAAGAATGAGATCGCGCTTGGGAGAATCACCCAGCAGAACGAGGCGCCCATCAGGAACAGGATCAAACTAATTGGGCCCAGCTTCTTGAACGGAGTCTGCTCGCTTGGCTTCAACGCCGGAGCAATGAAGCCCCAAAGTTCCAGGACCAGGAACGGAAAACTCAGCACAACGCCCATCTGGAAGCTTAATTTGACCTTCAGTAGGAACGCATCGGAGGCGTTGAAGAACGCTTCGTCATAAGTCACACCCTTCGGGAGCGATGCTCGGACTGCGCCGTTCACCATGTTGTTTAAGAAGGTGTAAACGGAATCAAAAGCGAACCAGCCAATGACTGATCCGACGACCACAAGCGTAAGGGCTCGGATGATTCGGTCTCGGAGCTCTTCAAGATGCTCGACGAGAGTCAGGCGGTATTCGTCCGGATCGCCTAAATAGGGCTTTGGCGACCGAGTTTTCTTGAGGAATGCCATAAAGCCGTTCCTCTATTGTGGCCCGGAAAGCCGGGCCACAACACGGGACCTGCGATTACTCGAGAGTGAAGATTCGTTGGAGTCGGATTCTGGTGAGAATCTTGTCCTGTGCGTTCAGCTGACCAATTCGACCCTGGCCTCCGCCAAATCCGCCGGGACCGCCCGGAGCACCGAAGCCTCCGGGGCCACCCTGGCCAAAACCACCAGGACCAGTGGGTCCTCCGCGACCTGCGCGTCCGCCGCCGCCCGGTCTGAGCTGTCGAAGAACTTCAGAAAGACCGCCTGCGTTGTTGACCTTGTTGTCATCGCCCTGACCGCCACCCTGCGCTCCGCCACCGCCACCAGGTCCGCCAAATCCTGCTGGCGGTCCGCCCGCTCTTGGGGTTCCTGCACCTGGGCCCGCCGTTCCACCACCGCCACCCGAGCCGAAGCCCGAGATGCGACCAATGTCTTGGGTCGTGTCAATCGTCTGCTCGCGAATGACCTTAACGATGATCTTTCGGTCAAGATCAAACCAAATCGTTTCATTAAGGGATCGTCGCTCGTCTTCCTGAACACCAGCTCGGGCGAGTCCTCGGGACTCAAGCGATGCCGTTCCGACTTCGATAATGTTTCGAATGACCGCACATCGTCGTCCGCGCTCCCATTCAACCCCCACAAACTCGCCGCGGCCTGGAGTCGTTCGAACGACTGAGGTCACATCGTAAAGCTTTTCGAGGTCGATGACTCCGTCTTGGAATCGCGCCTGCCAAGAATCACCTGGTCGGACCCGCTTTTCTGGGAGGGTCGGCAATGGAAGCGATGCAAAGAGGTCAAGGCGAGAGCCTTCCCCGGATGTTCCCTCAAAAGCGATGTATGGTGGAATCGAACCCCAAACCTGCAGACCGGTTCCGGTCATTTGCATGTAGATGGGAGCCATCTCATAATCCATGTACCGTTTGACTTCGGTATCGGTTACGGTCTGAATGTCGGCGTAGTTCTTGCCCTTCTCTGAAAGTGCCTGCATTCGAACGATGTACTGCAAGCCATTTGGCGTGCTGACAACATTGTCGAAAGCGTACAGCATGCGAAGAGACCGACCTTCGATTGGCAGTTCGGCTGGCTTTCCGCCGAGCTTTGCCTGACTGTCGGCGATCTGGCTGATCGCCGCTCGCTCTTGTATCTTGTAGGAAATCTCGGTCCCGACCTTGAAGCCGTAGCGAAGGAGCAAACCGTTGTTTGGAACAGTGATGCCGGCCGACTTGTCCACCTGAATTCGGACCGAAGACTGGTCAACGATTCGTGGTTCGTCGTTCACTTCAGTGAACAGGATCGCTTTAAGTTCAATCGACTCGCCCTTGGTGTCGGCGATGCCTCGTCCCTTGACGTCCAAAACGTACTGGTAATAAGGTCGGCCCGTAGCCTTGCCTTTCGCATTCTTCGGGACAACGTAGGTGGGCTTGGTCGCTTCAATCAGCTTGCCGTTCAAAAAGATGCCGACGTAGCTGTTGGGCGGCATGCTGTTGTTCGGGAACCGGACGTTCAGCTTCTCTCTGACCTTGGTGCCATCTGGTGGGTAAACAATCGTAAAGGGTGCCTGAGCAAATGCTGCTCCGCCCACGATCATCAACGCTAAAGTACCGATACATCGATTCATGAATTGCCGTAACCTCAATTTGGACAAACCGGCCATCGCCGATCAGCCGCAAGCTGTACTTATAAGGACGTCATTTTCCTCTCGAAATGTCACAAACCCCTCGGGGATGTGAGCAAAACGTATACTAATGTCTATGCAAGCGGCGATTGATCTCGATTCTTTAAATCCAGAACAACGAGCGGCAGTTTTGCATACAACCGGCCCCCTGCTCATTTTTGCTGGAGCTGGCTCGGGCAAGACGAGGGTCATCACCCACCGAATCGCTCGCCTGGTTCAAGACGGTGTTAGACCATCGCGAATCCTTGCCGTCACCTTCACCAACAAAGCCGCGAGAGAGCTGAAAGAGAGGGTGATCCACCTCGGCGTGGATTCGACAAAGTCCATGTGGGTTGGCACCTTCCACTCGCTTTGTGCTCGCATGCTTCGAATCGACGGAAGCGCCATCGGCATTGATCCGAACTTTGTGATTTACGATGATGGCGACCAGATGGCGCTCATACGCGACATCTTGAAGCAGAAGAACATCGACGACAAAGCCATCCAACCCCGCGCCGTCCTCGCCGAAATCTCCCGCGCCAAGGAAAAGCTTCAGACCCCCGAGAAGTACAAGGAGCGCACTGCCGGCTACTTTGAAGGCGTTGTCGCCGACATCTATCCTGCTTACAACAAACTCCTGACCAAGTCAAATGCGCTCGACTTTGACGACATCATCTTTTACGCCAATCGGCTTCTGGAGCAGCGTGACGATGTTCGCGAGAAGTACCAAGAACGGTTTCTGCACGTGATGGTCGACGAGTATCAGGACGTCAACTTTTCCCAATACAACCTTGTCCACCTTCTCGGCGCGAAGCACCGCAACGTGATGGTCGTGGGCGACGACGACCAGAGCATCTATGCTTGGCGTGGCGCCGACGTGAGTCTCATCCTGAAGTTCGGCTCTGACTATCCCGACGCCACCATCGTCAAGCTCGAACGAAATTACCGCTCCACTAAGACGATCCTTGCCGCTGCCAACGCAGTCATCCAGAAAAATCAGAGCCGAGCGCGAAAGGAGCTTTGGACCGAGAACGACCAGGGTGCCCAAATCAAGTTGTCGCAAGCTGGCACCGAGCAAGACGAGGGCATGATCGTCGCCGACCGAATTCAGCAAGCCGTTCGCACCGGCCGCCGACCATACAAGGACTTTGCCGTTCTCTACCGAACCAACGCGCAAAGCCGAACGATGGAAGAAGCCTTCCTCACGAGCCGCATTCCGCACATCCTCGTCGGAGGTCAGCGATTCTATGACCGAAAGGAAATCAAGGACATGCTGGCGTACCTGCGCCTTGTGTTCAACCCACGCGACGACGTGAGCTTTAAGAGGATCGTCAACGTTCCGACTCGCGGTGTCGGAGCCGGAGCCCTCACCAAGCTCGAAGAGCGCGCCACCGTCATGGGCGGAAGCCTCTACGATGCCGTTCAAGATCAGGAACTGCAAGCCAGCCTGCCCAATAAAACCGCCTCCAGCCTTCGCGGCTTCATTGGCGTGATTCAGGAAGCCCAAGATCAAGCCAGCGGAACAATCACCGCGCTCATGCTGAACCTGATCAACGGCAGTGGGTACCTCGACATGTTGCGAGAAGACCGAAGCCAAGATTCGGTCAGCCGCCAAGAGAACCTTCAGGAATTCCTAAACGTTGCGAGCGAATTTGACGCGACCGCCGACGAGCCGACCCTGGGCGCATTCCTGGAAAGCGTTTCCCTCGTCGCTGACGTGGATGCGCTGAAGATCGAAGGTGGAGACGCCGTCACCCTGATGACCTTGCACTCGGCAAAGGGGCTCGAATTCCCCGTCGTCTTCATTACCGGCATGGAAGAAGGCGTCTTCCCGCACTCCCGGTCGCTCGGATCAGACTCTGAACTTGAAGAAGAACGACGACTGGCCTATGTCGGCATGACCCGCGCCAAAGAGGAGTTGAACCTTCTCCATGCGCATCGGCGATCCGTTTTCGGCACGCCCAACTTCAACCGCCGATCCCGGTTCCTCGACGAAATCCCAACCGAACTGCTCGACGCTGTCGGCGAATACAACTTCGGCCACGGCGGAAGGACCGGCAACGTCCTCACCGAACGCGGCGGATCATATCGAAGCGCCGGAGCGACCGTGACCCCAACTCCACCAGTTGAAAGCACCGCTCCAACTTGGATCGCGCCGTTCCAAACCGGTCAACGCGTGCGGCATCCAAAGTTCGGCATGGGCGTCGTTGTCGCCTGCAATCCCGTCCGAGATGATGTGGAAGTCACCGTGGCATTTCCCGGCGTGGTCGGCGTTAAGAAGCTTGTCCAGAAGCTTGCAAAGTTGGAGGCGGTTTAACTTGCGCGTCGCGTTTCTCCTGGGCGGTGCAGCTTGCCTTGCGCTCACGGGCTGTCGCGGCCAAGATTTGAGCCGCACACTCCAGCCGGGACAAACGTGGACCTACCGTGTCCTCGCCCCACCCATGCGCTACGTCGAGACCGTCCGCGCGACTCGCAACGTCCCGGTCGCTGGAGCAAATGGCGTCGAGCTCGTTAGCGGCCTCGGCACATCCCGTTTGGCCTGGAAAAACAACGTACTGTACGCATCAAAGCTAGGCACCACCTTTTACGAACCGGCCATCCCCCTGTGGTCTCGCGCCGCGATGAAGCACCACGGTCGCGCCGTCGCTTTTGGCAAAACCACGCCGGTCGCCGGCAATCTAACCCCACCGCCAGACAAGTCGGTGGAGCTGACGATTAACGGACAAAAGCTCAAACTGGACGAAGCCGTGATCGTCCTCTCCGGAGGTGGACCCACGCGGGAAATTCGAACTTGGATTCACCCCACCCGCGGCCTGGTGCAACAAGAGGAGCGCGTGAACGGGCGTTTACGGCTCCAAACGCAAATGCTCACCACCGAAAGCCTCGCCCAACTTGAAGCTAGCCCGAAAGTTGAACCTAAAAGTCCAGAATGAAATGATGCAGTCCGAATTCTTATCGGTTTCGCCGCAGAACCCGATCACCTTCGAGCAGATTCGAAGCAACAACAAAATCAATCAGCTCATCCTCGGCGCTAACGAAGTCATGCTCTCGATGGGCTTCACCGAGCACGGACACCGCCACGTTGCCGCCGTTGCGGAAACCACGCGCCGCATTCTCACCTCCATGCGTGTGCCAGAGCGCGAAATCGAGCTCGCGATGATCGCCGCGCATATGCACGACATCGGTAACGCCATCGCCCGACTCAACCACCCCATGCACGGCGCCGCCATGGCTTTCACGCTTCTGAACGAGTTGAACATGGAAATGTCCGAGATCGTTGCCGTCCTTGGCGCGATCGGAAATCACGAAGAACTGACTGGTGGCCCAGTCTCAACGATCTCGGCGGCGGTCATCATCGCCGACAAAAGTGACGTTCACTTCAGCCGTGTGCAGAACCCAATCTTTGAGAGCTTCGACATTCACGACCGGGTGAACTACGCAGTGCAAGCGAACGAAGTCGTTATTCGAGAACCCGAAAAGCGCATCGAGCTTGCCCTGACCATTGATAGCACGCAGGCCTCGGTCATGGAGTACTTCGAAATCTTCCTTCACCGCATGGTGATGTGCCGCACGGCCTCGGAGAGGCTCGGCTACCGGTTCGCGCTGAATATCAACGGTACGTTCCTTGAATAGGAATCAAGCCCGGATGTTGTCTTCGGAGGGGCCATCAACCACCGAAATCGTTTTCGGATAGTGAGACAGGTCGAGCTCGTCGAGGGCGGTATCAATTGACTGAAGTTGTGCCCGAGCTTCGGCCATCGCTTCTAAGAAGTCCTGGCTAGAGAGTGCCGGCGACTTGTTGACCAGTCGGTATCCAATCATTTTCATCCGCAACGTATCAACCGTGGTCATGAACACGGCGGCCTGCGCTTCCGTTCGTCGCACTCCCGACATCACGGCCTGGAACTGCTGGCGATACTCCGCAATGTTTTTGTCGGCAATTCGATAGAGCTCTTTGCTCTGCGGATCGTGGCCATGATTTGCCGTTACCGGCGGCGAATCGTAGAGTCCCTTTTCAGATTCAGCGACCTCAACGGAAATCTGGTCTGCTCGTCGAAGCGCAAAGTACAGCCCTTTTGACACCCCTCGGATGGTCTGCGGCATTTCCTGCAAGTCTGCGACTTGGTCCTTTCGCATGCGCTTCAGCGCCTCTTCGAAACGAGCGAGTCGCTCTTCGCAGCCCTTCCAAAGTGCCCGCATTCGACGGTCTTTGAATCGGCGCTCAACGCTAGCCGAGAGGGCCATCATGCTGAGGACGAAGAGGAGTACCCCCCAAGTGAGCCCGAGCGAGATCAGGTTTTGATGGAAGATCGGATAAACGCCGATTCCAATAATGATTCCAACAAATAGACGGCTTGGCGCAAAAAACTCCTCGGCCCAGAGTTTTAGATCCTGCTTGCGCAACTCGTCCATACCGACATGCTACGGCATAGGGGGACGGCCGGATGCACCTGGCAGGGCTTTTTCTATGGCGTATGCCGCCCGCAAAACGCTTTCGTCCTCAAGCGGCGCCGCCAACAACTGCAATCCGACTGGCAATCCACCCGCAAATCCCGCATTGATCGAGATTCCCGGCATTCCACCCATGTTGGCGGGAATCGTGCAGTAATCCAGAAGCTTTAGCGCTAGCGGGTCCTGGTTCAACTCGCCAATCTTGAACGCGGTGATCGGGCTCGTAGGCGACAGCACAAAGTCGTAGTCCTGATAAACCTGAGCGAACTCTTGCTGCATGATGGCTCGCACCTGCTGGGCGCGCACGTAGTAAGCGTCGTAATAGCCCGCGGAGAGGGCGTACGTTCCGATCATGATTCGGGTTTTGACTTCCTTTCCGAATCCGGCGCTTCGAGTCTTTTCGACCAAATCGATGTGCCCCTTACCTTCAGCTCGAAGACCGTAGCGGATGCCATCGAATCGTCCCAGGTTGCTGCTGGCTTCTGCCGGAGCGATGATGTAGTAGGTCGTAACGCCGAGTTTGATACTCGGGATGGAAACGCGAGTGAAGACCACGCCTTCCGCTTCCAGCGTCTTCATTGCTTCTTCGATGACGGCCTGCACCTCGGGCGAGGTGGCATCGCCGAACATTTCATCCGGGACCGCAACCTTCATTCCCTTCAAAGAACGACTCTTCAGGGAAGAAATATCGATTGGAGGATTCGGTAGCGATGTGCCGTCGCGGGGATCCTTTCCGCTGGTGACGCTAGCAAGCAGAGCGGCATCTTCCACGTTTCGGGCAAGCGGCCCAATCTGGTCCAGCGACGAGCCAAAAGCAATCAAGCCGTATCTAGAAGTTCTTCCGTAGGTCGGCTTAAACCCGACAATTCCGCACAAGCTCGCGGGTTGCCGGATTGATCCGCCCGTATCCGAACCTAACGCAACCGGAGCAAGCTCTGCCGCGACGGCCGCGGCTGAACCGCCAGAAGATCCGCCCGGCGAGCGAGTGGTGTCCCAAGGGTTCTTTGTGAGCTGGTACGCCGAGGTCTCCGTCGAAGCACCCATGGCGAACTCGTCCAGATTGGTCTTTCCGAGCACAACACCGTCTGCCGCGAGAATCTGTTCGACTACGGTCGCATTGAATGGCGGAACGTACCCCTCAAGAATCTTTGAGGCACAAGTCGTTTCGATGCCAAGCGTGCTGATGTTGTCCTTTAGCGCGATCGGAACGCCGGCGAGTAATCCGGCTTCTCCACGATCAACCCGTTCCTGAACTGCGGCCGCTTGCTCAAAGGTGACTTCGGGGGCAAGCCGCAGGAAGGCGCCGTACTGACCATCTAGTTCCTCAACGCGATCAATGAAGGCTTGGGCGACCTCGACGCAGGAAACTTCTTTGGCGCGAACTTTCGCCGCAATTTCAAATGCAGATAAACCGGTCAACATCGGATTAATCCTCGATGATTTGGGGGACAACAAAGAGCCCGGCACGATGCAGAGCTGCGTTTCGTAGCGCGGTCACTCGAGGGAGGCCTTCTTCGGCAATGTCCTCGGCCCAGACGTTTTGCATTACAACGGCGTGCGAAGTTGGCACAATGCCGCTGACATCGACCTTCTGGATGTCGCTAAAGTGCCCGATCAGCGCGTTGAGTTCGCTCTGAAAGTACACAATTTCGCCTTCGTCAAGATCAAGTCGGGCGAGCTTGGCGACGTGGCGAACCTCTTCCAAGGTAATTGCCATGGGCGTTAAATGTACCTGAGCTTCCTTAATAACGCTCCGACAATTTCTCCGGCCGTGGCAGACCGGCTACGGACACATAATACGAATGATGCAACGACCGGCGTTCAACGTGGTGACCTTCATCTTGGTCACTTTGTGCAGCGCGGGAGCCATTGTTGCGATGACGAAGCGGTTCATTCCCCCGCCTCCCGCAAATTCGCTCAAAGATTCTTCGGATGCGTTCCTGACTCAAGCGATGTACCAGCCGATCCAGTGGCAACTGATCGGCGATGCCCCGCTCGCGCAGGCTCGAAGGGAAAACAAGCCGATCATGCTGGTGATCGGGACCCCTTGGAGCAACCCCGCCCGCGCCTTCGACCGCGAGGTCTTCCGCGATCCCGAGATTGCAAATTACGTTGGCCGCTACTTTGTCTGCATGCGGGTCGACGGCAATGAGTACCCAGAATGGCTGAACGCCATGCTTCCGCTCAGTCGCATTTCTGCGGGGATGCAGCCGGGATATCAAATCTGGACGCTCGATTCCCAGGCCCGAGTGATTCGATTTATCGGCAGAAGCGAAGATTCACCCACCCTGAACGCAACGACTTTCTATGCAAATCTCCGCCAGTCGGTCGCCGAGTTTGCCGAGTTGGCGGGCGAAGAGCCTTCCCTGTATCGCGCTCAGACCCAGGACTTTGTCCAGCTCACTCTGAATGCGAACGGGGGCAATCGCCTCGATCGACGTCGGGAGCTTCCGCTGTCGGTTTATACCAACGGACCGTCGATGCTCATTCAATCGGCCGAACGTGCTTCCGTGGAGCCCGGGGTCATCCGATACATGCTCGCAGCAGGTCGATTTGAGGAAGCCGAGGTGGTGCTCATGGAGTGGATCACCTCTGCACTGTTCGACCCGGTGAACGGTGGATGGTGGAACTCCGTGCGCGGTGCGCAACTAGACCGCCTGAGCTACGACAAGCTCACGATCCAAAACGCCGAGATGGCGAGTGTGCTTGCAGCCGTTGCGGCTGCTCGTAAGAACCCGCACCTCGCCGAAGCTGCACGGCTTACCTTTGACTACATTTACACCGTAGCAAAAAATGGTGACGGAATCGCCTCGTGCCAGATTGGGGATGAGGAACAAAACGGCCGCAGCAAGTCCGCCAGTGTCGGCCGGGCTCGTCTCGGAACCTTGAGTCCGGAGCTCCAACGCTGGGCCGGCGAAAACTTGAACCTTGTTCTCGGCCAAAACTCCACCATGGTGCCGCGGCTCAACAACGCACCCGCGCTGCTTGCCCCGGAAATGGTTGCCATTCGACGGGAACTGCGCAAAGATCGGCCCGAGTCTGCGGAAATGGTCACTGAGCGGTACCTATACGTTGAAGGCACGGTGGCCGCGCGAACCATCGAAGCGGCAAACCTACTTGGAGATGCATCTCGGTTGGATACCGCGCTACTCGCCAACGACCGACTTCGGGAGTTCATTGTTAACGATGTCTGGCAACGGCGCCTTTCACCCGAGCCCAGCGCGGAGGTCACATTCAAATGCCAGTTGGCTTATGCCGATTCGGAATTGCAAGCTTTCATCGCGACCGGGCGAGTGGTGAGTTTAAGCAACGGGCTGGAAATCCTGAAAACGGCGATGAAGTCTCATGCCTCCGGCGTGAAGGGGGTCTATCTCAACGCGCCGAAGTTTATCGGCAAGCTTCAGATTCCACGAGTCGCCGTGCCAGAAGTCGCAGACAACATTGGCCAGTCGACGACCGCAACGGCGGTTCGGCTCTGCGCGGCGTACGGGCTTGCGCTTGGCGAGAGACCGTTGTACGAAGTTTCGAGACAGATTGTCGAGCACAACGCGAACATCCTCCCAACTCACCCTTTGGCCGCATCAATGATGGCAGTGGCCATCACTTCCACCTCCGATTCGGTCCTCGTCGCGGGCGGTTCGGACGCCGTTGAGCGATGTGCTCAACTCATGCGAGAAGATCCGAGTCGAATGGTTTTTCCCGGAATTGGGAAAGTTGCGGGCACAAAAGGCACCGTGCCCCAGGGACTATTCCGAAAGAGTTCAACCGGCGTGCTCACGCCCGTTCGATAACCGCAAGTACAATTTTCACGTGGCCACCTACCGAATCTGTCGAACCTTTACGGTGGAAAGCGGGCACATGCTAAGCCGACACCCGGAGCGCTGCCGGTTCCCGCACGGACACACCCGGACCATCGAAGTCGTGGTTTCTGGAAAGCAGTTGGACGAGAACGACATGCTCTTGGACTTCAAGGCTCTGAAACTCGCGCTCACCGAGTACTTCGATCGCTACGACCATGCGATGGCAATTAATTCCACTGATCCGTTGTTGCCGACACTCATGGCGATGTATCCCGAAAACGCGGTTGTGGTTTTTGACAACGCCGAACCGACCACCGAAAAAATGGCGGAAGACCTCTATCGGTTTACGGAGCATGTTCTTGCGCAAGGTTTCACTTCCGGCCCGTACGTCATCCGGCCCGGGCAAGTCCAACTCGACCGAGTTCGCGTTTGGGAAACCCCGCAGTCCTGGGCGGAATACAGCGCATGAAGCGAGTGCTGCTGTGGATCGGCGGAATCGTCTTGCTGGTCTGTACCGGCGTCGTCTGGCTGAACATCGCAGCAATCGCGCGCAGCAAACAAAGGGTGCAACGCATCGGCGAACCAAAACCGGAGCTTTTACGAGCTATTTCAGAAGCACGATCCCGATTAGCCGAGTTTGACGAGTACCTCAGCAAGCCAAAACCGACCGACCGTTTTGCCATCCGGTCCACATTCAAGTCGGAATTCGGGAACGAATACCTCTGGGTAAAAGACCCGATCCCGTCGCCCAAGGGGTATCTCGGCCTGCTTGACCAGAAGCCGATGGCCTACAAAGCGGACAAGGGCGAGCTCGTGGCCATAAAGCGAGCCGACATTGTGGATTGGATGGTTCGCCGAGACGGAAAAGTGATCGGTGGCTTCACCGAAGAGGCATTGAAAGGCAGAACGGTACAATAGGAGGGCGGAAACGCACCGAGTTGCGCCAATGAAGTCGTCCCCTCGAGCCGTGATTTCTATGCTGTCCCTAGCTACCGTTGCCGACGTCCGGTTCAACCCATCGGTTGAGTCCCTGATCCAAGATTGCGTCGAAACCGACGGCTGTCGCCTCACTACCGAGGGTGCCGTGGTGGCCTATAGCGGCAAATACACCGGTCGCGTACCAAAGTTCAAGTTCACCGTCGACGATGAGAGCACTCACGATCTCGTTTGGTGGGACAACAACCACGCGATGTCTCCGGACACGTTCGACTCATTGAAGGAGAAGCTCGTTGACTACGCCAAGGGTCACCGACTCTATGTCATCGATACTTTCGCAGGAGCTGATCCGGCATACCGAATTGCGGTCCGATTCATTGTCGAGCGACCGTACCATGCCCTCTTCATTCGGCAGCTTTTGATCCGGCCAACCGCCGAAGAACTCGCAACTTATGAGCCCGATTGGACGGCGCTAAACGTTGGCAAGCACGAACTGAGCCCCGAGGACGGAAGCGGTGGCGACGCCGCCGTGGCGATCGACTTCACTCGAAAAGAGATCCTCATTGCCGGCACCCAATACGCTGGTGAAATGAAGAAATCGGTCTTCAGCATTATGAACTTGCTGCTGCCCGAAGCCGGAGTTTTGAGCATGCACTGCTCCGCTAACGTCGGTCCGAAAGGCGATACGGCTCTCTTCTTTGGCCTCAGCGGCACGGGCAAAACGAC
>Ga0247831_1000368_pt1 | contig 99351 bp, 96 predicted proteins | sample LaCruzMarch2015__9_FD_192406 | JGI IMG/M metagenome (GOLD analysis project Ga0247831, IMG submission 192406) | Freshwater microbial communities from meromictic Lake La Cruz, Castile-La Mancha, Spain - LaCruzMarch2015_1m | ecosystem: Environmental > Aquatic > Freshwater > Lake | place: Spain...
CAACCGCTTCCGCGCACACGTCATCGCAAGAACACAGGTCAACGGAAACTACCACGAACCCAGAGCCCTCAAACCCACCGCCAAAGCTCTCGCAAGAAAGTTCGCCGCAGCAAGGTAAGGGTCAGGACCGATGTATCCAGCCGGCGGGAGCCGACGTAGCCGGCCTGATCCCGCCAACGCCCAGGAGTTCGCTCATGTCCCTTCCGACCCGCTTCGCCCTCGCCGCGACCCTGGTCATTGCCGCATACTCGCCGGTCGTGCCCGCGAACGCCGGGCCGCGGGCTCAGTCCGGGCCGGACAGCGGGCGGCGCGAGGTGGCGGTGTTTGCCGGCGGCTGTTTCTGGTCGGTGGAGGCGAACTTCGAGCGCATGCCGGGCGTGGTCTCCGCGGTCTCGGGCTTCGCCGGGGGTCGTGTGGCCAATCCGACCTACGATGAGGTCGTGCGGGGCGGCACGGGGCACCTGGAGGCGGTGCAGGTCACCTATGATCCCGCCCGGATCAGCTATCGCCAGCTGGTCGACCGGTTCTGGCGCACCATCGATCCCACGGATCCCGACGGCCAGTTCTGCGACCAGGGCGCGCCCTATGCCACTGCGGTCTTCGCCACGACCGCCCAGCGTCCTGCAGCCGAGGCGTCCCGCGCCGCTGCCGCGGCGACCATCGGCGAGCGACGTTTCGTCACTCCGGTGCGCAACGCCGTCCGGTTCTGGCCAGCCGAGGCCTGGCATCAGGACTTCGCCCGGCTGAACCCGGTTCGCTATGGCGGCTACACCCGCTTCTGTGGCCGCGAAGCCCGGCTGCGCGCCGTCTGGGGCTGATCGGCCACTGTGGCGCCAGCGTCACCGTCCGCCCGTGTCACGCGACTGTCACACGACTGTCGTCTCGCGTTCCAACAGCCAGCTTAGAGGGGGCTGGATTTCGACGGTGGGGGCGTCCCTGCCGTGCTTGCCGCGCGCCGGGCGCTGACCCGCATCATCTGGGGATACCACCATGAACTTCCGCACTCGCGTGCTCTGGGCCTCCACCGCCCTTGTCAGCGGTGTCCTGCTGGCCGGGGCCGCTTCGGCCCAGTCGACCGGCACGATCGCCACCGAGGCGACCACCGTCGACGAAGTCGTCGTGACCGGCCAGCGTGGCCCGCGCTCGATCTCGGGTGCCGTCGTCGCCCAGACGGTCGACAAGACCCGTTCGACCATCACCCAGGAGTATATCTCCCGCCAGCAGCCGGGTCAGTCGATCGTCCAGACCCTGAACAATGTCCCCGGTCTGAACTTCACCAACAGCGATCCCTACGGCAACTCGGGCGGCAACCTTCGTCTGCGCGGCTTTGACGGCAGCCGCGTGTCCCTGACGTTCGACGGCATTCCGCTGAACGACACCGGCAACTATGCGATCTACACCAACCAGCAGCTCGATTCGGAACTGATCGAGCGCGCCTCGGTCAACCAGGGCACGACCGACGTCGACAGCCCGACGGCCTCGGCGACCGGCGGAACCATCAACTACACCACGGCCCGCCCGCTGCAGGAGCGCGCCGCCCAGATCGTGAGCTCGATCGGCAGCTTCAACTACGGCCGCGTCTTCGGCCGCTTCGACACCGGGGCGTTCGGCCCCTGGGGCACGACGGCCTATCTGGCCGCGTCCTACACGGACTATGACAAGTTCAAGGGCCCGGGTTCGCTCGACAAGCAGCAGTACAACGGCCGTGTGTTCCAGGACCTCGGTGATGGCGATTTCGCCGGCCTGTCGTTCCACTGGAACCGCAACCGCAACAGCTTCTACAACAACTTCAACAATCTGCCCTCGTTCAACGCGGGCCTGTCGCCCGAGAACGACTTCGCCTGCTTCCGTCCGACCCCGGGCGCGGGCACGGTCCAGAACGAGGCCACGGGCTCGAACATCATCACCTACTTCGGTGCCAATGCGACGGGCAGCTGCACCAACGATCACCGCACCCGGATCAACCCGTCGAACACGGGCAACATCCGCGGCCAGTTCAGCTATGGCCTGACCGACAACCTGCGTCTGACCGTCGATCCGTCCTTCCAGTACGTCATGGCCAACGGCGGCGGCTATACCCTGGTGAGCGAGCGCGACGACCGCCTCGACCAGAACGGCCTCAACAACGCCTCGGTGACCACGGCCGCCCAGTGCGCCGCCGCCGCCATCCTGAACACGGGCGTCGATCTGAACCGCGACGGCGACAGCTGCGACAACGTCGGCCTCTACACCCCGTCCAACACCAACACCCGCCGTTACGGCGTCCTCAGCTCGCTGATCTGGGACGTCAACGACAACCACCGCGTCCGGGTCACCTACACCAATGACTACGGCCGCCACCGCCAGACCGGCGAGGCGACCCGCTACAACGCCGACGGCACGGTGCCGGAAGTGTTCGGCGGCCAGGCCCAGTGGGGCAATGAAGACCTGCGCGTCTTCGGTCGCGACGGCTCGTTCTATCGCAGCCGCGACCGCTTCTCGATCGCTCTGCTGAACCAGATCTCGGCCGAGTACCGCGGCCAGTTCTTCGACGACGCCCTGACCGTGACCCTCGGCGTCCGGGCCCCGTTCTTCACGCGCGAACTGAACCAGTTCTGCTTCTCGCAGAACGGCTCGTCGAACGTGCGCTGCACGTCCGAGGCCGTGGCCTCGACCCTGGCCAACGGCAATGTGACCTTTGCCTCGACCGGCGCGACCCAGTTCATCCGGCCCTACAGCACCGAGATCAAATATGACGCCGTGCTGCCGACCGTGAACCTCAGCTACGCCTTCCTGGACAACCACAAGGTCTACGCCAGCTATGCCGAGGGCTTCTCGGCCCCCCGGACGGACAACCTGTACCAGCCGGTCCGGAACGCCGCGGGCGGCCTGAACTTCAACGCCGTCGAGCCGGAAACCACCCAGTCGTTTGACCTCGGCTACCGCTACACCTCGTCGCGCCTGATCGCGACGGCGGCCGCCTGGTACACGACCTACGACAACCGGATCGTCAGCTCGTTCGACAACGACCCGAACTCGCCGACCTTCAACCTGTCCGTCGACCGGAACCTCGGGGAAGTCGAGCAGCAGGGCTTTGACGCTTCGGCCGAGTGGCTGGTGCTGGACACCCTGTCGCTCTCGGGCTCGGCCTCGTGGAACGACAGCGAAGTCCAGACGGACGTGCCTCTGTCGGCGACCACCTTCCTGCCCACCACCGGCAAGAAGCTGGTCGAGACCCCGGAGTGGACCTACACGCTGCGCGCCTCATGGGACATCACCCCCAACTGGTCGGTCGGCCTGCAGGGCAAGTATGTCGACGAGCGCTTCACCACCGACGTCAACGACGAAACCGTCCCGTCCTACACGGTCGTCGACTTCGACAGCCGCTACGACCTGACCGACACCTTCGGCATCTCCAATGCCTTCGTGCAGTTCAACGTGACCAACCTGTTCGACGAGGAATATCCGGCCTCGATCTCGTCGGGCAACAATGCCACCGCCATCGACGTCCTCCCCGGGGCCGGCGTCTCCATCCGGAACGGCCAGCTGCGGACCTTCTCCCTGGGTGCACCGCGCACCATGGTGCTGACCCTCGGAACGACCTTCTAGGGTCGGACCGCAACAGGCAGACGATTGAAGGGCGGTCCCCCGGGGCCGCCCTTTTCTCTTGGCGCCTGCCTTTCTTTTGGCCCGGGCCGGGGCCTCGCATTGAAGTCGGGGGACCGTCTGTCTATCTGGCGCGGTCCACTGATTGCCCGGAACCCCTGCCCGCCATGGTCCTGTCCTCGCCCGTCCCCGCCGAATGGTCGCCGCATCGGGCGATGTGGGTCGGCTGGCCCAGCCATGAGGACCTTTGGGAGGACAACCTCGAGCCCGCCCGGGCGGAGGTGGAGGCCCTGGTCCGCGCCCTGGCCGGAGCCGGGCGGGAGCGGGTGCGGCTCATGGTCGGCCATTCCGCGGCCCTGTCCGATGCCCGCGCCCGCTTTAGTGGCGTGGAGGGCGTAGAGGTCATCGATGGCCGCTTCGGTGACATCTGGTTGAGGGACACGGGTCCGGTCTTTGGTGCAGGGTCCCAGCGGGCGGCGGCGTTCCGCTTCAACGGGTGGGGCGGCAAGTACGAACTGGAACACGACGATACGGTTGCCGACCAGATCGGCCGGGTATCGGGTACGACGCTGGACCGCCACGATGTGGTGCTGGAAGGCGGGGCGCTGGATCACGACGGGGCCGGCACGGTCCTGACCACCCGCCAGTGCCTGTTGAACCCCAATCGCAACAGCGGCTGGACGGAAAGCCTCGCCGAGGACGCGCTCGTCCGGGCGCTCGGTGCGCGCAAGGTGTTGTGGCTGGGCGACGGCCTGCTGAACGATCACACCGACGGTCATGTCGACAACCTGGCCCGCTTCGTCGGGCCGGGCCTCGTCGCCTGCCCCGTGGGCTGGGGGCGGAACGATCCGAACCACGAGGTCTATGATGCGGTCGCCGCCGACCTGTCGGCCATGACCGATGCCGAGGGACGGGCGATCCGGCTGCTGCGCCTTCCCTCGCCGGGCCTGGTGCTCGATGAGGACGAACGCCCCGTCCCGGCCAGTCACATGAACTTCCTGATCGCCAACGGCGCGGTCATCGTCCCGACCTATGGAGACGAGGCAGAGGCCCGTCTGGTCTGCGAGGGGCTGGCGACCGTCTTCACCGACCGCGAGATCATCCCGCTGCCGTCGACCGCCATCCTGACCGGCGGCGGATCGTTCCACTGCATCTCCCAGCAGGAGCCCGCCTGATGCCCCGCACGATCAGCCTCGCCGCGATCCAGACCGCCTATGGCGAGGACATGGACGCCAACATCGCCCGGACCATCGGCTTCGTCCGCGAGGCGGCGTCGAAGGGCGCGCAGGTCATCCTGCCGTCGGAGCTGTTCCAGGGACCCTATTTCTGCGTCTCCCAGGAGGAGAGGTGGTTCGGTACCGCCTGGCCGTGGCGCGAACATCCGGCCGTCCTCGCCCTGCAGCCGGTGGCGGCGGAACTCGGCGTCGCCATTCCGGTCTCGATCTTCGAGCGCGAGGGACCGCACTACTTCAACAGCCTGGTCATGCTGGACGCCGACGGATCGGCCATGGGTGTCTATCGCAAGAGCCACATCCCGGATGGTCCCGGCTATCAGGAGAAATACTATTTCCGGCCGGGTGATACGGGCTTCAGGGTCTGGAATACCCGCCACGGCCGGGTCGGCGTCGGCATCTGCTGGGACCAGTGGTATCCAGAGACCGCGCGGGCGATGATGCTGATGGGAGCCGAAGTCCTGATGTATCCGACCGCGATCGGCTCGGAGCCTCACGATACGGAGCTCGACACGGCCGAACCGTGGCGGCGCGCCATGCAGGGCCATGCGGTCTCCAACGTCGTCCCGGTCGTCGGGGCCAACCGGATCGGACATGAGCAGGTGACGGACGCAGGCCAGGTCTTCTACGGCTCCTCCTTCATCGCCGATCACCGGGGCGATCTGGTCGAGAGCCTGGGGCGGGACGACGAGGGCGTGCTGGTCCACAGCTTCGATCTCGACTTCATCGAACGTCACCGTGCCGCCTGGGGCTTTTTCCGGGATCGGAGGACCGACCTCTATGGTTCGCTGGCCGCGCCGCGCCCGGCCTGATTTTCAGGGCAGCGGTGTCGCCAGGGCGGCCCGCTCGGCGGCACAGGACGGGCTGGTCTGCCCTGCCGCCCGCGCCGCCTCGACCTCGACCCGCGCAGCCGCGGCCTCGATGATGAAGGCGCTTGATCCGGTCAGAGCGTCGAAAAGCTGACGCCCCAGCGCCTCGCCGGCGACGACGTCAGAGGGATAGTGAACCCCACAGACCATCCGGCTGACCGCGATCTCGTGACCGATCCTGTCGACGGCCTCGGCGCGATCCGGTGCCAGCACAGCCATCACGGCGCCATAGGCGGCTCCAACCGATGCGCTTCCGGAGGGGTAGGCGTTGCTGGTCCGGCCGGCTTCGCTGAGGACCTGACAGGCGCGCCGGCCGGAATCGACCGCGACCGGTCGGGACCGCGGCATCCGTGCCTTGGCGAGTTCTGCGGCCTCATCGGCGTCGTGCAGAACCCGGGTCAGCAGGGCGACAAGGCGCGGGCTCTCCGCGGCCGTCAGGCGAAAGCCGAGGGCGCAGTCGAAGTGGGACAGGGCGAGGGCGGGACGGAGTTCAGCGTGGCGCGTGGCCAGGAGCCAGCGGTCGCTGTCCTCCAGCGCCCTCAGACGTTCGGACGCGGCGACATCGGCGCGGGCCTCGTCCGATCCCTCGGCGGGTGGCGGGGGAACGCTTGCGGCAAGCGCTTCGAGCTCAGGCGGCGACAGATAGCCCTCTGCAACAGGCGGGACCATCTGCGGAGCCGGGGCTGATCCATCGGCACAGGCCGGGGCGGCCAGACACAGGCTCGCGAGCGCGAGGGCCGCACCTCTCACCCGGCAGCACTCCAGCTGAGCTGTACCGATGTCCGGCCCCCGGTCATCGGGGAGGCCACGACCTGTAGATTGCTGCGGTCACCGGCGGCCCCATAGGCGCGGGCTTCACCCTGGTTCATGGCCATGACGGAAGACAGGCCGGCGGCCTCGGCCTTCTGACGGTGAAATGCGATGACCTCTTCCGGCTGCGCCTCGGCGACATAGGTCACCAGACCACCGGGCCCGGCCGGCCCTGTCGCGAGGACGGGTTCGCCTTCCAGCACCCCACCCGGGTAAAGGACGACGAAGGCCGGGGCTCCAGCCGCCGCCCGGACCGCCGGGGCGGACGCGGGGGCAGCGGCGTCCGCAGGCGAGGCTTCGCCGACCATCGGGTTCGCGGCGGCCGATGCCGGCGAGGGGGACTGCGATGGATCCTCCGCGCGCCCGCACGCCGCAACGCAACCGACCGTGGCTGCGCAAGCGGCGGCTGCCCATAAACGCTTCATCCCGTATCGCCCTGGTCGACGTTCTCGTTGCGGACACCGTGGCCCATCGCTGCGGCGTCAGCAAGGCGTCCACATGAACACCTCACCAACCCCGCAGGCCAGGACTTCTGCAGCAGAGACCGGTCAGGCCGCTGTCTGGAACAGCTTGTTCCAGCGGCGCTTCTCGCGCGTCTTCCAGGCTCCGCGGTGCCAGGCGTCGGACCCGATCAGGGGCACCACGGTGGTGGCTTCGGCGAAGACCATCTGCTCGTGGGTGGTCTGGACCTTGCCCCAGGAGGCGGCCTCCTTCAGCGTCGAGGACGAGCACGCCCCGTCGCGGACGTCGGCGACGGTAATCTGCACAGCGTATTTGTGCATCTCGGCCTCGATGCCGAGGATCTCGGCACAGACGACCGTATCCTGGGCGAAGTTCTTGGGCACACCGCCGCCGACCATGAACAGGCCGGTCACGCCCGCAGCGATCTTGATGTCGGTCAGTTCGCGGAAGTCGGCGACCGCGTCGATCATCAGATAGGGCTTCTTCTCGGCCATCCGCTCCTTCTGGTGCTTGACCAGTCCGAAGCCGGCCGAGCTGTCCACGAAGGCCGGGCAGAAGATCGGCACGCCCTCTTCATAGGCGGTCTGGATCAGCGAGCCGGGCTTCTTGGCGTTCCCTTCGGACAGCCATTTGCCCATTTCCCAGATGAACTCTCGGCTGGAATAGCCGCGCGGCTCCAGACGGTTGCAGATCTCGAGGATGGTATGGTCGCAGGCCTGAAGCTCTTCCTCGTCGATATAGGTGTCGTAGATGCGGTCGATATAGTTTTCGCGCAGGACATTGTCGTCGACCGGCCCGGCGGCCTGATAGTGTTTGAAGCCGAGCGCCTCGAAGAAATCCATGTCGACGATCGAGGCGCCGGTGGCGACCACGGCGTCGACCATGCCGAACTTCACCATGTCGCGGTACACATGCATGCAGCCGCCGGCCGAGGTCGAGCCGGCCAGGATCAGCCACGGCGAGCAGGCCGTGTCTTCCAGCGCCATGTTGAAGATGTCGGCGGCGCGGGCGGTGTCGCGCGAGGAGAAGGACATCTTCCGCATCGAGTCGATGATCGGACGCGCGTCGAAGGACGTGATGTCGATATGCTCGACGACGTTCTGGAGCAACTGGGCCTTCTGGTTGGTCTGAACGGGAGCGTTCATATCAAGGGTTTCCCTTTGGTTTGAGCGCCCGTCGTCAAATCAAACAGCGGCCCGGACGGAGCGACGGCCCGCTGTGGATGTCGTGTAGTCGCAAAACGTGACGGAGATCAGACCGTTTCGACGGTGGCCGTCCTCGCCGCGTTGTCTTCGTTGGCCTGACGCACCCAGCCGGGGATCAGGACGGCGTCGACGATCCACCAGATCGTCATGGGGGCCCCGAGGTAGGGGCCGAGCAGGCTGGTCATGATCCAGGTCACGAACCCCGCCGCCGCCATGACCAGCGCCGATTTCCAGCGCCCGACATAGAAGCGGTGGCCCCCGGCCCAGCCCAGGAACAGCCAGAGCACATAGCCGATGACCAGAGTCCGGTTGCCGTCCCAGGGCCTGGCCACCGCCGGATCCGACGCCATGAACTCGCGGTGAGCCATGTCGTGCATCATCTGGTGGTGGCTCGGCGCATTCCCCCCGTGATCGATCCCGGGCCCCGGATCGTGCGAGCCGTGCGCGTCGGACATCAGGAGCCTCCCAAGCGTTGCCGTTCGGGAAGCGGTGACACCGACGCGACCGGTTCACAAGCCTCTGTTATCTGACCTCAGCGACGGCTCTTACGGCGCTGACCCGCCTTGCCCTTGGGGCGCGACAGGCGGACGATCTTGCGCGCCTGCTCTTCCGCCGTGGTGCGCACGGTGGGGATGGAGCGGGGGGCGAGGCCGTACAGCGAGGCCATCGGGGCGTCCTCGACCGCGGCGATGTCGTGCTCGCCGTAGCCGTTGAAGCCCGTCGACATGGCGACACCATAGGCGCCAAGCATGCCGATCTCGATGAAGTCACCTTCGCGGATGTCGGCCGGCAGCCAGAACGGTCCCGGCATGTGGTCGATCGAGTCGCAGGTCGGTCCGTAGAACTGGAACGGCTTGAGATCGTCCGACGCCTCGCCGTCCCGGACCAGCTTGGTCGGGAAAGGCCAGCGCGAGTGGGTCGCATCGAACAGCGAGCCATAGGACCCGTCGTTCAGATAGAGGGCGTCGCCCTTTCTGAGATCGACGCGCGCCAGGATCGACGAGGATTCGGCCACCAGCGCCCGGCCGGGCTCGCACCACAGCTCGGTCGTTTCCGAAACCGGCATCTCGTTGAAGCCGCGATGGATGGCGTCGGCGTATTCGCTCATGTCCGGCGGGACCATGCCCGGGTATACCGACGGGAAGCCGCCGCCGACGTCGACGATGTCGACGAAGACGCCCGCCTTCTTGATGGCGCGGCCGACCTGGGCCATCGCCGCCTCATAGGCCGAGGGGCGCATGCACTGTGACCCGACGTGAAAGCACACGCCCATCAGCCCGTCCTTGACCGCCCGGCGCGTGGCCAGCAGCAGGGACGGAGCCTGATCGACCCCGACGCCGAACTTGCCCGACAGGGAATAGGCCGCGCCGTCCGCCGAAACGGACATGCGGACCAGCAGGTTCAGGTCGCTTGCGCCACCGGTGGCGTCGAGGATCTTCTGAAGTTCATCCTCGCAATCGAGCGAGAAGGTGCGCACGCCGTGATCGAAATAGGCGCGCGTGATCGCCGACCGGCTCTTGACCGGGTGCATGAAGGCCAGACGCGCGTCGGCACTGACCGAGCGGACGAGCTCGATCTCCGCCAGAGATGCGACGTCGAAGCCGGTCACGCCCGCCTCGATCAGGGTCTCGATGACCCAGCGCGACGGGTTTGCCTTAACGGCATAGAAGACGTCAGCCTTGAGATTATCCTGGAACCAGCGCGCCGCTACGGATACCGAACGCGGCCGCACGAGGGCGACGGGGCGTTCAGGGGACCGCTCGCGGACCAGGTCCAGGGGAAATGTGTACGTGCGCAATTCACGTAAACCCCTGTGATTGTTAAACCCAGCCGGCGTTAGCAGCGCAAACGTTAGACCTACGGGGTCCGCCGGAAGCGGCCATATGGGGTCATGCGACTGTCATGTAAAGCGGTTTTTTCGTGTCGGAGTTCCGTGGACAATCATCTGGTCCGATGACGGAAGGTCTGTGATTTCAACGTCGCGAAGCAGGCCCCGTTGCGGCGCTGGACGCCCCGCGCTCCTGCGTGGCATGAAGGCGGGCCGGAACGCGGACCTCGCGGCATTCGGTGCCTGGTCATCAGCCGCCGTCAGCGAGTTCATGAGTTCATCCGTCGCAGCCCCCGCCGCGCCCGGCCTTCTGGCGACCAGTCTTGTCCTGGCGCGGGACGTGTCGAAGACGTTTGGAGCCCGCAAGGCGCTGGACAGCGTCTCGGTCTCCGTCGCGGCCGGAGAAATGGTCGCCCTGATCGGGCCCTCCGGATCGGGCAAGTCGACGCTGTTGCGGTCCATCAGCGGGCTGCAGACCATCGATGGGGGCGCGGGCACGATCAGTGTTTTCGGGCAAACGGTTCAGGCCAATGGCCGGGTGGCCTCAACGGTGCGGGCGACCCGCACCCGGCTGGGAATGATCTTTCAGCAGTTCAACCTGGTCGGGCGGCTCAGCCTGTTCTCCAACGTCATGCTCGGGGCTCTGGGACGTTTGCCGGGCTGGCGAGGCTTCTTCGGACTCTGGCCGGCGGCGGACAAGGCCCGGGCCATGGCGGCCATGCACCGTGTCGGTGTGGCGGACTATGCCGCCCAGCGCGCCAACACCCTGTCCGGCGGACAGCAGCAACGCGCCGCGATCGCCCGGGCCCTGGTGCAGGGTGCCGAGGGTATCCTTGCCGATGAACCGGTCGCCTCGCTCGACCCGGTTTCGGCCCGCAAGGTCATGGAGCTTCTGGTCGAGCTGAACCGGCGCGACGGGCTGGGTGTCATCGTGACCCTGCACCAGGTCGATTATGCGATTCGCTACTGCAGCCGGGTCATCGCGCTCAAGGCCGGCAAGGTGGTGTACGACGGGCCGTCGACCGGTCTCGACACGAAGCAGTTGATCGACATCTACGGTCCCGAGTTCGAGGACGCGTTCTGGGAAGCCACGACATGATCATCGCCTCTCTCACCCGCCGTGCGGGCCTGATCGCCGCTGCCACCGCCCTGCTGACCCTGTCGGCTTGCGGGGGTGGTGAGGAGACGGTGTCGGGGGCACCCGAAACCCTCACGTTTTCGATCCTGTCGGCCGAAGGCCAGGCGTCTTCGGGCCCGCTCTGGGAACCGTTGCTGGCCGACATGGAAGCCGCGATCGGCATTCCGGTCGAGCCGTTCTTCGGTTCCAACTACACCGTTCTGGTCGAGGCCATGCGCGGCAACCAGACCCAGGTCGCCTGGTTCTCGGCCAAGCCGGCGGTCGAGGCGATCGACAGGGCCGACGCCGAGGTGATCGCGCGGACGGTCAACGTCGAGGGGGAAGACAGCTACCGCTCCACCCTGATCGTCAAGACCGGTTCCGGCATCACCCTGGACCGCGTTCTGGACTGCGGAGGCCAGCTGGATTTCGGCATCGGCGACGCCCAGTCGACCTCGGGCACGCTCGCGCCGCTCGCATTCCTGTTCAATCCTCGCGGGATCAATCCGGCCGAGTGTTTCAAGACTGTCCGGTCGGCAAACCATCAGGCCAACGCCTTTGCCGTGGCGACGGGCGTCGTCGATGTGGCGACGTCCAACACGGTCAACACCGTCTTCCTCGTGCGGCAGAACCCCGCTGTCGCGGCCCAGATCACGGAAATCTGGCAGTCCCCGCCGATCCCGGAATCCGGCATTCTGGTGCGTGGCGACCTTGATCCCGCGACCAAGGAAAAGATCCGGACCTTCTTTCTGACCTATGGCCAGGGCGAAGGCGTCGAGGCCGAGCGCCAGAAGCAGGTGCTGGCAGGACTGGAGTACTCACAGTTCCGGGCTGCCGACGACAGCTATCTGAACCCGATTCGCGAGCTGATCGCCGACCAGAAACTGACCGAGGCCCGCGCCCGTAACGACGCCGCGGGCATCGAGGCAGCACAGGCCGAACTGGAGCGCCTGCGCACGCTGCGAGAGGTCCAGCCTTGACCCTCGCCGCACCGGCCGCCGGCATTCCAGCGCCTCCGACCCGGTCGCTGGGGGCCTGGACGATGGACGTCCTTCTGTGGGGCGGAATCGCGGCATTTCTGGCGTTCAGCTTCGCCGACGTCGATCTCGCCAACGTCTCACGTCTGGTCACCAACAGCACCAATATCCAGACCTTCGCCCAGGGCCTGATCCAGCCCGACTTTACCAACTGGCGGCTGTTCGCCGCACAGATGTGGCTGACCATCCAGATCGCCCTGTGGGGGACGTTTCTCGCCGTCCTTCTGGCCGTTCCCATGGGGCTCGTCGCCGCGCGCAACATCGCCCCCTTCTGGGTCGTGACCCCGGTTCGCTGGGTCATGAACCTGCTTCGGTCGATACCCGATCTGGTCATGGCCCTGCTGTTCATCGTGGCCGTGGGCCTCGGACCACTCGCCGGGGTTCTCGCCATCACCCTGAATACCACCGGAGTTCTGGCCAAGCTGTTTTCCGAAGCGGTCGAGTCGATTGACAAGGGACCCGTCGAGGGCGTGCGCGCGACCGGCGGCTCGAGCCTGCATGAAATCGTCTGGGGCGTCGTTCCCCAGGTCGCGCCTCTGTGGACCTCCTTTGCCCTCTACCGATTCGAATCCAACAGCCGCTCGGCCACCGTGCTCGGCCTGATCGGAGCGGGCGGGATCGGTCAGGTCCTGTTCGAGAGCATGAACAGCTTCGACTTCAGCGCGGTGTCGGCCATCGTCATCATCGTTGTTGTGGCCGTCACCCTGATCGACATGCTGTCACAGGCCATGCGCAAACGTCTGCTTTAAGCGTCGCTGAAACGTCGTCCGGATATCGCCCTCCATGCCCTCCACCCTGCCCCGCCGGCTGTTCGTCTTCGCCAGCGCCACAACGGCCCTGATCCTCGCGGCCTGCGGTCAGGGCGGGCAGCAACGCAACGGCATCTGGGCGGCAGGGTCTTCCACCGTCTTTCCGTTTGCCACGCGTGTTGCGGAGAATTTCGGGCGCAACAATCCAGAGGGTGCGCCGCCCCGCGTCGAGGCGCTGGGCACAGGCGGCGGCATCCAGGCCTTCTGCCAGGGCCTGGGACCCACCACACCGGACATCGCCAATGCCTCGCGCCGCCTGAAGGCGTCGGAGTTTGACCTTTGCGCCGAGAACGGCGTGACCGACATCATCGAGATCAAGATCGGCTACGACGGTCTGGTGGTTGCGACCGCCCGGTCCGGTGCCGACCTGGTGATCCAGGGCAGCGACCTCTATATGGCCCTGGCCAAGGAAGTGCCCGGACCGGACGGCGCGTTGATCCCGAACCCCTATCAGACCTGGGATCAGATTCGGCCGGGCCTGCCGGCGACGCGCATCCAGGTCTATGGCCCCCCGCCCACATCCGGCACGCGCGATTCATGGTCCGAGCTGGCCATGCTGCCGGCAGCGGAGGCCGTGCCTGCTCTGGCGGCCCTGGCAGAGAGCGATCCTGACCGGTTCGAGGCCGTCGCACAGACCCTGCGCGAAGACGGGGGCTGGATCGACTCCGGCGAAAACGACAATGCCATCGTCCAGACGCTGGAGCGGACGCCGGGAGCGGTCGGGGCCTTCGGCTATTCCTTCCTCGAGCAGAATATCGGCCAGGTGAAGCCGGCCCCCGTAAACGGTGTTCTGCCGACGCTGGATACGATCGCGTCAGGCGAATACCCGATCTCGCGCTCGATGTTCATCTATGTGAAGCGCGCGCACATCGGCGTGACACCCGGGCTGCAGGACTTTCTGATCGAGTTCACGTCCGAGGCCGCAGTGGGTCGGGGCGGCTATCTTCAGGACCGGGGCATGGTCCCCCTGCCCGGGCCCGAGCGCGAGGCCCAGCGCGCCGTTGCCGCCAACCTGACGCTGATGACGCGTCCGGCGGAGTAGTCAGGCGCGAGCGAGTGCCCGCCCGACCTCTTCCAGCCGCCAGAGCGACAGATAGTGATCGCCATAGACCGGCGGCGGAAGATCATAGGGTGGGGCTGCGAGATCAAGCTCGCGCGATGCTCCGGGCGCCAGCATATCCAGTTCCACGTTCTCGAAGCCTGTATTTGAGGTGATGAGGAGCCAGGTCGATCCGGATGCAACCATGTTCGCCAGCGCAGCCCGGACATCGCGTTCGTACAGATGATTGACCAGGTCCTTGCACAGGATCAGGTCAGCGGGTGGCGGCACCTCGGTCACGATGTCCAGAACGGCGAAAGCGCGGCCGGGGTGTGTTCTCCAGTTTCGCGCGATCAGGGGCTCGACGATGTCATAGCCGACGTATTGAACCTCGGGATGGGCCGCCAGGACGTCACCCATCCAATGAAAATCGCCACACGGAATGTCTGCGATCGACCGCACGCGGAGGTCCGGAATGAAGCGGTGCAGAAGCCGCGTCGCATGTTCGACCGAGCCGGAACCGTGGTCCGAACCGGGGCCGGATACGGATTCACCCGTCGCCCAGCGCCGCGTCTCATAGACCCGCGTGAAACGCTCGCGATTGGTCGGCCGGCTCTCGCCATAGGGACGTCTTTCGAGGCGTCGCGGCCATCCCCATCCCAGCACGGCCGGTCCCTCAGGCCGCGGCCCGACGGCGCAGCCGGGTGATGCGGCGAAGCCGGCGCCAGAAGCGTCCGCGCTGGGGCTCCGGATACGGCTCAAGGTTCTGGACGAACTGTTCGGCCGACGCCCGCCAGCTGAACTTTTCGGCATAGGCACGGGTGGCGCCGCGGTCGCATTCCAGCGCCTTCAAACAGGCAACCTTCAGGTCATCGTCGATGGCCCCGGCGTTGGATCCCGGGATCAGGTCGATCGGACCGTGCGCCGGATAGGCCGCGACCGGCGTCCCCGTGGCCATGGCCTCAAGGATCACAAGGCCGAAGGTGTCGGTCCAGGACGGGAAGACGAACACGTCCGCGTCCCTGAAACACCGGGCCAGTTCCTCGCCGAACCGGGCTCCCAGGAACTTTGCGGCGGGGAACCGGGCCTCAAGGTCTGCGCGGGCCGGACCGTCGCCGACCACGATCTTGGTGCCGGGCAGGTCCAGTTCGAGGAAGGATTCGATGTTCTTTTCGACCGCCACCCGGCCGACGTTCAGCCAGAACGGACGCGGCCAGTCCTTGCCTCCGAGTTCGGCGAAAACAGGATCAAGGTCCGGCCGGAACATCTCGGTGTCCACTCCGCGCGACCACGGCGAAATGTTCCTGAAGCCGTGCTCCTCCAGCTCGGCCTTGAGCGTCGGCGTGGCCACCATCAGCCGGCCCGACGGCTTGTGGAACCATTTCATATAGGCGTAGCCGACCTGCACCGGGACAGGGAAGCGGGCGGAGATATATTCAGGAAACTTCGTATGATAGCTGGTGGTAAAGGGCAGTTTCCACTCCACGCAGATGCGCCGGGTTGCGATTCCGATCGGCCCTTCGGTGGCGATATGCACCGCCTCGGGTTCGATGGCGCGAAGCCGCTCGCGGATTTCCTCTTCGGCCCCCAGCGCCAGCTTGATCTCGGGATAGGTCGGGGCGGGAATGGTCCGGAACTGGCTGGGTTCGATGACCTCGACCTCATGGCCCATGGCCCGGCATTCCGCCACCGTCCGCGTCAGGGTGCGGACGACGCCATTGACCTGGGGCTCCCAGGCGTCGGTGGCCAGAACGATACGCATGGGTGGTGGGCGGCTCTCACCGTGGGTGGAGGAGACGATCTAGCGGGTCCCGGGCCGCTTGGCGAGACGCCGATCAGCGGGGCCAGCCTCCGGCACGGCTGAGGGCGCTCGGTGTCGACCGACCGATGCGCCCGCCGATCCAGCAAGCCGTGTCGATCAGGGCGTCGAGGTCGTAACCGGTCTGGAACCCGGCGCGCTCCAGCATATAGACAAGGTCCTCGGTCGCGACGTTGCCCGTGGCCCCCGGGGCAAAGGGGCAACCGCCGACACCGCCGACCGACGCGTCGAGCACATCGACACCCGCGTTTACGGCCGCAACCGCATTGGCGACTCCGGTGTTGCGGGTATCATGAAAATGCAGCCTCAGAACGGCATCCGGGGCCACAGCACGGGCGGCTTCGATCGTCTTCGTCACGCTCCAGGGATCGCCGACGCCTATGGTGTCCGCAAGGCCGATTTCCCTGACCCCAAGACGCACCAGTTCCCGAACAACTGCTGTGACCTGTTCGACAGGGACCTCGCCGTCGAACGGACAACCCCAGACACACGACAGGGTGGCCGACAGCGACGGCACAGGCGTGTCGCCACCCGTGGCGTTGGCCCGGCCCGCGACGATGGCCTGCAGCATGGTGATCTGGTCGCGGACCGCCAGACCCTGGTTTTTCAGGCCAAAGCCGTCTGTGGCCGACAGGGAGACATTGACCTCATCCACACCCGTTCCCAGCGCGCGGTCATAGCCCTTGCCGTTGAGAACGAGGCCGATGCGGCGTCGGCCCGGGGTGTGAGGCAAGGCCGCCATCACCTCTTCCGCCCCGGCCATCTGGGGCACCCTGTCCGGATGAACGAAGCTGACGGCCTCGATCCGGCGGGCGCCGGCGGCCTCGAGCCTGAGGACCAGTTCCGCCCGCACGGCAGGGTCGAGGATGGCCTTCTCGTTCTGCAGCCCGTCCCTGGGGCCGACCTCGACGATCTGGATCGGACGGCTCAAGGCGCGTCGCTCCGGGGAGCCTGGCGGGCGGCGCGGGCACCGGGCGGCGCATAGATCGTCAGGCGGACATCGTCGCCGGAGGAATAGTTGTGGCCGGTGACGGTGCCGACGGCGGTGCCGGGCACGCCGGTCTCGACGGTCGCGGCGCGGAAGGCCTCGGAGTCGCCCTGCTCGACGATCGCGGGGCGACCCTCGGCGAGGGCGCGGGCCGCTCCCTCGGCGTCTGTCAGCTGGGTGTCACGACCGGTCAGAAAGACGAAGCTCGGTTCATGGAACGTGGTGATGGCAACCGGGCCGGGCGTCAGGCCCTGGCGCGGGTGCAGGCCACTCTCTTCCAGCGCCTTTTCCAGCCGGGGCGCGATGGCGAGGGGCCGGAGCTGGCGGATGGTCCCCGCCAGACCCGCATGGGCGATAACGCCGAACACGAGGGCGATCAGCACGCCTGTGACGGCTGCGCGGTTCAGCAACAGAAAGCCCCCGATCAGGGCCGCCATGACGGCGCAGACCACCGTGATCGTCGCCCAGGTCTGTGCCGTCGAGGTGCCGAAGGCCGTGAGGCCGTAGACGGTGATGCCGCTGACCACCACGGCGGCCAGCACCGCCAGCGCCGCCCCGGACCAGCGCGAGATACGCCCGATTGGCCGGGTCAGGGCGGCGGCCATCAGCAGGGTGATCGCCCCGAAGGTGGGCAAGGTGTAATGCCACAGCTTGGTGGGTGCGATCTCGAACACCAGCCAGGCCGGGACCAGCCAGCAAACAAGGAAGCGGATGGCGGGTTCGGCCCTGCGGCTCCAGCCCGTTGAAAGCGCGGCGGGCAGCATCAGGGTTGCAGGAAACAGAAGCAACGGGCTCAGCAGGAGATACATGCCCGGGATACCGCCGTGGCTTTCCTGTGCACCCGCCAGCTTGGGGGCCAGATCACCGCCGATGGCCTCACGCCAGAAGCCGCCGTCGGTGGCGATGGTGATGGCAATGGCCCAGGGTCCCACGATCAGGGCCAGCAGCGGCAGACCCCAGCCCCAGCCCAGCCGCTTCAGCCAGGCGAAGCGCCGGTCCCAAAGACTCAGCATGAGAACAGCGGGCACGACCACCAGAAGGCCGATCGGCCCCTTGACCAGAATGGAGAGGCCCAGCCCCAGCCACACCATCAGCTTCCATGGCCGCTGGGCGGGATCGCCCTTGATCAGGGTCCCGGCACGCGACGCCATATAGAGCCGCCCCAGCCCCGCCATGGCGAGCGTCACGGCCCCGCACAGCATGGCGTCGGTCTTGGCGATCCCGGCTTCGGACGACAGCAGGAAAGTCGCGCCCAACAGGGCCCCACCGAGAAACCCCGCGCGCGCGCCCAACAGGGCCGAACCCAGCCAGGCCGCGGCCCAGGCCGCCAGCATGGCCCCCAACAGGGACGGGATCCGGTAAGGAGCGATGTCGCGGCTCTCGACGCTGGAGGTCAGGCTCACGGCGACGGCCTGCATCCAGTAGATGCCGATCGGCTTCTTCCAGCGCGGATCCTCCTGGAAGCGGATGTCGACGTAGTCGCCGCTTTCCAGCATCTGGCTGGTCGCCTGGGCATAGCGGCTTTCGTCGCGATCCAGAGGCGGCAACAGCAGCATGGACGGCAGGCCGGCCAGCAGGGCGACGAGCGCCGCGAGGAGCGGTCCGCGCCAGCCGGCGATGTAACGATCCAGATCGGGGCGCGTCATGGGGCCTTGCTAACACGAAGATGAACGGCGCGTCAGCGGCTCACTGGAGCTGCGCCATCCCCGTGGCGCCGGGACGGTAAATCCGGCTAGACAGCAGGGATGACCCGCGACGCAGCGCCCGACATCTCCATTGTTGTCCCCGTCCACGACGAGGCCGGGGCCGCCGCTCTGCTGGCGCGCGAGATCGCCGAAGCCTTCGCCGGTCGATCACACGAGATCATTTTCGTCGACGATGCCAGCCGCGATACCACCCTGGCCGAACTTCGCGCCCTTGCCGCAGACCTGCCGAGCCTGCGCGTCCTGTCCCACGCGATCAACGCGGGGCAAAGCCGGGCTGTCCGATCCGGGGTCCTCGCCGCCCGGGGAGCGATCATCGTCACGCTTGACGGCGACGGACAGAACCCGCCCGCCGACGCACCCCGCCTGGCCGATGCCCTGATCGCCGCTCCGCCCCGTGTCGCCCTCGTCGGTGGCGTTCGGCAGAAGCGGCAGGATTCGGAAGCCAAGCTCCGGGCCTCGCGGTGGGCCAATCGTATCCGTAAACGCCTGTTGGGTGACGACGCAGACGATACCGGGTGCGGGCTCAAGGCCTTTCGCCGCGACGTCTTCCTCAGGCTTCCCTATTTTGATCACATCCACCGGTATCTGCCGGCGTTGGTGATTCGCGAGGGCTACGAGAACCTCTATCTGCCGGTCGGGCATCGACACCGGGAGACAGGCCGGTCGAAATACACCAACTGGGGTCGCCTCAAGGCGTCCCTGTCCGATCTGGCAGGGGTGATGTGGCTCAAGTCCCGGGCGAGGCCGCCGGGCTCGGTGACCGAGGGCTGACACCGCCCGGTGGGCGAAGTTCGTGGCGAACGGCGGCGAACCGGGGTATTCCCCGTCCATAAGCTCGGCTGTTGAACCTGAAGGATCCAACCCATGCTGATTGCCATCCCCCTCCTGGTCATTCCGGTGATCCTCTACAACATCGTTGTGCTGAGTGGTCTCGGCGGGGGCGGCATGGCGGCCGCGGACGAGGCCCTGCGACAGTCGATGTTCTCCATCCCGATGGCATCGGGAGCGAGCTGGAACGTGGGCGTGGGCGACATGATCCTGTTCCTGTCGCTGATCCTGCTGTTCTTCGAGCTGCTGAAGTCGACGTCCAGCCAGAAGGTCGCGATCGTCAACCACGCCTTGTCCATGATCCTGTTCGTCGTCTGCCTGGTCGAGTTCCTGCTGATCCGCGGCTTCGCGACCTCGACCTTCTTCCTGATCACCACCATGGTCATGCTCGATGTGCTGGCGGGCTTCATCGTCACGATCATCGCAGCGAGGAAGGACCTCGACTTCGGAGCCGGAACCTAGATCAGGACCGCGAAGATCAGCGAAACGACGGCGACGTCAAAGGCGCGAGCAGCAAGGGCGATCATGTCGGGCATCCGGAAAGCAAGGCGATGCCCCGGTACCTGCAAGCCCCGGGCCAGCGAGCGGGATGCCTAAACGTCGGTCTTCTTGACCAGACCTGCCGGCGGGCGGCGGTCCTTGTCTCCGGAATACTCGGTCCCGAGGTAGCTGGTACGCGCCGCGTCCATCACCGGCGGGCCGCCCTTGAGGCCGCGACGCTGGCCCGTCTGCCCCATCAGCTGGGCGGCGAAGGCGGCAGCGGTGTCCAGCGGTGCCGTATCGTCGGCAGGCTTTGCCGGTTCGACGGGCTCGGCCTGCGCCACGGGCACGAGCGCCCGGCCGGCCGAAGCGGTGCGCCGTTCAACGTCCCGCCGCTGGGCCTGACGCCGCTCGCGCCCATCGACCGGCGGGACGGGACCGACTTCCCTCGTCATTCAGCTGCCGCGAGCGCCGGCCAGCCTGTCGATCTGGGCCCGCATCTCGTCCATCTGGCGGCGCATCTCGTCCAGCGCCGTGTCGGTCGGGGCCGAGGGCGGCGGAGTGGCCGGATGCCCTTGCTCGACGGTGCGGCCATAGGCGAAGGGCGGGAACATCTTCAGCGCCTGCTCGAACAGGACCATGTTCTGCTTTGCGGCGGCTTCGAGCATGCCGCCGCCCATCATGGCCCCCGGAGCGGTCCCGAGAGCCTTGGTCATCTGCTCGCGGAAGCTTTCCTGCTGGCGGGAGAAATTCTCGAGCGACATCTGCAGATAGCTGGGCAGAACGCCCTCCATCTGACCACCGTAAAAGCCGATCAGCTGGCGCAGGAACTGGACCGGCAAAAGGGCCTGCCCCCGGCTTTCCTCCTCGAAGATGATCTGGGTCAGGATCTGCCGGGTCAGGTCCTCGTTGGTCTTGGCGTCGAAGACCACGAAGTCCGTGCCCTCACGGACCATGCGGGCCAGATCATCCAGAGTGACGTAGGCCGAGCTGGCCGTGTTGTAGAGGCGGCGGTTGGCGTATTTCTTGATGACGACATGGCCGCCATCCTTCGCCTTGCCGTTGGGTTGGGTGCTGTCGACCACGGTCTCGTCCCTGCTGTACGACAGCCGTTATCCCGCAGCGCGGCACGACGCGCCAGTGGCGATGACGGTTTCTTGTCAGGCCAGGTTGGGCGCCAGAACCACGCCGACCAGGACCGCTGCCCAGTGCACGCCCTGACCCGCCACCACGAAGCCGTGCCAGATGGCCCGTCTGTACTTCAGCTTGGGCGAGATAAAGAAGAAGACACCGGCCGTGTAGATCAGGCCACCAAGCACCAGCAGGCCCAGCGCGACCGGATGCACGGTATCGATCATGGGTTTGAGCGCGATCACGGCCAGCCAGCCGAAAACCACGTAGACACCGCTCCAGAAGGCGTCGGAGATCCGCGGCATGATCAACTTGGCCGTGACACCTGCAAAGGCGATCGACCAGACCGTCAGGGTGAAGCCGATGGCCCACCAGCCCTCGAACCTCTGGGTCGTGAAGGGGGTGTAGCTGCCCGCGATCATCAGGAAGATCGCCGCCTCGTCCAGCCGACGCAGCACGGGCCGGGCCGCGCAAGGCCGCGTCAGGTTGTAGAGCGTCGACGCCGTCAGCATGACGACCAGACACAGGGCATAGACGGCCGTGGCGAACACGACGCCGCCGCCCCCGTAGATGGCCGACATCACGGCAAGCACGATGCCCCCGACCGCCGCCAGTGTCAGGCCCACGGTATGGACGACCAGATCGGCGATGTGTTCGGACGGCGACTCGTAATGCTCCTCCAGATCGATCTGATCCGGAGTGGAGAGGCGGCGGGCGTGACGCTTGAAGAAATCCAGCATGGTCGCACCAACACGGCGGTTCTGCCGTCGTTGCCTTCATATGGACATACGGGGATGACTTTCGCCTGAACAGCCGGTCGGCAGGTGACGAAAGGCGTCAGATGCGGCAGAAACGCCACGCAAACTTAGCCGGGACCTGACGGGCGACCTGCCCGGCAAGGTCCGATCAAGGACTTCCGCCCCATGACCGACGTCGTCATCGTCTCCGCCGCCCGCACGCCCGTCGGATCCTTCCTCGGGGCGCTGTCCTCCCTGCCGGCCTCGAAGCTGGGGGAGATCGCGATCCGGGCGGCGCTGGAGCGTGCCGGTGTCGATCCCGTCGATGTCGACGAAGTCATCCTCGGCCATGTGCTCCAGGCCGCTGCCGGCCAGGGCCCCGCCCGCCAAGCCGCCATGGGTGCCGGTATCCCGAAGGAAACCCCGGCCTGGAACCTGAACCAGATCTGCGGCTCGGGCCTGCGCGCCGTCGCCCTCGGCTATCAGCAGATCGCGCTGGGTGATGCGAAAGTGATTGTCGCCGGCGGTCAGGAAAGCATGAGCCAGGCTCCCCACGCCCAGCATCTGCGGTCGGGCCAGAAGATGGGCGACCTCCAGTTCATCGACACGATGATCAAGGACGGGCTCTGGGACGCCTTCAACGGCTATCACATGGGCCAGACGGCCGAGAATATCGCCGAGCGATACCAGATCAGCCGCGCCGACCAGGACGCCTTCGCCCTCGCCAGCCAGCACAAGGCCGAGGCGGCCCAGGTCGCCGGCAAGTTCGACACCGAGATCGTGCCGGTCGTGATCGCCGGCCGGAAGGGTGACGTCACGGTCGACAAGGACGAGTACATCCGTCACGGCGCGACGCTCGACTCCATGGAAAAGCTTAAGCCCGCCTTCATGAAGGACGGCACGGTCACCGCCGCCAACGCCTCGGGCCTGAACGACGGCGCCGCTGCCCTTGTGCTGATGACGGCCGAGGACGCGAGGGCGCGGGGGCTGGAGCCGCTCGCCCGCATCGCATCGTGGGCCACGGCCGGCGTCGATCCGGCGGTCATGGGCACGGGCCCCATCCCGGCGTCGAGGAAAGCCCTCCAAAAGGCCGGCTGGACTGTCTCCGACCTCGACCGCGTCGAATCGAACGAAGCCTTCGCCGCCCAGAGCCTGTGCGTCCTCAAGGAGCTGGGCCTGGACGCGTCGAAGGTGAACGTGAACGGCGGGGCCATCGCCATCGGTCACCCGATCGGTGCCTCCGGTGCCCGCATCCTGACCACCCTGCTGCACGAGCTGCAGCGCGAGGGCCTGTCGAAAGGTCTCGCCACCCTGTGCATCGGCGGTGGCATGGGCGTGGCGATGTGCGTCGAGCGGACGTAGGCCCTAAAGCGCCGCCTTCAGCTGATTGAGGAAGGCCAGCCTCTCGTCCGAGCGCTCGCGGCTGGTCGCCGAGGGCCAGGCCGACAGGAAGACGACGACCAGCTTGCGCTCCGGATCCACGTGGATCATCTGGCCGAAAATGCCCGAGGCCTCGAACTGGGCCCCCTCACCCCGTGTCCACCACTGGGCTCCATAGCCGCGGTCCGAGGCGGGAAAGTCGATCCTCTGGGCCGCGGACCGCTCGAACCAGCGCCGGTCCGCGATCTGCCCCCCCGGCACGGTGCCCCGGTCCAGCGCCATCAGCCCGACCCGGCCCCAGTCGCGCAGGGTCGCCGAGACGCAGCATCCGCCCGCCTCCTTGCCCTGGGCGTCCAGCATCCAGTGGGCGGGGGCCTCCATCCCGGCCGGGTCCCAGACCTTCTCCTTGAGATAGTCCGCCAGCGGCCGCCCGGTCGCCCGTGCCACCAGCACGCCGATCAGATTGGTCTCGCCGGTGTTGTAGTTCCAGCGCTCACCCGGAGGATGCTCGCGCGGCAGGGCCCGCAGATAGGCCACGGTCGCATCCATGTCGGCGGGCGGCGGCGTCAGATAGAAGCGCGCGACGTCGGACGCCGGGTCGACATAATCCTCGTTCCACCGCGCGCCCGAGGTCATGGTCAGGACGTGGTCGATCTGGACCCCGTCATACGCCCCGCCCGCCAGTTCCGGCAGATAGTCGGTGACCAGATCCGTAACCGACCGGATCGATCCATCCGCGAGCGCCGCCCCGACCAAAGTCGAGGTCAGGGACTTTGTCATGGAGAAACTGTCCCAGTGATCCTCGGGTGCCAGACCCAGGCCATAGCGCTCCAGCCGGACCCGTCCGTCCTCGATCACAATCAGGCCCGCGACGCGCTGGGCCTCCATGAAGGCGGCGGGGTCGATGTCCAGCACATCTCCCGCAGGAAGAGGCCGGGGCGTCGGCGACGGCTCGATCCGGGCGTGAGGCAAAAGCTCCGGCATCCGCCGCAGGTCCTGCTCACGTCGCTCTGCAGACCAGAACAGCACCTGCAGGTCCGAAGGCAGGGCCGCGGCGGTCTGGGTCAGACCCGCGGATGGCGTGGCGAGGGCCAGAAGGGCAGCCAGCAGGGCAATCGGGCGTCGGGTCATGACAGACAAGTCTCCCTGACTGCCCTTGTATCGACGCATGAGCCGCGATCAAGCCTTCCTGCAGTCCCGCTGCCCGGCGCGACGGAACCGCAAAGCCTACCGGGACGCTTGTCGCACCGCCTTCCCGAACCCATATACGTCCCTGTGCCGCAGGTCCGCCGCCCGTCGTCAGGGGGCCTGTTGCCAGGTCGCTTGTTCGAGGACTGAGACATGACCAGCCGCCCCGTGCTGTTCGACAGCCCCTTTCTGCTGGGCTTTGATCAGACCCGCGCCCTGATCGACCGCGCGGCCAAGGCCGCCGCCGAAAGCTATCCTCCGTACAATGTCGAGCAGATCGGTGAGCACGCCGTCCGCATCTCGCTGGCGGTCGCCGGCTTCGCGCCGACAGACCTGGCGATCACCATCGAAGGACGGCAGCTGACGATAGCGGGCAAGCGGGAGGGCGCGCCGGAACAGGCATTCCTGCATCGTGGAATCGCCGCGCGTGGCTTCGTCCGCAGCTTCGTTCTTGCCGACGGCCTTGAGGTTGAAGGTGCCGCACTGGAGCACGGGCTGCTGCATGTCGATCTGAAGCGTCCGGACGAGGCTGCACCCGTCCGGCGGATCCCGATCAGGGTCGGCTGATCTTCACCCTGTTTGGCGGCGCATCGACGCGGTGGCGAACCGGCCTCGCCTTGACGCGTTCCCGTTCCCGAAGGAGGCGACCCTGATGACGCCCACGATGACAAAGGACGATCTGAAGGGGCTGGGTGCGCCTGACCTGGTCTATGTCCGCGAGATCAGCGCTGCCGACGTCCTGGCCGACACTTCACTCGGTGACGCACAGGGCCTGACCCTCGACCCGGAACAAACCCTGTATGCCGTTCACAGCGCGGACGGGGAAAGACTGGCGGTCATGCTTGACCGTGAAACGGCCTTCGCGGCGGCGATGGCGCATGAACTCGCGCCTGTCTCTGTCCATTAGGGTCTGATCAGGCGGCGGTCGCCGTCTCGTTCCTGACGAACAAGGCGTGGATCGCATCGACCGTTCTGGCCTGCCGCAGCTGCTCGCGCATCTTTGCCGAGCGCAGCGCGCGCGAAACGGCGGCCAGGGCCCGAAGGTGATCCGCACCATCCCGCGGGGGCGCGAACAGGGCAAAGATCAGATCGACCGGGCGGTCATCGACGGCGTCGTAGGGCACAGGCGAATCCAGCCGGACAAACACCGCCTGAACCCGATCGATCCCTTCCAGCCGCGCATGCGGCACCGCGACCCCGGCACCGAGGCCGGTGGATCCCAGCGTCTCACGCTCCATCAAGGCATCGAACACCTTGCTCTCGTCGAGCCCGATCGCATGGGCCGCAGCCGTCGCAACGCTGTGCAGAGCCTGCCGTTTGGACGAGGCACCGGTCTTCAGAACCACGCCGTCCCGAACCAGCAATTCACCGATATCCATGATCGTCTCAACTCACACTCGTACGAGGTTCAATGGCCCTTGAGGGGGAGGCGACGGGCGCGGGCCGTCTAGCCCGATCCGCACCCGTTTGAAAGGCTTATGCGCCAGAACCGTTTACAGAACCGTGTCCGTTCAACGACACGGTGCGTTCAGGGTCTATCCATCCGACATTGCCGTCCGGTCGGCGATAGACCACCGACAATCCGCCATGGGCGGCATTGCGGAACATCAGGACAGGATATCCGGTCATGTCCAGCTCCAGCACCGCCCGGCCGACCGTGATGGTGCGGATTTCGGACTGGGTCTCGGCGATGACCATGCCGACGGGGGGCGGCCCGTCCTCTCCTGTGTCGCCGAACACCTCGTCCTCGACGCTGTCGGGGTCGCGTAGGACGATGGATCGGGCCACTTCGCGGGCTGCGTTCTCGGTCTTCTCGGGGGAAAGGCCCCTGGGTCCGATATGGTGGTCCTTGAGGCGACGCTTGTAGCGCCGGACCCGCTTCTCAAGCTTCTCAAGGCTGTCGGAGAAGGCCGCGTGGGCATCTCCGCCATGGCCGGTCGTCACAAGGGCCTGGCCGGAGGCGAGGCGGACCCAACAGTCGACCTTGAAGCCGTAGCCGTCCTTTGAGACCACCACTTCGGCGTCCTGGCCGCCGCGTTCGAAATACTTTCCGACTCCGTCTTCGAGTTCCTGGGAGATGCGCGAGCCTAACGCTTCGCCGACATCCACGTGCTTGCCGCTGACCTGGACTTGCATGTGAACAGAACGCGACCGGCAGACAAAAGTGTCAATCGGGAACGACGTTTTTAAAGTCACGCTTTTGCGATCAGCGACGCCCGAGTTGCGCCCGGACCCCCGGCCGGGCCGCCCCGAACGGTCGCGCCCCTAGCCCGTCTTCAGCAGTCGCCGACGCTCGACGGATGAAGGAATGCGCAACGCTTCCCGATACTTGGCCACGGTCCGGCGGGCGATGTCGATACCGGCCTCCTTCAGGGTCTCGACGATACGGTCGTCAGAGAGGACGTCGCCGTCACGGGCCTCGTGTTCGATCATGGACTTGATCCGGTGACGGACAGCCTCGGCCGAATGACTGGCACCGCCGTCCGTGGCCTGGATCGCGGCCGTAAAGAAGAACTTGAGCTCGAAAACGCCGCGCGGCGTCGAGACATATTTGTTCGAGGTCACCCGGCTGACCGTCGATTCGTGCATGCCGATCGCATCGGCCACAGTCTTCAGGTTCAGGGGCCGCAGGAACTCAACCCCGAACGCCAGAAACGCATCCTGCTGGCGCACGATCTCCGAGCCGACCTTCAGGATGGTTTTGGCCCTCTGGTCGAGCGACTTGACCAGCCAGTTGGCCTGGGCGGCGCAGTCGGCGACGAAGGTCTTTTCAGCCTCCGTCCGCGCCCCGGCCGAGACCGAGGCGTGGTAGCGCTTGTCCACCAGAAGCCGCGGCAGGGTGTCGGAGTTCAGCTCCACTTTCCAGCCCCCCGCCGGATCCGGGCGGACATGGACGTCGGGGATCACCGTCTGGGCCACCTCCCCCGCAAAGCCGGCACCGGGCCGCGGCGTCAGGGCCTTCAGCTCGGCGATCATCTCGGACAGATCCTCGGCGTCGACACCGCACACCTGTCGAAGCGCCATAAGGTCGCGCCGGGCCAGAAGATGCAGGTTGTCCAGCATGGCCGCCATCGCCGGATCGAAGCGGTTGCGCTCGACCAGCTGCAGTTTCAGGCATTCCGGCACCGATCGTGCCATGACGCCGGTGGGTTCGAAGCCCTGGCAGACTGACAGAACCGCTTCGATCCTGTCGACACCGCACCCCAGGCGGTCCGCTATCTCTTCCAGTTCGCCCCTCAGATAGCCGCCCTCGTCGACACCGTCGATCAGGGCCAGCGCGATGGCGTGGTCTGTGGCCGAGAGGCCGGCCGATGACGCCTGGGCCTGCAGATGCTCCCACAGGGTCGGATCGTGGCGTTCCGGCCGTTCGCCGCCGTCGCCGTCGTTGAAGGACCCGCCCTTGCCCGCCGCCGACCAGTCCGACAGCCCGGGCTGCGAGGCTGCCTCGTCCGACAAGCGGTCCGACGTGCGCTCGCCCGGCGTCGCGTCGCCATAGACGTCGTCCTCGCGCGCATCGACGGTCGTGGCCCGGTCAGAGACCTCGGCATCGGCAAAGCTGAGCTCGGCGGCATCGGCCGTCACCTCACGAGGGGCTTCGGATGCCGCCTCCGGTTCCTCGCGCTGAAGCAGCGGGTTCTTTTCCAGTTCGGCCTCGACGTATTCGTCGAGCTCCTGATTGGACAGTTGCAGCAGCTTGATCGCCTGCTGCAGCTGGGGCGTGATGACCAGCCCCTGCCCCTGCCGAATCTCGAGCCTCTGACCGATCACCTGTGCTGCCCCTGTCTCACCGGGCTGTCGTGGCCCGGAACTTGCTGTCAGGATGCCTTCAAGCGGTTAATGCGAGGCGAACGCCGGTGGACTAAAGCCCACCCCGATGAACACATTGCGTTCGTCCGCCAGGCCAGAACAGGTCCATCCGGGCCACGATCCGGGCACCGGACGCCTGGCCCAGGGAGACTGATCCCAAGGACTGCTCCCGACCGGCAAGAAGCGAGAATTCCCCGCCCTGGGACACGGTCGAGCGGCCCCCGGGCCCGGAGGTTTCTACATTCAGCCGATAGAACCCGGACAGTTCGACTCCCGATCGGGCAACCGGCCGCAAGAGGGTTCCCTGCGCAGTCCGCACGACCTCGACATCGCATTGAACCGGGGTGGGCGGGCCCACGGGGCCCGGCATGGCCAGGGCGCTTCCCGACAGCCCAAGCGTGACAGCCGTGATCGCAGCCACAGAGATTCGGGCGTTCATGTTCATCTCCATATGGAATGAGGGCGATCGGGACGGCGACCCGCAGGCCGCCGCCCCGGTGCCGGATCAGTAGCCGCCCTGGATAGTCAGGGTGACGTTGCCGTCGCCGACCTGGCGGGTGCGGGTGGTCTGGCCGCGACCGACCTGGATGATCCCGGAGATGTTGTTGGAGCCGGCCTGCTCGGCCACGGCCGAATGCCCGGAACCGATCTGGGCGATGCCCGAGATATTGTTGTTGCCGTCTTGATAGGTGCGGGCCGAGAGATTGGTGCCGGACTGGCCGGTGACGGAATAGTTATTGCGGCCGTTCTGCTGGCTGCTGACGGCGTTGCGCGACCCGTACTGGGTGCTCTGGACGAAGTTGCGGAAGCCCCGCTGACGGCTCTGCGCAGAGTTCGAAGAGCCGAACTGTTCCGAGATCACACGGTTCCAGCGCCCGTTCTGGGCGGCGGACGATGAGTTCGCCGCGCCGTACTGGTCGATGACGATGGCGTTCTGGGCGCTGGCCTGGGTCGCGCCCAGGGTCAGCAGCAGGGTGGCGGCGGTGGCCGCAAGGGTCGTGCGCTTCATGGTGTGACTTCCTCGCTGTTTCCGCAACGGGCCCGATGCCAGTGCAGATCGCAGTCAAGGTTAATCACCCGCGAACTGAGACCAGGCTTAAGCGGGTATTCAGGCCCGGTTCACCGATCCGGGAAGGGTCACCCGTGGAGATCGCCAGGATAGACGCGCCGAACCTCCGGGTCGCGGGTCACCTCGCCGCGCGTCGCCTCGAGCAGGACCTCGACGACCATGTCCGGACACGATCTCCAGGCGTCCGGACAGGACTCCGTTTGCACGACGACGCACCGGTGCCTCCCCTGTCGGCATGACCCAGACCCCCGCCTCGCCCTCCCGGACCGGCGTCTTCGCCGAACTCGTCGATATCGCCCGCACCGTGACGATCGGTCTCGCGGCAGCCCTGGCGCTGCATGCGACCCTGTTCCAGCCGTTCACCATCCCCTCATCGTCGATGGAGCCGGGCCTGGTGACGGGCGACTACATCGTCGTTTCAAAGTTCGCCTACGGCTGGAGCCTCGCGTCGCCGTCGATCTCCATCCCGCTGGCGGCCGGTCGCCTGTTCGGGCGCGATCCGAAACGCGGGGACGTCGTCGTCTTCCGCCTGCCACGCGACCCCCGGCAGGTCTGGATCAAGCGGGTGATCGGTCTGCCGGGCGACCGGGTCGCGGTGCGGGACGGCGTTGTATTCGTGAACAACCGTCCGTTCGCCACCGTGGTTCAGGCCCCCATCCCCGATCCCTCAACGCCGCAGCGCATCGTGGTCCCCGTCCGGGAGAGCCAGCCCGGAGGCCCGACCTATACGATCCACGACGGCGGTCCCGGCTTGCCGGGCGACGAAATGGCGACCGTCGTCGTGCCGGCAGGCCACTATTTCGTCATGGGCGACAATCGCGACAACTCGCTGGACAGCCGCTGGCCCGGAGATGTCGGCGTCGGGTTCCTGCCGGCGGAGAACCTGATGGGCCGGGCCGAGGTGGTCGTCGCGTCCTGGCATCCGGGCGCGGGCCTGCTCCGGCCCTGGACCTGGCTCAACCTTCGGCCCGGCCGGCTCTGGAAGCCGATCAATTAGCGACCGGCGAATTCGGCAGGGGTAAGGACGCCGTCGCCGTTCCGGTCCAGCCGCTCGAAGGAGGCCGCCGCGCCGACGCTCTGGGCGACCGAGGGAGCGGCCGCCGCGCCGATGGCCAGTCCCGCCGCCGCTGCAGCCACCGCGTGGAGCACCCCGACAGACCGCCGCCGACGCGGTCCGGCACCGCTGGTCTCGATATAGGTCCGGACGGCGTCGCTGGCGGTCCGGCCCTCGGCCTGGCACCGGGCCATAAAGGCCGCCTTGGCCGCGTGGCCGAGGCGGATTTCGAGGGTTTCGCTCTTCTTTTCGGGTCTGGGCGGGCGCATCAGCGGCTCCTTGGGGCACATCCGCCGCGAACAGGCCGCGAACAGGCCCGCGCCGCCAGTGAATTCTTTGTCAGCCCCGGCCGTAGAGATCGCCCAGATAGACGCGTCGGACTTCCGGATCGTGGATGACCTCGTCCGCCGTACCCTCGAACAGGACCTCGCCGTTCGAAATGATCGAGGCGCGGTCGATGATGTCCAGCGTCTCACGCACATTGTGGTCGGTGATCAGCACGCCGATGCCCTCGCCCGCCAGATAGCGGATGACCTGACGGATGTCGGCGATGGCGAGGGGATCGATACCGGCGAAAGGCTCGTCCAGCAGCATGAAGCTGGGCCGGCCGGCCAGGGACCGGGCGATCTCGACGCGTCGACGCTCGCCGCCCGACAGGCCCTGTGCCGGCGCATGCCGCAGATGCTCGATGTTGAGGTCCTCAAGCAGTCGCGTGGTCTCTGTCTCGATGGCCTTGCCGCTGGCATTCAGCTCGACCACCGCCATGACGTTCTGCTCGACCGTCATCCCGCGAAAGATCGAGGCTTCCTGGGCCAGATATCCCAACCCCATCCGGGCGCGCTGGTACATGGGCTGGGCCGTGATGTCCTCGCCATCCAGCCAGATCGACCCGCTGTCGGCCGGGATCAGGCCGGTGATCATGTAAAAGCACGTGGTCTTGCCCGCGCCGTTCGGGCCCAGCAGGCCGGCGACCTCACCGCGCTGAACCGTCAGGGACACGTCGCGCACCACCTGACGCGGCCCGAACGCGCGCGCGATGTTCTGGACCCTCAGGCCCTTTTCGGGCGCAGGCGCGGGGGACGGGGCCGGTTCGGCCTCGCGCTCCTTCAGGTTCAGCGCGGAGAGTTCCTTGCGTGCCATCTGGTCGTCGATCCGGCCCGAGAGCTCAGTTCGCGCCCTGCGGATAGAAGACACCGCGCACACGCCCGCCGCTCTGGCCGCCACCGCCCTCGATCCGGGCCTGTCCTGTGTCGACGTTGTAACTGAGGCGCGAGCCGGTCAGCACGTTCTGGCCCTGTCGCAGAATGACGTCACCGGTCAACACGACGGTGGCGTCGGCGACGGTATAGATCGCCCGGTCGCCCCGGATCGTCTCGGTCGGCGTCACATAATAGACGTTCCCGGTGGCCTCCAGCCGGGTCAGATCGCCCTCGACGACATCGCCCTCGATCGCGTCCGCGCGAAGCCGCGCCAGCCCTTGGGTGATCTCTGCCCGGCCACGCAGGGCGAGGCGGGTGTTCGTCAACTCGCCCGAGTCGGCACCATAGCCGATCGGCTGGTTCGAGGTATTGGCGCGCGTCTGGGCGAAGGCCACGCCGGCTCCGGCCAGGACAAGTGCAGCGGTCGCTGTCAGCAGAATTCTGGTCGTCGTCATCGTCATCCACCGGAGGCGGCGGCGATCGTGCCCCGCACCTTGTTATCGCCCGAGCCGCTGAACACGACCCGCTGGCCCTGTTCATATATGGCATAGGATGCCGCGGAAATGGTTCCAAGGGGCCCGCGGCCCTCAACGCCCTTGTCGCCGGTCACAACACCCGTGGCCGTGTCCACCACGGCTTCGGGCGTTGTCAGGGTGAAGCCGGAGCCACCGTCGGAAATCCGCACGTTCGGCCCGATGGTCACGGAACGCTCCGCCTCATTGTAGATCCCGGCGTCGGCCGTCATTTCGGTGACCTTGATCCCGCCGAGATTGAGCCGGAGGACCGGACCGTTCAGTCGAAACCGGCCGGTCGCCGGATCGCGCACGGCCCCCTCGGCCCCGATGACAAAGCTTCGACCCTGCGTGTCCTGGCCATGGAACATGGGGTTATCGAGGCGGATGTCGCGGGCCTGGCTGGCCTCGCGTTCAACGCCCGACATGACGGTGCGGAACACCGTCCAGGTCAGGGCTCCCCCCGCCAGCATCACGATCAGGATCGGAAGCAGCCGACGATACAGACGCACCCGCCGGGAGCGCGCACGCCAGCGTTCAGCCTCGGCCGCCAAGCGCGCCTCGTCGGCCGCGTTGCGGTCGGACAAGGGGCCGGGCGCGGTCATTTCGTCCAGGTATGGGCGAAGACATCATCCTCGAACCCGATCAGGTCGAGGCGTGCCCGCACCGGCAGGAAATCAAAACAGGCCCTGGCGATCGCGGTCCGCCCCTCACGCTCAAGCATCTCATCAAGGCGCTGCCTGATCACATGCAGGTGCAGGACATCGGAGGCCGCATACTCCAGCTGCGCGGGCGAAAGCTCGGCCGCCCCCCAGTCCGAGGATTGCTGGGCCTTGGACAGGTCGATCCCGGCCAGTTCGCGGGCCACGTCCTTCAGCCCGTGACGGTCGGTGTAGGTCCGGGCCAGTTTGGAGGCGATCTTGGTGCAGTAGACGGGCCCGGTCTCGACCCCGAGGTGCAACTCGACCATGGCGATGTCAAAGCGCCCGAAGTGGAAAATCTTGAGCACGCCCCGGTCGGCCAGCAGCCGTTTCAGATTGGGGCAGTCATAGGTGGGGCGGCCCAGCCGCACCACATGGGCGTCGCCGTCTCCGGAAGACAGCTGAACGACACACAGGGGATCGCGGCGGTAGCGAAGGCCCATCGTCTCGGAATCAACGGCGACTTCAGGCCCGAGATCGAGCCCGTCGGGAAGGTCGCCCTCATGCAGATATACGGTCATTGCGCTTCCTAGCGCAGCCACCGGGCCGAGGCGATAGCGGCGACGTCCATGGCTTCACGAACAAGCAGGGGGCCCGGACATCGCCCGGGCCCCCTTCAGGATTGCGGCCGTGGTGGAGCCTAGTGGCCGCCGCCCACGGGCGTGCAGACCGTACCGTCGGTGCAGTCCGAGAAATGGACCTGCGGCGGCTCGACCAGGATCTCGGAAGGCCGCACATGGACCTCGGGACGCTGGACGTAGATCTGGGCGGGCGCGATCCGGATCGGCGGGGCGTCGACGTAGACCGGGGGGGCCGAGATGTGGACGATCGGGCCGGCGACATGCACCGGACGACCGATCACCCGCACGCCGGGCGAATGAACGTGGATGGGCGGGCCGGCCGGAATGTTGACCGGGGGACCCCAGCCACCGGGAGGCGTGTAGCCGCCACCCCCGGTCCAGGGACCATAGAAGTCGACGACGCGCGTACAGGCGCAGGCGTCGTGCGAGCCATGCGGCCTCTCATGGCAGCCATGCCCGTCCGACGCTGCGGCGCCGGAGATGAGCAAGGAGGCCACGAGCGAAGTAATCGGATCCATTGAGTTAGCTCCCCTCAAGTCCTTGCGAGAGATCACTTTTCCCCTCTCAGGCGAACCCTGAGGGAGACCGGCGAGCCGCGTAATCAGCGTTATATTAACCATTCCCGACTGTCTACCGCCGGTCCGGCCTTGCCCCGAAGTGTGGCCGGGACTACACGCCTTCGCGTCATCGGGGAGTAGTCGCCTGCATCTCCCGGCAGGGCTCGCGTCAACATACTTCCTCCCACCCGGAGAGGATGGCGCGGGCGGTTCACGGCAGGGCCGGAGCTCGTTTCGCGGGCGCGGCCGTCCCCCAGGCAGCGAGGCGCCGCGCGTCGAGCGACAGGGACGCCTGAATCTGACAAGACCGTTGGCTTCGCAGGGTCGATCCACGCGGGGTCCGGCTGCGAACGCCACAGGTCCGCCCGCCGGGGCCCCGCCAGAGTATGTGTCTTGGACGCCCTGCTGATCTCGATCGGCCTCGTCTCCCTCGCGGAGATCGGGGACAAGACCATGCTGCTGGCGATTGCCCTGGCGGCCACCTGGCGTCGGCCGGTGCCGATCGTGCTGGGCATACTGGCGGCGACCCTGGTCAACCACGCCTTCGCCGCCCTGGCCGGCACGCTCGCGGCCCAGTATCTCGACGGGCCATGGATGCGCTGGGTCATCGGCCTGGCCTTTCTGGGCTTTGCCGTCTGGGCCCTGATTCCCGACGCGCTCGAGGTGGAAGACGCCGAGGTCGTCGAGAAGACGGCCTGGGGCGTCTTCTGGACGACGACGGCAGCCTTCTTTCTGGTCGAGATGGGCGACAAGACCCAGATCGCGACCGCGGGCCTTGCAATCCGGTTCGGCACACTGCCGATGGTCGTAGCCGGCTCGACGATCGGCATGATGCTGGTCAACGCCCCGGCCGTCTGGCTGGGTGGGGCCGCCGCCAGCCGGTTGCCGCTGACCTGGATCCGCATGGCTGCTGCGGCCGCATTCGCCGTGACCGGGCTGTGGGTCCTGGTGTGGGGCTAGACCTGTTTGGGACGGGCCCACACCGGTTCGATTTACGCCGCTTTCATCGGTGATCTCTACGCTGACACCATGCGTGTCCTTTTCGCCTTGCTGGTTCTGGCCAGCCTGACGGGACCGGCAAATGCCGGTGACCTGGCGGTCTCGGTCCGTGACACAGGTGGACGGCCGGTCCGGGACGCCGTCGTGACGGTCCGGCCCGACGCCGGCGTGCCCGGAGGGCCCATCCGCTTCTCATGGCCCCTGCGGATCGCGCAGCAGAACGTCCAGTTCCAGCCCTATGTCCTGATCGCGCCGGTCGGCGGCACGGTGGCCTTTCCCAACCTGGATAGGGTCCGCCACCACGTCTATTCCTTCTCGCGCGGCAATCGCTTCGAGATCGAGCTGTTCGGCCAGGACCAGACGCGCACCCACACCTTCGCCACGACGGGCGTGGCGGCGCTGGGCTGCAACATCCACGACCAGATGCTGGCCTATGTGAAGATTGTGGACACACCCTGGGCCGGAGAGACCGACGCCGCCGGCAACGTCACAATCCCCGCGATCCCGGCGGGCCCGGCCCGGCTGATGGTCTGGCATCCGCAACTGAACGTGCGTGGCAACGAGAGCGCCTATGTCCTGACCATCGGCGCGGGGCCCGGAACCCAGACCATGACCGGGGATTTCTCGGCGCGGGCAGCGGTGCGCTGACGTACCGAAATTTCGCTATCTGCGGACGCGACTGACGGTCCTCTACGCCGGGTTGTTCGGCCTTGCCCTGCTGCTGGTCGCAATCGCCGTCTATACCGCCATCACCGCCAGTGCCCGGGGCCTTATCCGGGACGAACTGACCGCATCGGGGGCTGTCTATGGCCAGCTGTGGGACTCGCGCTCGGACCAGCTGCGCCAGGGCGCAGCAGTCCTGGCCCAGGACTATGGCTTCCGCGAAGCCGTCGCCACCAATGACGAACCGACCGTCCGCTCCGCGCTTGAGAACCTGCGCGCCCGCCAGAAGGTCGACGGGGCGCTGATCCTCGGGATCGACGGCTATGCGACCACGGTCGGAGCCAGCCTGGACGACACCGCCGCCGACACCCTGTGGACGGGGCTCAATGCCGGCAGACTGTCGGCCGGTGTCCTCAGCCTGAACGGACAGCCTTATCAGGCCGTCGCCGCCCCCGTGATGGCCCCCGTCCTGATCGGCTGGGTCGTGTTTCTGGAAAGGCTCGACCAGGCCCAGATGCGGGGACTGGAAGACCTTTCGGCCATTCCCCTGTCTGCCGCGGTCCTGACCCGATTCGGCAATGACTGGCAGGACATGGCGGGACCCGCCAGCGCCCTGTCCTCTGCCGTCGACCGCGCCCTGGAGGCGCACGGTACGCCGGTCGGAGCGCGAGCCCCTGAAGGCGAGGCCATGGTTCTCGCCCACCCCTTGCCCGGCTTCGACGCCCAGGCGCCCGCGGTCCTGGCCCTCAGCTATCCGATGGCGCGGGCTCTCAAACCCTTCGAGCCGATGTTCTGGGCGCTGGGGGTCATCGCCCTGGTCGGGCTGGTCCTGCTGATGGCGGGAACCTGGCTTCTGTCGCGCGGTCTCAGCCGCCCGATCACGGCGCTGGACGAGGCGGTCCAGCGGCTGCAGGCCGGCGAGGACGCCCGGGTCGAGGTCACCTCGTCCGACGAGATCGGGCGCCTGGCCGAGAGCTTCAACGCCATGGCCGGGGATATCCGTGACCGGCAGGCACGGCTGACGCACATGGCGCTGCACGATCAGGAGACCGGCTTGCCGAATCGCCTGTGGCTGGAGCGGGAGGCCGCGATGACCCCCTCAGCCTGTGTGCTGATGTTCGGGGTCGACCGGTTCGCCGTGGTGCGCAACGCCATCGGCTTCGAGGCCATGGGCCAGCTGGTCTCGGCCCTGGCAGACCGGCTTTCGAACGCCGCCGGGGGCGTCCGGGTGGCTCGGGTCACGGTCGGTGCGGTCGGCGTGGTTCTCGAAATCGGGGACGACGCCTCCGCACTCGAGATCGCCGAACGGCTGTGTGCCTTTGCCGACCAGCCGGTCAAGCTGACCGGCGCTACAGTCGATGCCTCTCTCACGGCCGGCATCGACAGGACGGGGCGCGCGACCGGGGGGGTCGACTCCATCGTGGACCGCGCCGGCATCGCCCTGGACCAGGCCCGCCACGCGCGCTGCAAGGCCGCCCTGTTCGACGCCACCGCCTATGGCGATCCGGGTGCCAACCTCAGCCTCATCTCCGACCTGATCACGGCTCTGGAAACCGAGCAGGTCTGGATGGCCTATCAACCCAAGTTTGACCTCCGCGCGAACGCCATCACCGGCGTCGAGGGGCTGATGCGCTGGAACCACCCCCAGCGCGGCTTCATCGCCCCCGATCTGTTCATCGGCGTGGCTGAAGAGACCGGCCAGATCCGTGCCCTGACCGAATGGGGCGTCCGCCGTGTCATCGCCGATCAGAAGGCCCTGGCCCGGGCCGGTCACAGGTTGCAGATGTCCGTCAACATCTCGGGCCGCCTTCTGTCGGACGCAGCCTTCGCACAGTTCGCCCTCGAGGCCGTCGCCGAGGCCGAGGGGGACGTCTGCTTCGAGATCACCGAGACGGCGGTCATCGACAACCCGGAGGTCGCGCTCGGTATCATCGAGCGCTTCTCGGCCGCCGGGATCAAGGTCTCGATCGACGACTACGGCTCGGGCCTGTCGTCCCTGGCCTATCTGAAGCGGATCGCCGCCGACGAGCTGAAGATCGACAAGGCCTTCGTCCTGTCGCTGGACGACAGCGCCAGGGACGCCCTGCTGGTCAAGTCGACCATCGACCTCGCCCACAGCCTCGGCATGAGCGTCACCGCGGAAGGTGTCGAGACCGAAACGGCGCTGGCGCTGCTGCGCGGGATGGGTTGCGACACCGCCCAGGGCTATTTCATCGCCAGGGCTCTGCCGATGGCGGCCTTGATCGAGCGGCTGGAGAAGCCGGCGCTGGAAGAAACAAGAGTGGCCTGAACCGTCTCCTCCCCATTGGCCAAGCGGCGAGCAGGGAGGAGACTCCCCTTGACCGTTCCACTGTTACATCATAGTGGAACGCGCACCGATGACCACCGCCCTCGAAAAACCTGCCGCCAACCGCCCCTCGGCATCCACCAAGGCCGATGACCGGACGCGGCTGTTCGACGCCCTGCTGGCGCTGAAAACCCGCGACGAGGTCGAGGCCTTCCTGACCGACCTGTGCACTCCGGCAGAGGTCCGCGCCTTCGCCGAGCGCTGGGCCGTGGCCCGGCTGCTCGATCAGGGCGGTCGGTCCTATCGCGAGATCGCCTGCGAGGCGGGGGCCAGCCCCACGACCGTGGTGCGCGTCGCCCGCTTCCTGAAAGAAATGCCGCATCAGGGCTATCGCCTGGTGCTGGACCGCCTTCACCCCAAATCCTGAGATCCCCCAATGAGTACCGTACAGGGGCGACTTCGCATCGCCGTGCAGAAATCCGGCCGTCTGGCCGACCGCAGCCTGGACCTGGTCCGGGACGCCGGCCTGCGCGTGGTCAAGGGTGCCAACGACCTGCTCTACAAGGTCGAGAACTATCCCATCGACCTGCTGCGGGTGCGTGACGACGACATCCCGACCTTCGTCGCCGACGGCGTCTGCGACCTCGGCATCGTCGGTGAGAACGTGCTGGAAGAGGGCAAGAACGGCGGGGCCAACGCCTCGGTCGTCATGCCCCTGGGCTTTGGCAAATGCACGCTCAAGCTGGCCTGCCCGCCGACCCTGGCCTGGGATGGTCCCGGCTCGCTGCAGGACCTGCGCGTCGCCACCTCCTATCCGAAGATCCTGCGTCGCTATCTGGATGAGCAAGGCGTCGAGGCAGACATCGTCGTCATGCGCGGTGCCGTCGAGGTGGCCCCCAGGCTGAAGCTGGCCTCGGCCATCTGCGACCTCGTCTCCACCGGCGCGACGCTGGAGGCCAACGGCCTGATTGCGAGGGACACGGTGTTCGAAAGCGAGGCGGTGCTGATCCAGTCGCCGGTCGCGCCCGAGCCGGGCCTCGCCCACCTGCTGGCCTCCATCATCGAGCGGATGGCGGGCGTGGTGTCCTCGCAAGGCGCAAAATACGTCATGCTGAACGCGCCGCGCAGCGCGCTGGACCAGATCACCGCCATCCTGCCCGGTGCCGGTGCCCCGACCGTCATGCCGCTGATGGGCCGCGATGATGCCGTGGCCGTTCACGCCGTCTGCCAGGAGGCCGTGTTCTGGGAGACGCTGGAGAAGCTCAAGGCCGCCGGGGCCTCGGCCATCCTGGTCCTCCCCATCGAGAAGATGATGTGATGACGATGGTCGAGGTGACACGCATCGACTGGGCCGCACTGGACGGTCAGGGCAGAAACGACGCCCTCGCCCGCCCCGCACGGCGCAGCGAACGCGACGTGCAGGACGTGGTCCACGGCATCTTCGAACAGGTCGCCGCATCCGGTGGCTCGGCCGTCAGCCAATTCGCCGAGAAGATCGACGGCTTCAGGCCGCGCCGGATCGCCATCACCGAAGCCGCCGTCGCCGAGGCCCGGTCCTCTCTGGCGCCCGCCGACGCTCGCGCCATCCGCATTGCCGCCGACAATGTGCGCGTCTTCCACCAGGCGACCCGGCCCGAGGACACGGCGTGGGTCGAGACAACGCCCGGCGTCCGCTCGCGCCTCGTCTGGCGGCCCATCAGGGCGGCCGGCATCTATGTCCCGGGCGGCACCGCGCCGCTGTTCTCGTCGCTCCTGATGCAGGCCATTCCGGCCCAGGTGGCGGGTGTGACCCAGCGCGTCGTGGTCACGCCTCCTGCAAGGGACGGCAGCGTCCACCCCGCGATGATCCTGGCCGCCGCCGAAGCCGGCCTCGATGCCATCTGGTTGCTGGGGGGGGGCCAGGCCATCGCGGCCATGACCTATGGCGTCGTGCTGGACGACGGCGAGATCCCCGCCTGTGACAAGCTGTTCGGACCCGGCAACGCCTATGTCGCCGAGGCCAAGCGCTACGCCGCCGCCCTGCCCGGCGGACCGGCCGTCGACATGCCGGCGGGTCCGTCGGAGCTGATGGTCGTCGTCGACCGCGATGCCGCGCCCGAGATCGCCGCCGCCGACCTGCTCAGCCAGGCCGAGCACGACGCCGACGCCCAGGTGATCCTCGTCTCCACCAGCCGCGCCAACCTCGACTACATCCTGACCGAGGTCGAGCGCCAGGTCGCGACCCTGCCCCGCGAAGCCATCGCCCGCGCCAGTCTCAAGGAGGCCCGCGCCGTCCTCGTCCGCGATCTCGACGCCGCCTGCGAGGTCATCAATCTGTACGGCCCCGAACACCTGGCGCTCCAGGTCGAGGAGCCCGAGGCCATGCTGCCGAACATCCACGCGGCCGGGGCCATCTTCGTCGGCCGCTTCGCCGCCGAAACACTCGGCGACTACGCCGCCGGCCCCAGCCACGTCCTGCCGACCGACGGCGGGGCCCGAACGCTGGGCGGCATCACCACCGCCAGCTTCATGACGTCCATGTCGGTGCAGATGGTAACCGAGGCCGGTGCCGCTGCGCTCGGCCCGATCGCGGCGCGACTGGCGCGGCTGGAGGGCCTGGAAGCCCACGCCCGCGCGGCCGACATGAGGAGCCGGCCATGACCCTGCCCGCCCCCTTTCCGCCGCTGGTGGCCGGTGCCGATGGCCTGGATCGCTACCCTGGCGAGACCGCCGCCCTCGCCGCGCGCATGGCCCGGATCTACGGCGTCGCGAGCGATCAGGTCCTGCCGGTCCGCGGTTTGACCCATGGGCTGGAGCTGGTCTGGCGTCTCGCCGCGCGCGACGGCGGCTCGGTCGAGGCCCCCGGTGCCGAGCCCTACGCCGGCCTGTCGCGCATCTATCGCGTCGGCACGGGCGAGACCGTCGCCACGGTCGTGCGCGCCCTGGGCTCGGCCGAGGCCGTGGCCGAGATGGCCGCGCGTTTGTCGCCCGGCCTTCTGGTGGTCGACGAGGGCCTGGTCGAGTTCGCCGACGCCCCCTCCGCTGCCGCCCTGATCGGAAACCATGCCAATCTGATCGTCCTGCGCAGCCTGTCCCTGGCCTATGGGCTGGCGGGTGCCCGCGTCGGCGCGGCTCTCGGCCAGTCGGAAACCCTGGCTCGCCTGTCCGAGGTCGTCGAACTCTACGCCCTGCCCGAGCCCCTCGTCCGGCTGGCCATGCAGGCGCTCGACCCGTCTCGCATGATCGAGACCGCAGAGCGCATCTCGGGCGTCCGCCGCGAACGCGAGCGGCTGGTCCGCGAGATCGGCCGGGTCATGGTGGTCGAGGCCGGCGTCGGTCCGATCCTGATGGCTCGCCCGTCAGACGTCGAGGCCACCCTGGCCGAACTCGCCCGCTTCGGCGTCGCGGCCGACCGCTCGGGCGACCGCCTGCGTCTGCCGATCTCGCTGAAACCCGACGTCAACGACCGGCTTCTGGCCGCGCTGGGTCTCGCCGTCGGCAAGATCCGTCCTCACCGCACCGGCGAGGCCGTGCGCGATACCAAGGAGACCCGGATCGTCTGCGCCGTCGATCTCGACGCCACAGGCCCCGTCAGGATCGAGACCGGCGTCGGCTTCTTCGACCATATGCTGGAACAGGTCGCGGCCCACGGCGGCTTCTCCTTGCGACTCCAGTGCGAGGGCGACCTCCACACCGACCCGCACCATACCATCGAGGACTCGGCCATCGCTCTGGGCCAGGCCCTGAGACAGGCGCTCGGCGAGCGGCGCGGCATCGCCCGCTACGGCTTCGTCCTGGCCATGGACGAAGCCCGGGCCAATGTCGCCATCGACCTGTCGGGCCGTCCCTATCCGGTGTTCGAAGGCAGCTTCTCGACGCCCTTCATCGGCGAATACCGCACCGACCTGACCGCCCACGTGTTCCGCTCGCTGGCCGAACACCTGGGGGCCGCCGTCCACATCTCGGTCACGGGCACCGACGACCACCACAAGACCGAGGCCGTCTACAAGGGCTTCGGCCGCGCGCTGCGTCAGGCCATCCGCATCGAGGGCGATGCGGTGCCGAGTACCAAGGGGGTGCTGTGACTTTTTTTTCCGCTCATCCCCGCGAAAGCGGGGACCCAGTCCTTTGGGCGATCGCTGCGACCAATCCAAACGCCGCGCCTCATCCCGGCCGCCGTGCCTCACTTAAGCACTGGGTCCCCGCTTTCGCGGGGATGAGCGGAAATCTCGAATGACCGTCGCCATCGTCCATCTCGGCGCGGGCAACACGGCCTCGGTTCAGTTCGCGCTGGAGCGGCTGGGAGCCGACGTGCGCGTGACCTCCGACGCGACCCGGATCGCCGGGGCTGAGCGCCTGATCCTGCCGGGCGTCGGCGCGGCCGGCTATGCCATGGCGCGCATGGCTGACCTTGGCCTGACCGACATCATCCGAACCTTTCCGCGCCCCCTCCTCGGCCTGTGTCTGGGCCAGCAGTTGCTCTTCGCCGAGAGCGAGGAGAACGGCGGCGCGACCATGCTGGGCTTCATTCCCGGCCGCGTCACTCGGATGCCCGTGCGCGACGACCTGCCCGTGCCTCACATGGGCTGGTCCCGGCTGCACAATCTGAAAGACGACCCGATCCTGCAGGGGGTGACGGAGGGCGCCTATGCCTACTTCGTCCATTCCTACATCTGCCCGGACACCGAGGCGACCATCGCCTGCGCCGACTATGGCGCCGAGGTCCCCGCCATGGTCAGAAGCGGCAACCGCTGGGGCTGCCAGTTCCACCCCGAACGGTCGGCCAGGGCCGGCGCGCGCATTCTTAAGAACTTCCTCGAGCTGCCGGCATGATCGTCTATCCCGCCATCGACCTGCGTGGCGGCAAGTGCGTGCGGCTCATGCACGGCCGTTTCGACCAGGTGACGGAGTACGATCCCGACCCCGTCGCGCGGCTCGCCGCCTTCGTGGCCGAAGGAGCGGCGTGGGTCCATGTCGTTGATCTGGACGGCGCGGAGGCGGGGCGCGCGGTCCAGCACGACCTGATCGGCCGTCTCGCCGCGACCGGTGAGGTCCGCATCCAGTCAGGCGGCGGCGTGCGCTCGATCGCGGATGTCGAGCGCCTGCTGGACGCTGGCGTCGCCCGCGTCGTCGTCGGCTCCCTCGCTGTCTCGGCACCCGAAACGGTCGGCGATTGGCTGACCCGCTTCGGCCCGGAGCGACTGACCCTCGCCTTCGACGTCCGCGTGGACGAGGACGGCGTGCCGACCCCCTCGCTGAAGGGCTGGACCGAAGCCGCCGGGCTGGACCTGTGGGCCGCGCTGGATCGCTATGCGGCCGGCAGTCTGACCCACGTCCTGATCACCGACGTCGGCCGCGACGGGGCCCTGACCGGCCCCAACCTCGACCTGCTGGCCGAGATCGTCCGCCGACGCCCGGAGCTGATGGTACAGGCCTCCGGCGGCGTCGCCACGCTGGACGAACTTGGGGCCTGCGCCGACATCGGCTGCGACGGTGCCATCACTGGCCGCGCCATCTACGAAGGCCGGTTCACCGTGGCCCAGGCCATCGAGGCGGTGAAATGATGCTCCTTTTCATCCGCTCATCCCCGCGAAAGCGGGGACCCAGTACTTCGGGCGATGGGTCAAGGCGGATGACGCTCGGCATCGATTCCGGACCTTCTGCCTCACTAAAGGACTGGGTCCCCGCTTTCGCGAGGATGAGCGGAAGAGTTGGAGCCCTAGCGCGATGACCGCCCGCCGCATCATCCCCTGCCTCGACGTCAAGGACGGCCGCGTGGTGAAGGGCGTCCGCTTCGAGGGCCATGTCGACATGGGCGACGCCGCCGAACTGGCCGCCCGGTATCGCGACGAGGGGGCCGACGAACTGGTCTTCTACGACATCACCGCCAGCCCGGAGGGGCGCACCCTCGACTACGGCTGGGTGCGCGACATCGCCCGGCTGCTGGACATTCCGTTCTGCGTCGCGGGCGGCATCCGCACGGTCGATCAGGCCGCCGCCTGTCTCGAGAACGGCGCCGACAAGATCTCGATCAACTCGCCGGCCCTGGAACGACCCGAACTGATCACCGAGATGGCCGAGCGGCTGGGCAGCCAGTGCGTCGTCGTCGGCGTCGACAGCCGTCGCGAGGACGGCGACTACGTCGTGCACAAATACACCGGCGATCCGAACGCCCGGCGGCTGGCGGGCAGGAAGACGATGGAGTGGATCGTGGAGGCGCAGGAGCGCGGCGCGGGCGAGATCGTCCTGAACTGCATCGACCAGGACGGCGTCCGCAAGGGCTATGACACCGCCCAGCTGTCGGACGCCCGCAATCGCTTGACCATCCCCCTGATCGCCTCGGGCGGTGCGGGCGCACCGTCCCATTTCCTCGACGTCTTCGCCCCTCTTGCTGAGGGTGGGGCCAATGTCTCGGGAGCTCTGGCCGCCAGCGTCTTCCACTCTGGCCAGATCACAGTGCCGGACCTGAAGGCCTATCTGGCCGGCGCGGGCGTGGAGGTAAGGCAATGACTTGTTCTTTTCCGCTCATCCCCGCGAAAGCGGGGACTCAGTCCTTAAGTGAGTCACGAGGTCTGGACCTGACGGCGAGGCGAAATCGCCGCCACCTATCGCCCAAAGAACTGGGTCCCCGCTTTCGCGGGGATGAGCGGATTTTAAGATGATGGACGCGAACACCCTCGATTTCGACAAGGGCGGCGGCCTGATCCCCGCGATCGTCCAGGACGCAGACACCCTGCAGGTCCTGACGCTGGCCTACATGGACCGCGCTGCGCTCGAGGAGACGATCGAGTCCGGCGAGGCCACCTTTTTCTCCCGCAGCCGGGGCGGACGGTGGCGAAAGGGCGAGACCAGCGGCAACCGGCTGACCGTCGTCTCCATCACGCCCGACTGCGACGGCGACGCGCTCGTGCTCGGCGTGCGTCCGATGGGCCCGGCCTGTCATCTCGGGACCACCAGCTGTTTCGGCGAGGCCGACGCGCCGGGGCTCGGCCGCATCGCACGCCTGGAACGGACCATCGCAGAGCGCGCCTTGGCCGATCCGGCCTCCAGCTGGACCGCGAAACTGCTGTCACAGGGCCCCAAGCGCGCCGCGCAGAAGGTCGGCGAAGAGGGTGTCGAGACAGCCCTGGCCGGGGCTGCGGGGCCCGATGAGGAAGTGGCTTCCGAGGCAGCGGATTTGATCTACCATCTGCTCGTCCTGCTGCGCGCCCGTCACATGGTGTTTCAAGATGTCCTGGATGAGTTGGCTCGGCGGTCGCAAGCCGCCAAAGACAGCCCCTGACCCTGACCCCGAACCTGAGCGGTCCGAGGAGACGAGGAAACGAATGGCGGCCCTGGTTCTCTTCGGCGGTGGCGGCGATCTGGCGATGCGGATGCTGCTGCCGTCGCTCTATTTCCTCGAATACGACCGGCGGCTGCCCGACGGCCTGAAGGTCGTCGCCGCTGCCCGCAAGGAAGAGACCCGCGATGAATATCTGGCCCGTGTCGAGGCGAGCGTGCAAGCGCGGGCCGATGGTCACTGGGACGCGGACGCCTTCGCGCGTCTGGCTGAACGCCTCGACTATGTCGCCGTGGATGCGACCAGCGCCGACAGCCTGCAGGCCCTGAAGGCTGTCGTGGGCGAAGACCCGGAGCTGACCTTTTTCCTGGCCGTCTCTCCCTCCCTGTACAGCGGCATCGTGAAGGGTCTGAAGGCAGCCGGACTGACCGGGCCGAGGGCGAAGATCGTGCTGGAGAAGCCCGTCGGCCGCGATCTCAACTCCTTCCGCGAGATCGACTCGGCCGTAGGCCACGCCTTCAGCGAGGATCAGATTTTCCGCATCGACCACTATCTGGGCAAGGAGACGGTCCAGAACCTGATCGCCCTGCGGTTCGGCAACACCATCTTCGAGCCGCTGTGGAACAATCTGACGATCGATCACGTCCAGATCACGATCGGAGAGACGGTCGGCGTCGGCGACCGCTGGCCCTACTACGACGAATACGGGGCCCTTCGCGACATGCTGCAGAACCATATGCTGCAGCTGCTGTGCCTCGTGGCCATGGAGCCTCCGAGCAACCTCGATCCCGACTCGGTGCGAAACGAAAAGGTCAAGGTTTTGCGCTCGCTGCGCGCCATCACCCATGACGATGCCGAGCGGGTCACGGTGCGCGGGCAGTACGGCCCGGGAGAAGCCGACGGCAAGCCACTCGCCGGCTATGAAACCGAACGGGGCCAGCCGTCCGACACCGAGACCTTCGTCGCCATTCGCGCCGACATCGACAACTGGCGCTGGGCCGGCGTGCCGTTCTTCATGCGCACCGGAAAACGTCTGCCTGAGAAGCGCACCGAGATCGTCATCCAGTTCAAGCCGATCCCGCATTCGATCTTCGAGAACGCCGCCCACTCCACGGCGGCCGAGGGCGGGGAGGTCGAGGCCAACCGGATGATCATCGAGCTCCAGCCCGAGGAGGACATCTCCCTGACCGTGATGAACAAGCGGCCGGGGCTGGACCAGCGCATGCAGCTTCAACCCATCAGGATGAGTCTGTCCTGGGGCATCGGCGGCAAGGACGATCGGCCGCCCCGGCGACGGGTCGCCTATGAACGGCTGCTGCTGGACGCCATGGCGGGAGATTCGACCCTGTTCGTCCGCCGCGACGAGGCCGAACAGGCCTGGAAATGGGTCGACGAGGTCTCCGAGGCGTGGAGCGGGGCGGACTTCAAGCCCCTGCCTTATGCGGCAGGCAGCTGGGGTCCAGCGGCCGCTGAGACCCTGCTGGCCCGAACGGGCCGGACCTGGAACATCGGCGGTGGGTGAGTGTCGCGGCCGCCGTCCTTCATGCGCGGATCGCACCGAGCGGAAGGGAGACTGAATGCACGCGATCGAAGCCTTTCCGAGCGCCGAAGCGTGGACCGCGACCATTGCCGGTCGTCTGGAAGACACCCTCGCCGCAGCGGTCCTTGAGCGCGGAAACGCCCTGTTCGCCGGGCCCGGCGGCACGACCCCCTCGCCGGTCTATACCCGCCTGGCCCAGGCCGACATCGGCTGGGACCGCATCGTGGTCACCCTGGTCGACGAGCGGCACGTGCCCGAGACCTCGCCAGACTCGAACGCCCGGCTGATCAAGGACGTCCTGCTGCAGGGGCCCGCCGCCGCCGCGCGCTTCATCCCGCTGTATTCGCCCGCCGTCACCGTGGACCGCGCCGCAGCGCTGGCCGCCCACGCCCTCGCCCAGGCCGGGGAGCGGTTCGACGCGGTCCTGCTGGGCATGGGCGAGGATGGTCACATCTGCTCGATGTTCCCCGACAGCCCGACGCTGAAGACCCTGCTGACGCCGACGCTGAAGCCGACCGTGCTCGGCGTACCGCCCGGCCGCGACGGGACGGCCCCTCCCCAGGAGCGGCTGTCGATCAACCTGCCATGGCTCATGTCGGCCGGTCGCGTCATCCTGGGCCTGAAGGGCTCCGTGAAGCGTTCGGTCTTCGAACGCGAGGCTGACGGCGACCCCGCCATCCAGCCCATCGCCGCCCTGATCGCCGCAAAAGTGCCGCTCGAAGTCGTCTGGACGGAAGGCTGACCATGCCCCTGCACCCTGTCGTCAAAGAGGTCACTGACCGTATTACGGCCCGGTCTCGCTCGACCCGGTCCGACTATCTGCGTCGCATGGATGCCGCGCGCGATTCCGGCGTCGGCCGTGCCAAACTCAGCTGCGCCAACTGGGCCCACGCCTTCGCCGGCCAGACCGTCGCTGACAAGCTGACGGCCATGACGGGCAAGACGCCCAACGTCGGCATCGTCACCGCCTACAACGACATGCTTTCGGCGCATCAGCCGTTCGAGCGCTTCCCCCAGGTGATCCGCGACGCCGTGCGCGAGGTCGGCGCGACAGCCCAGGTCGCGGGCGGGACCCCCGCCATGTGCGACGGCGTCACCCAGGGCCGCCCCGGCATGGAGTTGAGCCTGTTCAGCCGCGACGTCATCGCCATGTCGGTCGGCGTTGCCCTGACCCATGACGCCTTCGACGCGGGGCTGATGCTGGGTGTGTGCGACAAGATCGTGCCGGGCCTGTTCATGGGCGCGCTCGCCTTCGGTCACCTGCCGGTCGTCTTCGCCCCCGCCGGCCCGATGCCCAGCGGCATCCCCAACGCCGAAAAGGCCCGCGTCCGCGCCGAGTATGCCCAGGGCAAGGTCGATCGCAACGTCCTGCTGGCCAGCGAGATCGGCAGCTATCATTCGCCGGGCACCTGCACCTTCTACGGCACGGCCAATTCCAATCAGATGATGATGGAAATCTGCGGCCTGCACCTGCCCTCGACCGCCTTCGTCCACCCCGAGACGGGACTGCGCGACGCCCTCACCGCTGCCGCCGCCAGGCAGGCGGTCAGGCTCGCCCAGAGCGGGACCGGCCGCATGGCCGACGTGGTCGACGAGAAATCCGTGGTCAACATGATCGTGGCCCTGCTCGCCACGGGCGGCTCGACCAACCATGCCATCCATCTGGTGGCCATGGCACGGGCGGCGGGCGTGCTGATCGACTGGACCGACATGGACCAGCTGTCCTCCGTCACGCCTCTGCTGGCGCGGGTCTATCCGAACGGCTCGGCCGACGTGAACGCCTTCCAGGCCGCCGGTGGAGTCGCCTTCGTCACGCGAGAGCTGGCCGAGGCCGGCCATATCCATTCCGACGTCCAGACCGTCATGGGCCCGGGCATTCATTATTACTTCCAGGAGCCGTCGCTGGTGGACGGCGCGCTGGTCTGGCGCAACGGCGTGGCCCGGAGCCTGGACACCGAAATCCTGCGCCCCGCCTCGGACCCGTTCGACAGGGAAGGCGGCCTGCGGCTGGTCCACGGCAACCTCGGCCGCGCCGTCATCAAGGTCTCGGCGGTCAAGCCCCAACACCGCATCGTTGAAGCTCCAGCGCACGTCTTCGACAGCCAGGAAGACGTGCTGGCGGCCTTCCAGGCGGGCGCACTGGATCAGGGTGGTGTCATCGTGCTCCGCTTTCAGGGCCCCAAGGCGAACGGTATGCCCGAGCTGCATTCCCTGTCGCCCCTGATGAGCGTGCTCCAGGATCGCGGCCTGCCCATCGCCCTGGTCACCGATGGCCGCATGTCCGGGGCCTCTGGCAAGACGCCCGCCGCCATCCACGTCACCCCCGAGGCGCTCGAGGGCGGCCCGCTCGCCTTCGTCAGGGACGGCGACATCGTCCGGCTCGACGCCGAGGCCGGGGTCCTGACCACGACGGCTGACCTTTCCGCCCGCCCGGCGGCCATCGCTGAAGACGTCCAGTCCTGGGGCTATGGCCGCGAACTGTTCGGGGCCTTCCGCGCCGCCGTCTCCTCAGCCGAGGAAGGGGCCTCGGTCTGCTTCCAGGCCCCGCCCACCGCGCGCCAGCCCGAGCTGCGCGAGGTCGCCGACCACAACATCCAGAACCGGGCGGTGGACGCATGACCGACAGCGGAACCCTCCTCGTCGGCGACGTCGGCGGCACCAATGCCCGGTTCGCCCTCGCCCGGATGGTCGACGGCCTGCCGGTGCTGGACCGTCACGAGAGCTTTCCCGCCGAACACTATCCGACCTTTCTTGAGGGGGTCGCCGCCTTCATTGCGGGCTGCGAGGTCAAGCCGTCGGGCGGCGTCATCGCCGTGGCCGGCCCGGTCGAGGACGGGGCCATCGACCTGACCAACTCGCCCTGGGCGGTGTCGGAGGCCGAGCTGCAGACCCTGGGCCTCAACCCCGTCAGGCTGATCAACGACTTTGAGGCCCTGGCCTGGGGCGCGCCGATCGTGCCCGCGGCTGATCTCGTCCATCTGGGTGGCCCCGAGGCCGGCGATCCGCGTGCGACTCTCGCGGTGCTCGGCCCCGGCACGGGCTTCGGCGTCTCGGCCCTCGTCCGCGACGCCCAGGGGCGTGAAATGGCCATGCCGTCCGAGGGCGGCCACGCCTGCTTCCCGCCCGGCGACACGGTCGAGGACGAGATCCTGCGCATCCTGCGCGAACGCTATGACCGGGTCTCGATCGAACGCCTGATCTGCGGCCCGGGCCTGTTGAACATGCACCGTGCGCTCGCCCGCATCGATGGCCGCGAGACCCACATCGACGACCCCGCCGAGATCACGATCACGGCGCTCGCCGACCCCGACAGCCCGTGCGGCGCGACCCTCGCCCGCTTCTGCGCCATACTGGGGGCCGTCGCCGGGGACATCGCCCTGACCACGGGAGCCAGGGGCGGCGTCTATATCGCCGGCGGCATCGCGCCGCGCATCCTCGAGTTCCTGAAGGCCAGCCCCTTCCGCCGACGGTTCGAGAGGAAGGGCCGGTTCAAGGACTATATGGCCGATATCCCGACCTGGGTGATCACCCACAAGCACGCCGCCCTTCTGGGTGCCGCGCGGGTGGCTTTCGCCGAAACCCGCTGAACACCTGATCCCTGTTCCTTCACGGCGGCGCGAAGCGAACATGACCGGCGGCGTTTTCGGGTTTCCACAAGGAAGGGATGCCCGATACGCAAACTGGTCATCGCCTCCGTCGCCGCCTTCGCCGGTCTGCCCCCCCTTGCCACGGTGACGGGGGCTTTCGCCTTCTACAGTCGGGTCTGTCCGCTCCGGATCGCCTCGAACCCTTCGGCCGTCAGCTTCTGATAGCCGCCCTTGCCGCCCCTCACATAGACCGGCGACACCACGGCCGGGTCGAAGCCGTCGGCGGCCAGATCCACCTTGCGGTATTTGAATGTGCCGGTGGTCTCCAGTGTCTTGGCCAGGCGCACGAACACCGGCCGGGCATAGTGGGGCAACTGGGCATCCGCATAGGCGGCGAAGGCCTTCGCGGAGAACCTTCCGTCGGCGACGACGGTAACCATGCCGGCCTTGCCCTCGGCCCCCGGCACCGGAACGCCATAGGCGATGACTTCCCTGACCCCCGGCGCTTCGGCAAGCCGCTGCTCGACCTCGGCGGTCGAGACGTTCTCGCCCTTCCATCGGAAGGTGTCACCGATCCGGTCGATGAAGTAGAAATAGCCCTCTGAGTCCTGACGCATCAGATCGCCGGTCCGGAACCAGCGATCACCGCGCTGGAAGACATTCGTCAGGATCTTCTTCTCCGAAGCGGCCTTGTCGGCATAGCCCGAGAAGTCGTGACGGATATCGTCGCCGATCAGACCGATGGCCTCACCGATCTCTCCCGGCCTGGCCTCGATGCAGCAGCCGTTGGCCGCACGCACCGGCATCTCGGTGTCGAGGTCGAACTGGACCAGCCGGATGTTGATCTGCTTTTTCAGGAAGCCGGGCACCCGTCCGATCGAGCCGGGCTTGCCGTCGAAATTGAACACCGAGACATTGCCTTCGGTCGAGCCGTAGAACTCCAGAATGTTCGGGATGCCGAACCTCTGCTGGAAGTCCGGCCAGACGTCCGGACGCAGGCCGTTGCCGAAGGCGAGGCGCAGCTTGTGGCCCCGCTCGCCCTCCTGTTCGGGACTGTTGACCAGATACCGGCAAAGCTCGCCGATATAGACGAAGACCGTCGCGCCGGAGGCGTTCACGTCCTTCCAGAAGCTGGACGCCGAGAACTTGCGCCGAAGGATCAGCCGCCCGCCGTTCAGAAAGGCCGGTCCGATCCCGACCAGCCCACCGGTCGAATGGTACAGCGGCAGGACATTGAACACCCGGTCCTTCTCCGTCGTCGCGGTGGCCCCGGCGAAGGCGCGCATATAGGTCCGGGCCCGGGCGTGGTGGATGCGCGCGGCCTTGGGCAGGCCGGTCGTGCCGGAGGTGTAGATGAACAGGGCCGTGTCGCGGTTGGTCAGGCCATCGCGCGCGGCCCTTGGGGGGCGAACGGACGACCCGCTGCGCACGGCGTTGTCCAGGCCCCGGCGCTCGGACATCTCGTCTTCGGCGCGCAGACCCAGCACCCACAGCATCATGGTGCGGGTCATGAAGGGGCGCGCCTCCTCGCACCGTCTCCAGGTTTCCTCGTCGGCGACGACCTGGGATACGCCGGCGATGTTCAGGCAGTGGGCCAGCGCCTGACCGCTCAGATTGGTGTTGATCAGCGCCGTGGCCACCCCGACCTTTGAGAACCCCATCCAGGCGGCGATGTATTCGGGCCGGTTCGTCATGACCAGGCCGATGACATCGGACCTGCGCAGGTTCCGGCTGCGCGCCCAGTGGGCATAGCGGTTCGCCATGCCGTCCAGCTCGCGATAGGTCAGGCTGCGGGTCTCGTCTTCCAGCGCAACATTGTCGCCGAACCGGTCGACCGCCTCTTCAAAGTCGTCGCAAACCAGCACGTCGCTGTCGAGGTTGATCGGCTTTATGCGCTTCAGCAGCCGCCGCAGGCCTGCGGCGAACTTGAGGTCTCGTCGGATATTGGCCGCCAGACCCATGGTTCCGGTCGCTCCGTATGCAGGCGAAAATCTGCTCCGTGATGAACAAGCCCCGACGTCGGGTCAACCGGCGGGCGAATCCTTGGGGTCGGGGGTCGGCGTTTCCCGCAAATCGTGGCGCCGATGCGCCTGTTGACACCCTCTCCGCGCGTTACACCCGCGGCGAGACGCGCCAGATCACATTGCCCACATCATCGGCGACCAGCAGGGCTCCCGAGCGGTCCGTGATGACGCCGACGGGCCGCCCCAGAGCCTCGCCCCCGGCGTTCAGAAAGCCGGTCAGGAAATCCTGCGGCGGTCCCGACGGCCGCCCGGCCGCGAAGGGCACGAAAACGACCTTGTAGCCGCTCCTCGGCTCGCGATTCCAGGAGCCGTGCTGGCCGATGAAAGCCCCGCCCCGATAAGCCGACGGGAAGCTGGTTCCGTCATAGAAATGCAGGCCCAGTGACGCTGTATGGGCCCCCAGTGCATAGTCGGGGCGCAGGGCCGAGGCCACGGCTTGCGGGTTCTCGGGCCTCACCCGGCGATCCACCGTCTGCCCGTAATAGCTCCACGGCCAGCCGTAGAAGCCGCCGTTCCGTACAGAGGTCATGTAGTCGGGCACCAGATCGTTACCCAGTTCGTCGCGCTCGTTGACGGCCGTCCATAGCGCGCCCGTCGTCGGCTCCCAGGCCAGACCCACGGGGTTTCTCAAGCCCGACGCGAACACCCGGCGCGCGCCGGTTGCGACCTCGATCTCAAGAATCGCGGCCCGATCGACCTCCTCGTCCAACCCGTTCTCGGCGATGTTGGAGTTGGAACCGACGCCCACATACAGCTTCGTTCCGTCGGCCGAGGCCACCAGGCTCTTGGTCCAGTGGTGGTTGCGCCCGGCCGGCAGGGGACTGACCGTCACCGGGGCCGCATCGATCCGGGTCTGACCCGACTGATAGGGGAAAGCCACGACGGCGTCCGCATTGGCCACAAACAGCCGGTCGCCCACCAGGGCCATGCCGAAGGGCGACATCAGGTTCTCGAGAAAGGCCGTCTTCGTCTCGGCCATTCCGTCGCCGTCAGCGTCGCGCAGCAGGGTGATGCGGTCGGCGCTGGGCACGCCTGCCCCGGCCCGCGTCATCACCAGCCCCATGATCCAGCCCCGGATACCGCCCTGCGTCTCCGCGGGTCTGGGCGGGGCGTTGGACTCAGCCACCAGCACGTCGCCGTTGGGCAAGCGGTACAGCCAGCGCGGATGGTCCAGCCCGGACGCGAAGGCCTGAACGACATAGCCCTGCGGGGCGATCGGCGTTACGCCTTCCGGCCAGCCCACCGCCGGGGCGATGTTCACCACAGGGGCTCCGAAGCGGCGGTGCGGCGCGACCAGCGTCGGGTCAGGCCCGTAGGTGGTGCCCGACGGCGCGATGGGCCCGCCCCCGCACCCCGCGACGGTGAGGGCAGCGAGGGAGACGGCAAGGACGGTCAGGCGCATCGGACGATCTCGCATCAGGAAGCGGTTTCGGGGAACTCGAGGCGGCTGACATCATAGCCCAGCGCGCGGGCCCGATCGACCAGAGCCGACAGTTCGGACGGCGACGGCGGAGTGCGGGTGTAGATCCAGAGCTTTTCGAACCGCGGGTCGGCCGAGATGAACCATCTGTAGTCGTCGGCGTGGTCCAGCACCCAGTATTCCCAGGTGACGAAGCCGCCGAAGTAGGGGGCCCTCAGCCTGGCGTTGAAGCCGGGGTCGAGGATCACGCCTGCCGCGCCCACGGCCCGCTCGTCGCCGTCCACCCCGCCCTGGCGGCAGGTGTCGCGAAGGTCCACCCGGGTCGGCGAGACGATCACGTATTCGGTGGCGGCGGCGACGCACCCGTCGGTGATCCGCATCGGCAGCCGCGCCACCTCCAGCCACCGGCCGGAATAGAACCGCTCCAGATCAACCGGCTTGGTCGGCTGCGGCGCGCGCACCTGATCGGCGGGAATGGAGGTGGCGCACGCCCCCAGCCCGAGGGCCACGGTCACGGCGAGGGCGGCAGTCAGGCGGGAAAGGGTCACGGGGGGGGGGCTCCGGTCGTATTCAGGAAACCCGAAGATACGGCCACGGTTCCCGATCCGGACGCGCGACGAATGCGCACGGAACACCGGGCCTCACCCGGTCGTCAGATCGTGAGGCGGCCGGGTCCGCCGGTACCGCGCCTCCACGAAGGTGAACAGGCCAGGGGCGATGAGACCCGGCGCGGTCAGCCCCGGCACCCGGCTGCCGCTAGAGTTGGCCCGGCCTCGCCCGGGAACCTGAACACCGTGGACGCGAGCAGACCGCAGCACGCACCGCTCGCCGCCCGGCCTGCACCGCCGGCCGGCTGCGGATGCCGGAAATCGGAGCGCTGATGTCGACCATGACTGTCCTTGCGAAAAGCGGGTCGTGAAACGCAGCATGACGGCAAAAGCCTCCGCACTCCTCTTGAGCGCCGGCCGATCCGCGCCATATTCCGGCCACGGCACAGCGGCCGGTTCGAGGGGCACCGCATGCCGCCGGTCATCGACATCCAGGGCGTCTCCAAGACCTACAAGGGCGGCCTTCAGGCGCTGAAGACCGTCGATCTGCAGATCGGCAAGGGCGAGATCTTCGCCCTGCTCGGCCCGAACGGCGCGGGCAAGACGACGCTGATCTCGATCATCTGCGGGATCGTGACACCGTCCACCGGGACCGTGATCGCCGACGGGCACGATATCCTCAAGGACTATCGCGAGGCCCGCAGCAGGATCGGCCTCGTGCCCCAGGAACTGACCACCGACGCCTTCGAGACGGTCATCGCGACAGTCACCTTCAGCCGCGGCCTGTTCGGGCGCGCGCCCAACCCCGGCTTCGTCGAGAAGGTCCTGCGCGACCTCAGCCTGTGGGAGAAGAGGAACGACAGGATCATGACCCTGTCCGGCGGCATGAAACGCCGCGTCATGATCGCCAAGGCGCTCAGCCACGAACCCGACATCCTGTTCCTCGACGAACCCACCGCCGGCGTCGACGTCGAGCTGCGCCGCGACATGTGGGCGCTGGTGCGCAAACTGCGCGAGAACGGCGTCACCATCATCCTGACCACCCACTACATCGAGGAGGCCGAAGAGATGGCCGACCGGGTCGGCGTCATCCTCAAAGGCGAGCTGATCCTGGTCGAGGAGAAGACCGCCCTGATGAAGAAACTGGGCCGGAAGACCCTGACCCTCAATCTGCAGGACCCCCTCACGGTCCTGCCGCCCGAACTGGCCGATTGGGAGCTGACGCTCAAGGCGGACGGCAGTGAGCTGGAGTATGTCTTCGATTCCAACGCCGAGCGCACGGGGGTTCCCTCACTGCTCCGACGGCTGTCCGATCTCGGCATCGCCTTCAAGGACCTGAACACCCGCCAGAGCTCGCTGGAGGACATCTTCGTCAGCCTGGTCCATCGCGACAAGACGACGGGAGCGGCCGCATGACCGTCAACGGCTGGGGTCTCTGGGCCCTGTATCGTTTCGAAATGGCCCGCTTCGGCCGCACCATCTTCGGCAGTCTGGTGACGCCGGTCATCACCACGGCCCTGTATTTCGTCGTCTTCGGCTCGGCCATCGGCGGGCGGATGCAGGAGGTCGGCGGGGTGCCCTACGGGGCCTTCATCGTTCCGGGCCTGGTCATGCTGTCGGTCTTCACCCAGTCGATCTCCAACGGCAGCTTCGGTATCTATTTCCCCAAGTTCACCGGGACGATCTACGAGATCCTGTCGGCCCCCCTTTCGCCGCTCGAGACCGTGGTCGCCTATGTCGGGGCGGCCGCGTCCAAGTCGATGCTGGTCGGCCTGGTCACGCTGGCGACCGCCGCCCTGTTCGTTCCGCTCCAGGTCCAGAACCCGCTGGCCATGCTGGGCTTCCTGCTCTTGATCTCGGTGACCTTCAGCCTCTTCGGCTTCATCATCGGCCTGGTGTCCAACAGCTTCGAGCAGCTGCAGTTCATCCCCATGCTGGTGGTGACGCCCCTGACCTTCCTCGGCGGGGCCTTCTATTCCATCGACATGCTGCCGCCCGCCTGGCGCACCGTGACCCTGTTCAACCCGGTGGTCTATCTGATCGACGGCTTCCGCTGGGCCTTCTACGGCATGAGCGATGTCGGGGTGGAGGTCAGCGTCGGGGCCATGGTCGCCTTCTTCGCCCTCTGCCTCGGCGTCGTCGGCTGGATGTTCAAGACCGGCTATCGCCTCAAGAACTGAACGGAGACACGTCGATGACGACAGCGACCTGGAACGGGGTGGTGATCGCCACATCCGACGACACGGTGGTGGTCGAGGGCAACCACTATTTCCCGCGCGACGCCGTCGATCCGGCGGTGCTGCGCCCCTCGACCCGGACCTCGGTCTGCCCGTGGAAGGGCACGGCGTCCTACCACTCGCTGGTCGTGGACGGGAAGGAGAACCCCGACGCGGCCTGGTTCTATCCCGAACCGAAATCGGCTGCGGCCGAGATCAAGGACCGCATCGCCTTCTGGAAGGGTGTCGAGGTCCGCTGATCACGCGGAACTGGCCCCCTCGTCATTGGACGCCCGCCCCGCCGGGCGTTAAGACCCCGCCATGTCCGATATCCCGCCTTCCGATCCCGGGGACGACCGCGTTTCCGGCGCTGCGCCCGAGCCCTTCGTGCGGGGCCGTATTGTCTGGGGTCGTCCGCCGGAGACCGTCTTCCGCACCGGCCCCCTGCCGCGCCCGGCCCAGGCCTGGAGCCAGTCCGCTCCGCGCCCGGCGGCACCGCAGCCGCGCCCGGCCACCGACCTCTTCACCGGGTCGATGGTCCCGCCACGCGCGATGCCGCCGGTCGAGGCCCCGCTGCCGGGCGAGAAGCCTCTGGTCGAGGAGGTCGCCACGCCGGTCGAGCCCCCGGAGCCGGTCGCCACCCGGCCACGCCGGGCTCGCAAGACCGCGCCGGTCCCCGAGCCCACGCCGGCCCCCGGGCCCGAAGCCGTCGAGGCGGTAGTCGAAGTCCTGTCCGAGCCGGCCCCGGAGTTGATCTCCGAACCGATCCTCGGGCCGACACCTGAGCCGATCCCGGATCCGGTCATCGAAACCATCATCGCACCGGAGCCGGTGCAGCCGGCCACCCCGCCCCGGCCCACGGTCGAGATCATCGTCGAGCCCGAGGCCCCCGAGCAGATCGACACCCTGACGCCGCCACTGTCCGGGGCCGCCCCGGGGACGGCCGAGCCTCGCGCCATGCCTTCGGTCGTCGTGACCCCGACTCTCTATGCCCGCGTCGAGGCGGTCGTCGAAAAGGTCTCGAAGAAGGATCGCTGGCTGGTCGCCGCCGCCATCGGCGCCGTGGTCGTCACCGGCGGCTTCATCTGGCTGGCCACCCTGCCCGTCGGCGACGCCCCCGCCCTCGACATGGACGCTCCACCCCCGGCCGCCCCGGGGGCCGAGGTGCCGGTCCCGGTCGAGGTCACCCCGCCGCCCGTGGTCGTCGAGACCGCGGCCCCGGCAACGGCGCCGCTCACAGCCCGTCGCGAGCCCGCGCCCCTGACGGTCCGCCCCCCGGCGGTGAGCCCGGCCCCGGTTCAGACGTCGCGCGCCTTGACGGCCCCGGCCTCACAGCCTGGGGAGGCTCCCGTCATCGAGACCGCACCCCTGGTCGTCGATCCGCCCACGACCGCCACACCCGCACCCACCGACCCCGACGCCCCCATCGAGACCCGTCCCCAGCCGCTGGAGTAGGGGCGTCAGCGCTCCGGCGCGCGGTAGGGCAGGTACCCCCGTTCGACCATGCGGCGCAGGCCTTCGTAGGCCTCGGCGAGCTCCTCATAGGTCGTCCGCATCGCCGCGAGGCGTTCGGCGTCGTGGGTCGCTACCGCGTGGCCCTGCTCGGTCAGCCTCAGGGCCTCGGCGATCCAGCGGCCGCGCGCGGTGGCGGCGGCGACGGCCAGGCGCTGAAAGGCGGCGGGCTCGGTATGGTTGGCACCCAGCCCCATGACCTGGGGGATGACCTCGCGGTTGGACAGGAAGGCCGTATAGTCAATCTGCTCCAGATGGCCGCGCAGCCGGCGCTGTTCCTGCGGATCGGAATCCGAGGGCTCGAAATGGTCGGCCCGGCCACGCGTTCTGGCGGTCATCATCGTGCCCATCGTGATCTCCCCTTGGGCGCTCTCCCGGCGGAGATGCTGCGCCCCGCCGGTTAACGCCGTCTTTCAGGTCGCGACGCCTCAGGGGAAGGCGGCGTAGATCCAGACCGGCCGGCAGAGGGGCGCGCCCTGGGCGTCCAATGGCGTCCCGGCAAGGACGAGCGCCCCGATCCGTCCCATGGCTCGAAGAGTGCGCTTCATGGCGGCTCACCTTGCTTGAGAGTGCGGAGGTTTAACGCGGGGACCTTCGATATCCGTCATCATTTGATCTCCCGCTGAACCGCCCATGTCAGGCCGAGCGCCAGCAGCCACACCAGCCAGGCCGTGAAGACCCACTGGGTGATCTGGAACCCGGGGAAGGCGGAATCGACGGTGGCCAGAAGCTCGACCTGCCCCACGATCCATAAGGGCGACAGGATCAGCGCGATGACGCCCAGAACCCGCGTCCAGACGCCCCGCGTCCCCGCACCCGCCCCCGGCCCGCGCACCAGCGCCAGCCCGACCGCGAGCGTCCAGGCCGCCATCAGGGTCTGGCCCAGCCACTCGCCGATCGCGACGCCCACGAACTGATGCAGCGCCTGATAGGTCCCGACCGCGACCGCGCTCTCCATCGCCGACCCGTCCAGCGCCCGGTCGGCCAGACCGGGCACGACGAAACTCCACCGTGACAGGCCGATGGCCTGCGCCACCGCAGAGGCCGCGCCCGCTGCCGCCACCCAGGCGGGCCAGCGCCCGCCGCCCGCGCGGATGGCTTCGCCGGTCCAGGCCGAGACCCACAGAAAACTCAGCGCGCACAGGGCGAAGGCCAGCCAGATCAGGATCAACTCCGGCCCGCCGGCGCGGAACGCGGCCAGCACCTGAAGCGGCGGCTCCCGCAGCACGTCGTCATAGCCAAACCGGTCGACCAGAAGGGCGAACGGCACATTGGCCGCCAGTGCGAACCCGGCCATCGCCAGTCCCGCCTTTCGCCTTGTCGAAATCATCATCGTCGTTTTCCTCTTGTCTCAGTGATGAGACCTCTATATGTCCCAGTCATGGGACATGTCAAGCCCGAAGTGTCCGGACGAAAGGAACCCTGACCATGAACATCGCCTCCCCCCTGATCGCCGCCCCCTTCGCGGCCCTGCTGACGCTGGCCGCCTGCGCCGCGCCCCGCGTCGGCGTCACCGACCTGGACATCCTGGCTGCGCAGGAGCCCGACGCCCTTGTCGACAGCCGGCTGACGGTCGACGCCTTTGCGGCCTGCTTTCAGGAGCGCGCCGACTTCCTGCCGCTCAGCCGTTTCGTGAAGACCGACGACCAGTGGCGCTATTCCCTGGCGGGCTATGGCGCGGCCTATGAGAGCGTGACGATCCGGCCGACAGCGACGGGGTCCGAGGCCCAGATCCGCACGGGCAACTATGACAGCCGCTGGGCCGCCAATTTCGAAAAGGACCGCGCCGGGGCCTTGCGGACCTGCGCCGCCTCGGACACGAACGGCTGATGGCAAAGTCGGCTGAAGCCCCGGTCGCTCGCGTTCAGACAGCGGGCGACCGCGTCGCGAGCGACAGCGCGCCTTCAAGGCCGCGCGACCGTGCCGCGACCGAGGCCTCGATTGTGGCAGCCGCCGAACAGCTGCTGCTGCGCGATGGCTGGACCAGTCTGAACGTCAACACCCTGGCCGCCGAGGCCGGGGTCGATCGAAAGCTGGTCTATCGCTATTTCGAGGGCGTGGAGGGGGTCGTCGAACGACTGGCCGGTCGCCTCGACCTGTGGCTCGGCGATGCGCTGGCCGCCCATCCTCCGGTCGGGGCGACGAGCTATCGCGCCTTCGCCCGGGAGATGCTGCTGGGCTATCTGGCGGCGCTCCGGGCCAACCCCCTGATCCTGCGCATGATCGCCTGGGAACTCAGCCAGGACACGCCGCTGCTGCGTCGGCTGGAGGCCGCCCGCTCGGCGGTGCTCCAGCGCTGGACCGCCTCGCGCCGTCCCGACATCCCCCTGCCCACCGGCGTCGACGTCGTGGCCCTGAACGTGATCTTCCTGGCGGCGGTCCAGCACCTGGCCCTTGCCGCGGCGACCCGCGACCGCTTCGCGGGTGTCACCCTGGACGACGTCGGCTGGACACGCATCGAGGCGGCCATCGACCGATTGCTGGACGCCTATCCGGCCTGATCCCTGACTCGCCGGATCGGCGAGCCCTCCCCCTTTCACCGAGAGAATTCCCATGACCGACATCATGATCGGCGGCATTCGCCTGCACTACGACATCCACGGCGACGGGCCCGAGACCCTCGTCTTCATCCACGGACTGATGCTGGCCTCCGAGTCATGGGAGGCGCAGGTCGCCCATTTCTCCGGCCGCTATCGCGTCGTCACCTTCGATTTGCGGGGACAGGGGCGATCGGCTCACGTGGCGGCCGGTCTGGACCTCGACAACCTCGCCGCCGACGCTGTCGAGCTGATCCAGGCCCTCAAGGTCGGCCCGTGCCACCTCGTCGGCTTTTCGATGGGGACTTTCGTGGCCATGCGGGTCGCGGCCCGGCGTCCCGAACTGGTCCGGACCCTGACGCTGATCGGCCCCAGCGCCGAGGCCGAGGAGCCGGAAAACCTGCCCCGCTATCGCCTGCTGATCGCGCTTGTGAAGCTGTTCGGGCCCCGACCCTTCACTGGCCCCCTGATGAAGATCCTCTTCGGCGACACCTTCCTGAACGACGCCACGCGCAGGCCGGAGGCCGAACGATGGCGGGCCAATCTTCGACGGCTGCCCAGGGATTTGCACCGGGCCGCCGCGGCCTCGGCAGGTCGTCGAGCGATCACCGGTGAACTCAGCAACATCACCGCTCCGACCCTGATTGTCTCGGGCGAGGAAGACCGGCCCATCTCGCCGGCCAGGGCGCGCGCGGTCCACGCCGCCCTTCCGCTCAGTCGCTTCGTGCCCGTCCCCGAAACCGGCCATGCCGTGATGATCGAGCGGCCGGACCGGTTCAATGCCCTCCTGGACGACTTCATCACGGGGAGACTGGCCTAGGTCGCGCGGGCGACGGCCTGCTCAGCCCGGCGTCACCATATACCCCTCTTCCGGGCGGGCCAGGCCAGAGAGCACTGTCTGATAGAGGGTCTCCAGGGCCGCAGGCCCTGCATGGGTCGAGACCTCAAGCCAGCCGTTCGCGCTGATGAAGGCTTCCAGCGCCGTCTGGATCCGGCTGTTCAGCACCTCGCCGCCCCAGTCCCTGGACCGCTGTTTCAGCCTGTCAGGGGCGAAGAAGAAGGTCGGCCGCGGCCCCGGCAACCGTCCCGGCCCCACGGGGCCGTCGGTCTGGTGGGTGCTGCCCACGACGGCGCTGTGCACCAGACGCTCGCCCAGTGTGTCATGGACGGCGGCCACCACCTCGGGGGCTCCGGCGAAATCCACAAAGACCCCCTGTCCCTCGATCGGCCGGTCAGCGAGGGCCTCATAGGTCCGGGCCTCCGAATAGTAACCGACGCCCTGGACGAAGGCGGCGTTTCGGGCCGAGGTCAGGCCGATGACCCGCACGCCGCGCCGGGCCAGCAGCCAGCCGAGGCCGAGCGCCGTCTTGCTGGAGGCGCTGGACAGGATGAAGGTCTGGGCCCCGAAGTCCGCGTTTTCGGCGAAGAAGTCATCCAGCAGGAAGGCGGTCAGGAACAGGGGCCGCAGCAGGGCGATCTGGTCGTCCAGCGGTCCGGGCGCGGCCTCGATCAGGCTGTTGTAGGCTGGCGGCAGCCCGGCCCGGTGCGGGGAGACGTCGACAACGCCCCAGGGCCGGCGCTCCAGACGGGTCACCCAATGGGTGGACATCGGCAGGTAGCCGAACAGGCGCGTGCCGACCGGAATCGTCTCCACGCTCGAACGCCGCACCGTGGCGAAACCCCACACCGGGATCCGGCCCCAGGTGTCCTCGGCCGGAAAGAACCGCCAGTAGCCGAGACGGTCGCCATAGACCCCATAGGTGATGTTGTTGGCTGTCAGGGCGAACCGCTCCAGGTCCAGCAGAACCTCGCCGTCCTGCAGGGTCACGGTCTCCGGCGAGGCGAGGGGCCTGGTCTCGGTGCGCGCCAGATCCGCCCGGTCGATCAGGAAGTCCCACTGCTGCGTCATTGGCGTCCCCATTTCTCCGGTCGATCGATTGTCATGTCCAACACCGGTCTCTAGAGCCTGTTTCAAGGCCCCAGACCTGAGCCGGAGTCCACCGCAAACGGTCGGACTCCGGGCTTCGTGCGCTGAGGAGGCCGTAGGGACAAGGGCGGATGACACGACCGGCGGAGATCGAGACCGACTATCTGGTCGTGGGCAGTGGTGCCGTGGGCCTGGCCTTCGCCGACACCCTGCTGACCGAAAGCGACGCGCGGATCACCATCGTCGACCGCCACGGTCAGCCCGGCGGTCACTGGAACGACGCCTATGACTTCGTCGCCCTGCATCAACCTTCGGCCTACTATGGCGTGAATTCCCTGCCGCTCGGCTCCGGGGCCAAGGACACCCACGGACTGAATGCGGGTCTGTATGAGCTGGCCTCAGGGCCAGAGGTCCGGGGCTATTTCAATGCGGTGATGCAGCGGCAACTGCTTCCCAGCGGCCGCGTCGACTATCATCCGATGACGGACTATCGCAGTGACGGGCGCATCGTGTCGTTGCTGACGGGCGAGGAGAGCCGGGTGCGGGTTCGGCGCAAGACCGTCGATGCGACCTGGTTCGGCACCACGGTGCCGTCCACCCACACGCCCGCCTTCACGGTCGCCGACGGGGTTCGCCTGGTGCCTCCCAACGCCCTGCCGCATCTGGCGCTGGGCTCGGCCACCACGCCGAGCCGCTATGTCATTCTGGGCGCGGGCAAGACGGCGATGGACGCGGGCGTCTGGCTGGTCTCTTCGGGGGTGCCGGCGGACCGCATCACCTGGGTCCGGCCGCGCGAGTCCTGGCTGATCAACCGCCGGGTCACCCAGCCTGGTCATGAGTTCTTCCATGACTCGATCGGGGCCCAGGCCCATGCCTTTGAGGCCTTCGCCGCCGCCCCGACCGTGGACGCCCTGTTCGAACGGCTCGAGGCCGTCGGCAACATGCTTCGGATCGACCGGTCCGTCCGGCCGGAGATGTTCCACTACGCCACCATCTCGACCGGTGAGATCGAGATCCTGCGGACCATCACCGACGTCGTGCGTCACGGCCGGGTGCGGGCGATCGAGGCGGAGGGTCTTCGCTTCGACGCGGCCTTTGTCCCGGTCGAGCCGGGCGCGCTCCATATCGACTGCACCGCCTCGGCCGTCACCCGGCGTCCCATGGTCCCGGTCTTCGCCGACGACCGGATCACCCTGCAGATGGTGCGGATTCCGGCCCCGCCGCTCAGCGCAGCCGTGGCGGCCTGGCTTGAGGTGCACGTCGAGGATCAGGATCGCAAGAACGCCCTGTGCACCCCCGGTGTCCTGCCCGACACGGTCGACGACTATCCCAAGTCCGAACTGTCCAACCTGCAGGCCCAGGCGGCCTGGGCCAGCGAGCCTGCGCTGCGGCTATGGATCCGGGACAGTCGTCTGGACGGCTTCGGCAAGGTCGTTGACGGGGTGACGCCGGACGAGACCGACAAGATGGCTGTGCTGGGCCGGATGCGGGCGGCGATGCGCCCCGCCATGGCCAATCTGGCGCGGCTGGCCGCCGGGGCCCCGGCCTGACCGGACGCGGCCCTTCGCCTCAACGCCCGGCGCAGGCCTCGTCCATCTCCCGGAAATGCTCTTCCTCGCACGGTGCGGGCATGGCCGGGGCATCTGCCCGTGTCACCACCCGCGCCCCGGCTTCCAGCGTCCGGTGGACCGGGCATTTGTCGGCGATCTCGAACAGCCGCACGCGCTGCTCGTCGTCGAAGGTGCCTTCCAGCTTGAGCGTCCGCTCGAACACGTCCGGAGGCGTCTCGCCCGCCTGGCGCTCGTGGCGCACCTCGACCGAGGCCCGCTCCAGCGGCAGGCCCTTCCTGTCCGCATAGAGCCTCAGCGTCATGACCGTGCAGGCCCCCAGCCCGGCCGCCACCAGCTCATAGGGCGTGGGGCCGCTGGCCAGCCCGCCTACCGACACCGGCTCGTCGCCCAGCAGCAGGGCGCCGCCCGCCTCGACCCTGACCTGGAACTTGCCCGCCCCGGTCTCGGTCACCCGCACCACGCCGTCAGCGGCCGGCACCGTCTCGGGCGTCGTCATCTCCTCGACATAGCGGCTGGCCCAGGCCGCGATCACCGCCGCCGCATAGGCCGCGTCTTCCGGACGCGACAGCAGATGGTCGGCCCTGTCCAGCGAGACGAAGCTCTTGGGGTGTTTCGCCGCCAGGAAGATGCCGCTCGATTCCTCGATCCCCACCGTCTGGTCGACCGGCGAATGCATCACCAGCAGCGCCCGCTTCAGATTGGCCAGCCGCGTCTTCTGGTCCTGGGCCCTCAGGTCCTCGGCGAAGCCCGCCCCGACCGAGATCGCCCGCCCGCCGACCGTCGCCACATGGGTCTCGCCGTGGCCCAGCCCCTCGGCCCCCGGCCCCAGCAGTTTCAGCACATGGTCCACATCGAAGGGCGCGCCGATCGTGGCCACCGCCTTGATGCTGGGTATCTCGCCCGCCGCCGCGATCGCCGCCGCCCCGCCCAGGCTGTGGCCGACCAGCAGACCGGGCGCACGGCCATGGCGCGCCATATGCGCCGCCGCCTCCACCAGATCACCGACGTCGACGCTGAAGCCCGCCGGCATCGGCGTGCCCCCCGCCTCGCCGATCCCGGCGAAGTCGAGCCTCAGCGTCCCGACCCCTTCGGCCGCCAGGGCCCGGCTGATCCGCGTCGCTGCCAGATTGTCCTTGCCGCAGGTGAAACAGTGGGCGAACAGGGCATACGCCCGGACCTGCCCGTCCGGCCGGTCCAGCCGCGCCCGCACGCGGCGTCCATCGGCACAGTCAAAGTCGAAGGGTTCGTTGCGCATGGTCGGTCTCCGGGCCGGGCCTCCAGCCTGGCCCCGGATTTCGCCCGGGGCCAGCGAAAGGTTTCCAAGCCCCGCGCCTCGCCCTATGCTCAGCTCGTTCTCCCGGGGGTCGCGCTCGAGCGGCTGAGATAGAGGTGATCCTCTGACCGGCCGAACCTGATCCGGGTCATGCCGGCGAAGGGATGGGAATATCTCCGCTCATCCCCGCGAAAGCGGGGACCCAGTCCTTGAGCGGGGCAAGCCGGTCCCAGCGTCGGCGGACCCTCCGAACCGGAGGCCGCCATGAACATCCACGTCACGCCCGAACAGTCGCACGAGCCGGAGAGCACGCTCGCGCTGAAGGACGCCCGCGAGCAGGTGATGAAGGAGACCGGCGCCATCCCCACCGGCGAACGCGCCGGATCGCGCAAGGTCTATGTCTCCGGCGAACTCTACCCCGACCTCCGCGTCCCTTTCCGCGAGGTCGCCGTCCACCCCTCGGCCAACGAGCCGCCGTTGACCATCTATGACAGCTCCGGCCCCTATACCGACCCCACCGTCGCCATCGACATCACGCGCGGCCTGCCCCTCGTCAAATCCAGCTGGCAGCGCGATCGCGGCGACATCGCCCCCGTCGCCCACCCCCGCGAGGTCAAGCCCGAGGACAACGGCCACGCCGAGGGCAAGCATCTCGCCCCCCGCTTCGACACTTCGCGGCACAAGGTGTTCAAGGGCGTGCCCGGCCGCCCGGTGACCCAGCTGGAATACGCCCGCGCCGGCATCATCACGCCCGAGATGGAATACGTCACGATCCGCGAGAACCTGCGCCGCGAACAGTCCGCCCCCTGCGTGCGCGACGGCGAGGACTTCGGCGCCTCGATCCCCGACTTCGTCACGCCCGAGTTCGTGCGTCAGGAGATCGCGCGCGGCCGGGCGATCATCCCGCACAACATCAACCACCCCGAGGTCGAGCCGATGATCATCGGCCGCAACTTCCTAGTGAAGATCAACGCCAACATCGGCAACTCGGCGGTCCTGTCGACCGTAGACGACGAGGTCGACAAGCTGGTCTGGGCCACCCGCTGGGGCGCCGACAACGTCATGGACCTGTCGACGGGTCGGAACATCCACAACATCCGCGACTGGATCATCCGCAACAGTTCCGTCCCTATCGGCACCGTCCCCATCTATCAGGCGCTGGAGAAGGTCGGCGGCGTGGCCGAGGACCTGACGTTCGACATCTTCGCCGACACCCTGATCGAACAGGCCGAACAGGGCGTGGACTATTTCACCATCCACGCGGGCGTGCGCCTGCCCTTCGTGCCGCTGACGGCCAACCGCGTCACCGGCATCGTGTCGCGCGGCGGCTCCATCATGGCCAAGTGGTGCCTGTCCCACCACAAGGAGAGCTTCCTGTACGAGCGCTTCGACGAGATCTGCGAGATCCTGCGCGCCTACGACGTCTCCTTCTCGCTCGGCGACGGCCTTCGCCCCGGCTCCATCGCCGACGCCAACGACGCGGCCCAGTTCGCCGAGCTGCGCACGCTTGGTGAGCTGACCAAGGTCGCCTGGGACCACGGCTGCCAGGTCATGATCGAGGGCCCCGGCCATGTGCCGATGCACAAGATCAAGGCCAACATGGATGAGCAGTTGAAGCACTGCCACGAGGCGCCCTTCTATACCCTGGGGCCGCTGACCACCGACATCGCGCCGGGCTATGACCACATCACCTCGGCCATCGGCGCGGCCATGATCGGCTGGTTCGGCACGGCCATGCTCTGCTACGTCACGCCCAAGGAGCATCTGGGCCTGCCGGATCGTCAGGACGTCAAGGACGGCGTCATCACCTACAAGATCGCCGCCCACGCCGCCGACCTGGCCAAGGGCCACCCCGCCGCCCGCGCCCACGACGACGCCCTGTCGCGCGCCCGGTTCGAGTTCCGCTGGGAAGACCAGTTCAACCTCGGCCTCGACCCCGAGACAGCCCGAAAATACCACGACGAGACCCTGCCCAAGGAAGCCCACAAGACGGCGCACTTCTGCAGCATGTGCGGCCCGAAATTCTGCTCGATGAAGATCAGCCAGGACATCCGGAGGGACGCCCAGGCGCAGAATGATGCCGGGGGCTCGCTGGAAGAGGCGGAGGCCGGGATGGCGGAGATGTCGGCGAAGTTCCGCGCGGGGGGCGGGGTGGTGGAGGTGAAGGTGTGAGGGGCGGCAGCCTGTCTTTGACGGTCTCGACATTGAAATGGCATGACTCGGCCGAGCCCGGCGGCGATACCGCGCGTTAAATTGGGGAGTTGCAGATTTGGCCGCGCAGGACGACGCACGGGAGAACCGACTCGTTGACATCTTCAATCTAGAGCGACCGGAAAATCGCACCCGGCACGGCGTAGACGCGGTGCTGCGCATCGATGGTCGCGAGCTGGAGTTCGAACTCAAGTCGACCACCACCGGCAAGGGCCTAACAACAGTTCGCGATTTCGGTCGCGATCACATTGAAAAGTGGCGAACGCGGCACTGGATCATCAGTATCCACAACGGAAATGACTTGACCTTGTGTCGCTACGGCTCACCGGACGCGATGAAGCCGTGGATCGAAGATCGGTGGGAGTATATCCGTCCTGACTTTGAGCTCGCCAAGATCGCGCCCGAGCGCATTACCCTAGCGGACATGTTTGCCGTGATCGGTGAAAAGCCAGCGTACTCGCTGGCCGACGCCCAGAAGCTGCATAAGAAGCAATATACTAAGGCGCAGTATACAGAGGCGCTCGGGGGAGCGCCTCATTTCACGCCCGAGCGTATGCTGGCCATCTTTAGAGACCGGCTGCACTACGTGATCGAACGCGGATCGACCCTCAACAACCCCCACATCAGCCCAGAGTATCTAGCGTCTTGGCCGGCGATTACATCCAATTACGCTGAGGAGCTTCGCAAGCTGGCGCGGGCGTGGATGGCGCTTAACCCTTGAGGGCGGCGGCTACGGCGACTGCGACAGCGTATCCCATCGGGGGGGCGACTGAGTTCCCGATCAGACCTAAGGCCCGATAGACGGCACCCGTGAATATTGGCCAGTCACCAGGAAAGCCCTGCAGGATCATGCAGTCGGCTATAGACAGCCGGAAAGCACCACTTTTTGAGGGAAAGCTCGACGCTGCCTCTCGATCCTTTGCAACCCCGTTGGGCCAAATCCCAAGCTCGGCCCAATGAAGAGCAGCCGTCGCGCTATTCACCACACTGGTGGTGTGACGCGGCCCGGTCAGACCGCTTCGAATGGTAGGCGCGAGGCCATCCTTGCCGATGTCCGCTAAGCCCAAGGCGGCTCGGGCCCCCATGGTCAGTTTTAGCTTTGGCGTCTCTACGGTAGAATGAGTGGGCTTTGGTTGCTCGAACCGCTCAGCAGCCTCCGCGTCTAGGAAGCCCACGAAAAACACCCGCTTGCGTCTCTGCGGCACGCCGAAATCGGCAGCTTCAAGAGTGAAGCTACGTACGGTGTAGATACCCTTCAGCGGCGCATAGATGGTTCGTTCAAGATAGGCCTCGAATTTTGCAGCTCGGAGACCTGAGACGTTTTCTAGAACGAACGCGCGGGGCCGGATCTTGAGCACCGCGCGGATCATTTCCGGTACCATGTCTCGGACATCGTCCGCGCCCTGTTGGCGACCTGCGTGGCTGAATGGCTGACATGGCGGTCCGCCGTGCAGCACGTCCACCCTTTCGCGCCAGCTCGTCCAGTCTACAGCCGTAACGTCTCCGTCCACGCCTGAGAATACAGTCCAGTCAGGGCGCGCGGCCCGCAAGACTTCGCCAGTCTGCTCCAGAATGTCGTAGGAGGCGAGGTGGCTAAAGCCAGCCCGATCAAATCCTATGTCGAGGCCGCCACCTCCGCTGAATAGACTCAGGGCTGAAAGGCCGTTGACGGTCTTCTCGGGCATGAGTTCAAGCGGGTCTAGCCGCGGCGTCGGAATGGGGTGAACCGGCGTGCTGGCACCAGCGACTGCTGCCGCTTTGGCCTCGCGTGACGTCTCACTAATCCTGCGGAACCGCTCCCGTTCGATTTCAGACAGGTCGCGCGCCTTATACCAAGGAGCCTTTACGCCTCGGCGAAGATACAGACGTTCATCGCTATCGATCTCGAACGCCATTCCTCGATCCCCCTGATTTCTGGGGCCAACGCCGGCCAGCAACGTTCGCCAAGTGTTCACCTTGGCCCAAGTGCATATGGAAGGGAATCCCTCACTTACGTTCACGAGCAGCTTTTTTGCTACCATAGCGAGAAATTTGTTCAGGGCACAGGTTCTCATCGCCGGTCCAAAGGCGGCCGCGTTCAAGAGCTTTGGCGATTGGAAACGCCACCCGAAGGGCGGCGCGCAGTAGCCTAAGGGTGAGGGGCTGGCGGGGCCGTCGGCGTGAGCCGTCGCACGGGCGGGGGTGCGCCCCTTCGACGGCAGCCCCTCACCCTTTCGGCTGGCGGCGCGCTCCGCTTGCCGAGCCTCAAGCCCGTCGTCGGATCGTATACGATCCTCCTCCACCCGCCGGGAGAGGGTGCCTACAGCAACCCCAACACCCGCGCCCGGTCGCGGATCGCGTCGTCGATCCGCCAGGGCTCGCCCAGCGCCGTGTCGTTGGTGAACCGGACCACGGTCCAGCCGAGCGCCTCGATTTCCGTCTGGCGCAGGTGATCGCGCAGCACGACGTCGTCGCGCTCATGCACCCCGCCGTCGATCTCGATGACCCGCCTCCAAGACCCTTCTCCCCTTGCGGGTCGACGAAGGGCGCATCGCGACCGAGGAGGGGTGCCCCGGAGGGGCGGATGAGGGGTGAAACTCGGTTTCAGGAATGAGGGTCGCAGGCGGCATCGTGTCCGCGTCTCCGTACCCCTCATCCGACCTCGCTTTGCTCGGCCACCTTCTCCCGCAAGGGGAGAAGGAAACTAGGACGCCGCGATCTTGCGCAACGCCTCCTCGAACACCGCCGCCGGCTGGCCGCCGCTGATCAGGTATTTGCCCTCCACCACCACCGCCGGGACCGCGTTGATCCCCCGGGCGCGCCACAGGTCTTCCTCGGCCCGCACCTCGGCGGCGTAGAGGTCGTCGGCCAGGACCTCGACGGCCTTGTCCCAATCCAGCCCCGCGGCCGCTGCCGCATCGGCCATACAGACCGCGGTCGACGTCCATGCCTTGACGCGTCTTCCGTTTCTGGTGACCGTCGGTGTCCAAAAAGAAGGGGAAGGAATCCACATGGCCATTGTCGAGGTTATCGCGGGACTTATGGCCGTGGCCCTTCTGGAGCCTGCCACCGTTCAGACGTTCCAGGCCACCCGGCCAGCCGCTGCCGCTGCCGTGATCCAGTCGCGGCAGGCGGCCGATGGACCGCCCGCCGAATACGTCGAGGGGATCGCCCCGGAACATGATGGCTGGGTCTATCAGACCGTAGGCCCGTTCGATCCGATCAGCCGCGGCCGCGTTTACATCTACCGGAGCGGCAGCCAGCTCGACCCGGCGGAACGCCCTGACGTCCAGGCGGACGGGAACTATGCGGCGACCATCACCATATGCCCGAATCGAGCGCTGCACGTTATCTCGAACAGCCTCCCGCTTTACGAAGTGGTACAGGGGGGGCGTTGTATCACTGTAACCGGCGACGACATCCTGCTGCGCAATGCCGGAGAGGACCTCCATGAGGTCATCCGGGTCCGCTACCGGATCGTCAGCGTCCATCCCGTCGCGCCCTGAGGGTTCTACAACGGCTCACCCTTCCGCCGCGATCTTCCTCAACGCCTCCGCGAACACCGCCGCCGGCTGGCCGCCGCTGATCAGGTACTTGCCCTCCACCACCACCGCCGGGACCGCATTGATCCCCCGGGCGCGCCACAGCTGTTCCTCGGCCCGCACCTCGGCGGCATAAAGGTCGTCGGCGAGGACCTCGACGGCCTTGTCCCGATCCAGCCCCGCGGCCGCCGCCGCATCGGCCAGCACCTGCGCATCCGCCAGCGACCGGTTCTCGGTGAAATGCGCCCGGAACAGCGCCTCCTTCAGGGCCCTCTGCGGGGCCGCCCCCACCGTCCCGGCCCAGTGCAGCAGCCGGTGGGCGTCGAAGGTGTTCCAGATGCGGCTGTCCGGCCCCATCCGCATTTCAAACCCTTCCCAGGCCTCCGCCGCCCGCGCGGTGATCATCGCCTGGTTCGCCGCCGACTGCTCGGGGGTGGAGCCGTATTTCTTTGCGATATGCTCGCCGACATTCTCGCCCTCGGCCGCCATGCCGGGGTTCAGCTCGAACGGCTGGAACGACACCTCGGCCGCGATCCCCTCGCCCTTCAGCCGCTCCAGCGCCCCTTCCAGCCCGCCCAGCCCCACCACGCACCAAGGACAGACCACGTCGGAGACGAAATCGATCTTCAGCGTGCGGGTCATGGCGGGGGCTCCTGTGGGGCGTGGACCGCATATGGGCGCTGAGAGGGGAGGCGACGAGTCTTCCTTCTCCCCTTGCGGGTCGACGAAGGATCGCATGCGATCCGAGGAGGGGTGGCCCGGAGGGCCGGATGAGGGGTGAAACACCGCCGTTCGCCAGTTAATCTCAACCCATGCTCAAACCATCGGACAGGACCCGCGCCGCCGCCCGCCGGGGACGCACGGACCAGACGCTGCCTGAAGCCATCTTCTGGAAATATCTGCGCGACCGGCGGCTGGAGGGGCTGAAGTTCCGGCGACAATTGCCCCTTGGCCCCTATATCGCAGACTTCGCTTGCCCCTCTATCCGGCTCATCGTCGAACTTGACGGCGGCGTCCATGACCTCAGGGTCGAAGCGGACGCCACGCGCGACGCATGGCTCACGGCGAACGGGTGGACCGTGCTGCGGTTTCGGAACCAGGCGGTGCTGACCAACCCTGGCCTGCTGTTCCAGGCGGTGCGAGACCACGCCGCGCGCTACGGCAAGGGCTGAGTTTCACCCCTCATCCGACCTCGCTTCGCTCGGCCACCTTCTCCCGCAAGGGGAGAAGGGAAAATGCTCAATCATCCGAACGCGCGCCGAAAAGCCGAGCCGGATCAGACGTCCCGCCTGACACGGCGGCTTTCATCCGGCGCCGCGCGACCCGCCCCTACAATGGGCGACCGATCTGACGCGGAGGGGACAGGCATGGACGAGGACCGGACGACGGCTCCGCGCGGCGCGCGGATCGCGCCGGAAGCCGTGTGGAAAGAGGTCCGCGCCGACTATCTGGCCGGGCTGTCGGCGGCGGACTGCTGTCGCCGGCACGGCGTCGGGCTGACTGCGCTGCGTCTGCGCGCTGCGCGCGAGGGCTGGCGCCGCGCCGACCAGCCCTGGGTTCCGCCCTCGACCACCCGCGATCCGTGGGACGCGGGCCGGGCGCTGGAGGAGCAGGTCCAGGGCGACATGGACCGGGTCGAGCCGCGCGACCTCGTGTTCGTCGCCTGGTCGCGCATCCAGCAGGCGGTGATACGGGGCGACGCCGGCGAGGTCCTGCGCTGGTCAAAGGTCCAGGCGCTGATGCAGGCCGAGGTCGACGCCCTGGAACGCTTCATCGCCGAAGACGAGGCCCGCGCCTTCGAACGCGGCGAGGCGATCTATCCGGACGATCCGGACGATGCGAACGCGTTTACCGGCCCAGCAGCCCCTCGATCGCCGCCCGCGCCGCCTCGCCCAGATCAGGCCGCTTGAGCGCCAGCGCCACATTGGCCCGCAGCAGGCCGATCTTGTCGCCGCAGTCGTGGGTCACGCCGGCGTATTCCACCGCCGTGAAGACCTGATCCGCCATCAGCCGCGCCATCCCGTCGGTCAGCTGGATCTCGCCGCCTGCGCCCCGCTCCTGGCGCTCCAGAATGCCGAAGATCTCGGGCTGCAGGATGTATCGCCCCGCGATCGACAGGTTGGACGGCGCCGTGCCCTGCGCCGGTTTCTCGACCATCCCCTTCATGCGGATGCGGTCGCCGTCGCGGCTTTCCGGATCGACGATGCCGTATTTGTGGGTCTCGCTTTCGGGCACCGCCTCCACCCCGATGACGTTGCCGCCCAGCTCCTCATAGGCCCCCACCAGCTGTTTCAGCGCGCCGGGCTCGGCGTCCACGATGACGTCGGGCAGCAGCACCGCGAAGGGCTCGTCGCCGATGATGTCCCTCGCGCACCATACCGCGTGGCCCAGACCCAGAGGCTGCATCTGGCGGGTGAAGCTCATCTCCCCGGCGGTGGCCAGTTCGGCGGTCATCATCTCCAGGATCTCGGTCTTGCCCTTGGCCAGCAGCTGGGCCTCCAGCTCGATCTGGTGGTCGAAATAGTCCTCGATCGCCTGTTTGGCGCGGCCCGTCACGAACACGATGTGCTCGATGCCCGCCTCCCTCGCCTCCTCGACGATGTAGGACAGGATCGGCCGGTCGACAACGTTCAGCAGCTCCTTGGGCGTGGTCTTGGTGCCCGGCAGGACGCGAGTGCCGAGCCCGGCGACGGGCAGTACCGCCTTCCTGAGGCGGCGGGAGTGGGGGGGCATGGATCCATCCGAAACAGCGGCGTTTGCCCAGCCTAACGCATCCCCCCTCGATTGGCTCTCCCCCATGCCCAGGCTTCGCTCCCCCGTCACGCGAACGCGGCATGGTGATTGCGGCTCAGCAGGCGAGCCGTGCCGTTTCGGCACAGCGTGTGACATCAAGGGGAATGGGGCCATGGCCACCGACATCGATCTCCACCTGGGCCGTCGCCTGCGCCGCCGCCGTCGGCTTCTGGGCCTGACGCAGCAGCAACTGGCCGTCCAGGTCGGCATCCGCTTCCAGCAGATCCAGAAATACGAATGCGGGGCCAACCGCATCTCGGCCGCCCGCCTGTGGCAGCTGTCCGAGGCGCTGGAATCGCCGATCAGCTATTTCTACGACGGCCTGACCGAGGCGCTGGAGCGCAAGGAAGCCGCCGGGGCCAACGGCGGCGAGATGTTCAGCCGCAAGGAAACCCTCGACCTGATCCAGGCCTACTACCAGCTGGGCGAACGGCCGCGCCGCCGCCTTCTGGACCTGGCCAAGTCGCTCCACGCCGAGGGCGACCCGGTCGCCTGATCGGTCCGCGCAGGCCTAGCTGTCGAGGAAGCTCCGCAGCTTCCGCGACCGGCTGGGGTGCTTCAGCTTTCTCAGCGCCTTGGCCTCGATCTGGCGGATGCGCTCTCGGGTGACAGAGAACTGCTGGCCCACCTCTTCCAGGGTGTGGTCGGTGTTCATGCCGATGCCGAAGCGCATGCGCAGAACCCGCTCCTCGCGCGGCGTCAGCGACGCCAGCACGCGGGTCGTGGTCTCGCGCAGGTTGGACTGGATGGCCGCGTCGATCGGCAGGATGGCGTTCTTGTCCTCGATGAAGTCGCCCAGGTGACTGTCTTCCTCGTCGCCGATGGGCGTCTCGAGGCTGATCGGCTCCTTGGCGATCTTGAGGACCTTCCTGACCTTTTCCAGCGGCATGGCCAGCTTTTCGGCCAGCTCCTCGGGCGTCGGCTCGCGGCCGATCTCGTGCAGCATCTGCCGTGACGTCCTCACGATCTTGTTGATCGTCTCGATCATGTGGACCGGAATACGGATGGTACGCGCCTGATCGGCGATCGAGCGGGTGATGGCCTGACGGATCCACCAGGTGGCGTAGGTCGAGAATTTGTAGCCGCGGCGGTACTCGAACTTGTCGACCGCCTTCATCAGGCCGATGTTGCCCTCCTGGATCAGGTCCAGGAACTGCAGGCCGCGGTTGGTGTATTTCTTGGCGATGGAGATCACGAGGCGCAGGTTGGCCTCGACCATCTCCTTCTTGGCCTGACGGGCCTCGCGCTCGCCTTTCTGGACCGTGTGGACGATGCGGCGGTAGTCGTCGATGGGCAGGCCGGCCTCGGTGGCCACGGCGGCGACGTCGCCGCGGATCTGGGCGATCTGGGCCGACTGATCGTCCGAGAACTTGGTCCAGCGCACGCCCATCGCCTTGACCCGCTCGGACCAGGTGGGGTCCAGCTCGGCCCCGAAATAGGCCTTCAGGAACTCGGGGCGCGAAATCCCGTAGCTGTCCGCCAGGCGCAGCAGCCGGCCTTCCAGCCCGATCAACCGCTTGTTGATCGCATACAGCTGCTCGACCAGGGCCTCGATGCGGTTGTTGTTCAGCTTGAGCGTCTTCAGCCGGCCCGAGATGGCGGTGGACAGGGTGTCGTGGGTCTTTCTGTCCTTGGCCGACAGGTCCTCGCCCTTCAGCCGGGTATCGACCAGCTTCTCCTGCAGCTTCCTGAAGGCGTCGAAATCGCCGGCGATGGCGTCCAGCGTCTCCATGACCCCGTCGCGCAGCTCGGCCTCGAGCGCCGAGATCGACATCCCGCCGCCGTCGTCGAAATCCTCATCCTCCTCGTCAACCTCCGGCTTTTCCTCACCATTTTCCGCACCCGGCTCGGGTTCGGGCTTGGGCGGGATCGGCTGGCCGGGGATGGGGGGCTGGGGCTGGTTATGCGGCAGGGACGAGGGGTTCAGCACGCCGTAGGTGGCGTCCAGGTCGATGACCTCGCGCAGCAGGATACGGTTGTTGGCCAGTTCGTCGCGCCACACCATGATGGCCTCGAACGTCAGGGCGCTCTCGCACAGCCCCGAGATCATCGCGTCTCGGCCAGCCTCGATGCGCTTGGCGATGGCGATCTCGCCCTCGCGGCTCAAGAGCTCGACCGAACCCATCTCGCGCAGATACATCCGCACGGGATCGTCGGTGCGGTCATAGGTCGGCTTGGCGTTCTCGTCGGAGACTTGGGTCTCGGCGCGCTCGGCAACCTCGCCACCCTGCCCCTCGGCGGCGTCCTCCTCGGCCTCGACGACGTTGACGCCCATCTCCGACAGCATGGCCAGGGTGTCTTCGATGGCGTCGGGCGTCACTTCTTCGGACGGCAGGACCTTGTTCAGCTCCTCCATCGTCACATAGCCGCGCGCCTTGGCCTGTTTGATGAACTTCTTGACCCCCGCGTCCGTAAGGTCGAGCAGCGGCCCGTCGGTGGTCGCTTCGGGCGGTTCCTGCGTATCGCTCATTTAAGTCTGTATCTCCGGCCGAGGCGTGCGGGGCCTTCGGCAAAAATGCAACATTGGTTACGAAACAGAACGCCCTCGGGGCCGGTTCGTTACGAACCCGCCTGATCGTCCCAAATCGTCCCGGTCCTGATCGCTCGTCGCAACGCATCGCGCTCGGCCTTCAGACGACTGAAGGCCGAGGCATCGAAGGCACGCTCTGCCTCCGACTTGGCTGACGCCAGCGCCGCATCCAGGCCCGCGAGACGGGTCAAGGCTGCGAAGCCTTGCGACCACCGGACCCTTGCCTCGGCGAGGGGCGCATTTGCGGCCAGGAAAGGCGCGCCGGACTTCGCCGCCGCCTTCTCGACCTCGCGCACTAAGGCGTCGTATCCGGAGGTCGCGAGATGGCGACGCAGAGCCGCGCTGTCAAGCGTCTGACCCACGAACCGCAATCGCACCAGCTCCTGCGCCAGTCCATTGAGGGCGGCGTCACCGAACCCATGGCTGGCGATGGCCTCGAGATGGTCATCCATCCGTTCCGGGTCCTCGATGGCCCCGTGGGCCAGCGCGGCGGCGACAGGTTCGATGGAGCGGTTCAGGGCCTGCATCGCCTCTGCCCCCTCGGCTGTCTGGCCCAGTTTTGGCGGCGGGCCCGGACGCCATCGACCCCCGAGCGTCTGACCTCTCGCCGCAGCCGGTGCCCTGCCGGGGAACAGGCCGTCGAACCGGTCGAGCAGTTCGCGCCGGTACTGTTCGGCCAGGTCCTTGTCCTGGATCGCCGCAGCTGCCGTCCGCAGCCGACCCTTCAGTCCCGCACGACGCTCAGGCGTATCGAGAGGCTCGGCCTCGACTTCGCGCCGGAACAGGACTTCGGCAAACGGTCGGGTCTCCGCCAACGCATGCCGCAACGCCGGCGCGCCCTTGTCGCGCAGGATGTCGTCCGGGTCCTGCCCGCCCTCCAGCAAGGCGAAGCGGAAAGAACGACCGGGCTTCAGCAGCGGCAGGGCGCGTTCGATGGCCCGGAAGGCCGCCCGCTGCCCGGCTCCGTCCCCGTCAAAACACAGGACCGGCTCAGGTGATACGCGCCACAACAGAGCCATCTGCTCCTCGGTCAGGGCGGTGCCCATCGGGGCCACAGCCGGCAGGCCTGCGCGCTGGCAGGCGATGACGTCCATATAGCCTTCGACCACGATCACGCTCCCGGTCGACTTCGACGCCGCGCCAAGGATGCGCCGCGCCTCAGGCAGGCCGTAGAGGGTCGCGCCCTTGTGAAACAGCGGGCTCTCTGGGCCGTTCAGATACTTGGCCCGGTCGTCAGGGTTCATGGCCCGGCCGCCGAAGCTGACCAGCCGACCGCGCGCGTCCAGGATCGGGAACATCAGCCGGTCGCGGAACCGGTCGTAGGGACTGCCGCCGCCCTCCGGCGCGATCAGCATGCCGGCATCGACCAGGTCTCCCGGCCTGGCCCCCCGCTGGACGAGGGCAGCCTTCAGTCCCTCGCGATCATTGGGCGCATAGCCCAGACCAAACCGTTCCCACTGATCCTCGGGCAGGCCGCGCCGTTCCAGATACTCGCGCGCGGCCTTGCCGACCGAACGGCGCAGATTGGCCGCGAACCACTTCTGGGCCAGATCCATCCAGTCAGAGAGGCCCTGGCGCTTCTGCTCGCGCTCCGCCGCCTGCGGGTCTTCGGCGGGCATCTGCATTCCGGCCTCGGTGGCCAGGCGCTCGACCGCCTCGGGGAAGGAAAGCCGCTCGGTCTCCTGCAGGAAGGAGATGACGTCGCCGTGCTTGCCCGAGCTGAAGTCGTGGAAGAAGCCCTTGTCGTCATTGACGAAGAAGCTGGGCGACTTCTCCTTGGTGAAGGGCGACAGGCCCACCCACTCGCGCCCCTGGCGCTTGAGCTTCACCGTCCGCCCGATCACGTCGGACGGGCGAAGGCGAGCCTTCAGTTCCTCCAGGAAGCGGTCGTCGAAGCGCACGCCCGATCCCTAGACCGCTCGGGAAGGACAGGCCACTGCGCGACGCCATCGCTCCACCGTCGCGTTAAGGTCTCGGTAACCAATAAGGCATCCGCGTCGCCACAACCGTCTGCATGCAAACAATATTCTGACCCGATCAGGAACTATCCACAGCACTTGTGGTTAACTTCACGAGCGTCTGGCGCAGAAGCGCCGTCTCCAAACACAACGAGCGTTTCATGTTCATCGCCATCGCCCGCCCGGCGGTGGAGGTCCAGGGGCCCGACGCCGTCGCCGTCCCCGGGTCTCCCGCCATTCACGACCTGACGCCGCGCGCCCTTCACGCCCGGCTGCTGTCGAACGCCGCCCAGCGCCGTCTTCGGGGCGTCGAACGGCGCATGGCCGATCGCCCCGAGGACGCCGACTACTGGCTCCACGCCGCCCCGGTGGCGGTCCGCAAGGCCTGCGCCCTGCGGGGAGAAAAGAGCTTTGCGCCCCTGCCCTGACGCTCAGCGCCAGATATCCCCGGACAGCGCTCCGGCGCGCCCGACGTCGAATACGGCCCGCATAGCCTCAGGGCTGAAGTCCAGCGCGGAGGCGTCCGCGTCGTCCGGCAAGGCGGCGTAGCGGAAGAACAACTCATTTCTCGCCGCAAAGGCGCGGTTGCCCTCCAGCGTGGCAATCAACGACGACCGCAACAGCGCATCGACGCTGCGGCCCAGCACACCCGTCAAGGTGTCGCGGGTAACGTCGAACGATGGCGCAAGCCGCCCGTTTACAATCACGTAGAACCGGGCGGCGCTCAACCCGCCCGCAGGCTCGCGGTAAGACCACAGCGTCTCTGGCACGGCGAGGAAGGGGGTGGTGACACCGCCGTCGACGTGCATCTCCTCGAAGACCACATCCCCGGCGTTCGACGGGATCAGTACCGGGGGGAAGGCCCCCGGGATGCTGGCCGATGCCACCAGAACGCTGCGAAACAGTTCGAGTGCCTCGGGCGTGCCGACGGCGGCGATGGCCCCAAGGTCCCAGCTTACACCACGCTGGCTGTCGAGATCGGTCGTGGCGACCAGAAGGACGCGCCCCTTCACATGTTCTGCGGCGATGGCTGTCAGCATGGCCTCGTCGACGTAACGTTCGACCAGGGCGCGTAACGGCTCGCCCTTGTAGATGCCCGAGCCGAAGAACACGCCCAGCCCTTGCGACTGCAAAAGGGTCGAGGCCGCTCCGCCTGTGTAGGCCTCCTCCAGCTTGTCGTCCCAGTCGGGACCGAGAAAGACGAACGGCGCGGCCAGTGCCCCGGTGGAAACGCCGGTGACGACCTCGAAATCCGGCCGGTTCCCGCTATCGGTCCACCCCAGCATCAACCCGGCCGTGAAGGCCCCGTTCGAGCCGCCGCCGGACAGGGTGATGATGTCCAGAACACCGTCGGGGCCGCGCGGCACACCCTCGCGGAAGGCCTGGCGGAACAGGGCGATGCGCCTGGCCTCGTCCAGATAGACGCGGATCGGATATCGGTCGCTGGACGACAGCCCCATAGGCCGGGCCGCCTGCCGGTCCTGAAGCTCGAAGCTCGATCTCGGCCCGCCCGCACAGGCACCGAGCAACAGCAGGGCAAGAAACAGGGCGAGGCAACGAGGGTTCATGGAGGGAAGCTACCACGCCGCGTTCGACAGGCCGATGACGGGCCTCAGGCGTCCATCAGGGCCCGGAAGCGGTCGAACAGGTACAGGCTGTCGGTCGGCCCCGGAGAGGCCTCCGGGTGGTGCTGGACGCTGAACACCGGACGACCCTTCAGCTGGATGCCGCAGTTGGTGCCGTCGAACAGGCTGATGTGCGTCTCCTGTACGGCCTCGGGCAGGCTGTCGCGGTCCACGGTGAAGCCGTGGTTCATCGAGACGATCTCGACCTTGCCCGTGGTCAGATCCTTGACCGGGTGGTTGGCACCGTGGTGGCCCTGGTCCATCTTCACGGTCTTCGCACCCAGAGCCAGCGCCAGCATCTGGTGGCCCAGGCAGATGCCGAAGACGGGCTTGCCGCTCTCGACCAGCTTTCTGATCTCGGGCACGGCGTAGTCGCCCGTCGCCGCCGGATCGCCCGGTCCGTTGGACAGGACCACGCCGTCGGGGTTGCGCGCCAGAACCTCCTCGGCCGAGGTGGTGGCCGGCACCACGGTGATCTTTGCGCCGGTCGAGGCGAGCGCTCGCAGGATGTTGCGCTTGACGCCATAGTCGATGACCACGACCGACTTCCCGGCCGCGTCCACCCGCGGATAGCCTTCGGGCCAGTCCCACAGCGCCTCGCTCCAGTCGAAGGCCTGGAGCCTCGAGGCGGGCCTCGCCAGATCGAGCCCGACCAGGCCTGTCCACGCCTTCGCCTCGGCGACCAGGGCGTCGAGGTCGAAACGGCCTTTGGGATTGTGCGCGATGACGGCGTGGGGGGCTCCATGATCGCGAATCGTCTGGGTCAGGGCGCGGGTGTCGATACCCGACAGGCCCACGACGCCCCGCCGGTTCATCCAGGCGTCGAGGCTGGCGTCCGAACGCCAGTTGGCCGGGTCGGTCGGCAGGTCGCGGAAGATCGCCCCCCGGGCCGAGGTTTGCGACCCGCCGCCCATCTGCTCGACGTCTTCGACGTTCGTTCCAGTGTTGCCGACATGGGGAAAGGTGAAGGCGAGAATCTGGCTCATGTATGAGGGATCGGTCAGGATCTCCTGATACCCTGTCATGGCGGTGTTGAAGACCACTTCACCCAGCGCCGAGCCGGTTGCGCCGACGCCCACACCCTGAAAGATCGTGCCGTCGGCCAGAGCCAGAACGCCGGTGCAGCCCGGAAGAAGCGAAGTGGTCATGGACGTCCCCTTACACCGAATCCCGGCGAACAAACGGCCGGGTTGCTAGCGAGCCACGGCCACGGGGTCAAACTCCGCGCGCCTTAGGCTCGGGCCGGGCGGGTCAGGCCGGGCGGCTGCCCAGGGGCGGCTCGCCGTGGGCGTTGGTCTCGGCCTGGCCCTTCTGGGCGTAGAAGACGATCAGAATGATGGTGCCGATGATCGGGATCAGCCCCAGCAGCACCCACCAGCCGCTCTTGCCCGTGTCGTGCAGCCGCCGGACCGCCGCGGCCAGGAACGGAATGAAGGACCCGATGCCGAAGACCGCCGCCAGCGGGCCGGACGACGAATAGCTCAGGCCGTTGTCTCCGGAATAGGTCTGGGCACCGCCGAAGAGCATGCCGTCCAGGATCGACAGGATGGCCATAACGACGATGTAGAACAGAACGAAATACCAGAACTCCTTGCGGTCGGCCCGACCGTTGAACTGGGCGTACTTCAGATATGGCTTGATGAAGTCGTTCATGGCGTTCCCTCTGCGATGCCCCCGGATATCACGAGTCCGCCGAAGGTGCCCACCCGCTATTCCGGAATCCGCGCTCCATCCCAGCCGAAGATACCGCCGCTGTCGACGGGCGTCAGGCCGTCCAGCACGGCCAGAAGCCGCACGGCGGAATGCGCCGGAGCGAACAGCTTCGTCTCCGAGACTCCCTTCTGGAAGGGCCTGGACAGGTCAGTGTCAACCGTGCCCGGATGCAGGCTGGCCACAATGGCTTGCGGGTGCGACCGCCCCAGCTCGATCGCGAGGTTCCTCAGGATCATGTTGAGCGCCGCCTTGGACGCGCGGTAGCTGTGCCACCCGCCCAGCCGGTTGTCGCCGATCGACCCGACCCGCGCCGACAGGGCCGCGAAGACCGCGCGCCGATCCCGGGGCATCAGGGGCGCGAAATGCTTCATGATAAGGGCCGGCCCGACCGTGTTGATCCGGTAGTCCCTCAGCAGGTGTTCGGCCGTCAGGGCCTTGTAGGTCCGCTCCGGCTCCTGCCCGCCGTGCAGCACGCCGGTGGCGACGAGGATCAAGGTCGGCGATGGCCCGGCCCGGACGCGGTCGGCGGCGGCGGCGATCGTCGCCTCGTCCTCGAGGTCCAGACGGTCCGGCCCGGACGCGGACCGGGCGAACCGGTGGACGGCGCGATAGGCCCCTGAAGCGTCCAGAGCGTCGGCCAAGGCTCTGCCCACGCCACCCGTGGCACCGATGACGACGGCGGAAGAGGTCGGTTCGGGCCCGGTCATGAGTCCGCTATGGCCGCCGCTGTTGCGCCGGGCAACGCGACCCGTTGACCGGGCCCACACCGCGCGCCAGACGGGCTGCTCGCGAACAGAGGCCCACCATGACCATCACCACCGTCGGCCTCGATGCCGACGACACCCTCTGGCACAATGAGACGATCTTCCGCCTGACCCAGGCGCGGTTCCTCGACCTGCTGGGCGAGCACGACAATGCCCTGATCGAGGCACGGCTGGCCGAGATCGAGCACCGCAACCTGAGGCTCTACGGCTATGGCATCAAGGGCTTCACCCTGTCGATGATCGAGACGGCGATGGAGCTGTGCGAGGGCGAGCCGCCGCCCGGTGTGGTGCGCGAGATCCTCGCCGCCGGCCGTGAGATGATCGCGCATCCGGTCGAGACCCTGCCCGGCGTCGATGAGGCCCTGCATGAGCTGTCCGGGCGCTACCGCCTGGTCCTGATCACCAAGGGCGATCTGCTGGACCAGGAGCGAAAGCTGGCCGCCTCCGGCCTCGGCGACCTGTTCGCCGCCGTCGAGATCGTGTCCGAAAAGGATCGGGCCACCTACGACCGCGTCTTCGCCCGTCACGGCACGGGCCCCGATGAGGCGGTCATGGCGGGCAACTCGATCAGGTCCGACGTGATCCCCGCCATCGAGGCGGGGGCCTTCGCCGCCCACATCCCCTATCATGTGACCTGGGCGCATGAGGTGGCCGACCCTCCGGTGCATCACCCCCGCTTCGGCCTCCTCCAGACCATTGCCGATCTGCCGGACTGGATCGCTGAGCGCGACAGTCAGACGTAACCGAGCAATCTCCTGAGACCGGGCGCATGGAACTCGACCAGCGCCTTCTGGGCTTCGGGAAGACGGTCCGGAAACACGAGCCCTTCGGGCAGTTTCAGGTTTTCGCGGGCGGTCCGGCTGCGCTTGCGGTCGGCGCCGGTCACCACACGGTCGCGCCAGTCTTCAGGGCGATCGATATCAGCGGCGCGCAGCAGGTCGGTAAAGAAGGCCTCGCTGTCTGGCGTGTCTATGTCCCTCACTGCCCGCACGAGGTCCTCGTAGCGGACAAGGTGCACGCCCGTACCCAGCCAGGCGGCCGCGTTGTGGGTGAAGATGTCGATCAGGGCCGGCGACTTCTGGTGGACACCGAAGATCATCATGTTCATCAGCGCCTCGGCCGAATAGAGCCCCGGGGTCTTCAGATGACGGATGTTCTCCTGATCGAACTCTTCCGAAACAAAGAACCGCGCCCGGGCCAGCACCCAGTCATGCGGATCACGCACCAGAAGGATGTGGCGTGCGTGGCGGATGTTGGCCAGGGACTGGTCGCTGAACAGCAGGTGGGCGGCGGCAAGCCTCGGCGCGCGCGGATCAAACGCGTCAAGGTGCAGATGCATGTTGGGAATCTGCACGAAATCCCGGTCGTGGTGCTGATCGACCGGGACGAACATCCGCAGAACGTTTCTCAGCAGGTGGGTTCCGCCCTTGGGCACGCTGTTGACCAGCACGGGCCGCCGCAGTCGAGCCTGGGGAAAGCGGGCCACCGCCTCGTCCAACGTGTCTTCGATACCCTTGATGATGGCCATGGGTCGTTCCCTTGGTGATGCAGCCCGGCGCAATGCGAAAGGGCGGCGGATTGCTCCGCCGCCCCCAGCTCTAGACTCCGATCGAAGCGATCAGAAGGATTTGGACAGCCGCACGAAAGCGCGACGGCCGTAGTAGCCCTCGGTGTACTGCGAGGCCAGGATCGAGTTGCCCTGCGTGCCCGAGTTGACCGGAGAAATGGTCGGCGGCAGTTCGTCAAAGACATTGGCCAGACCGCCCGAGATTTCCCAGCCGTCGCCCTCGTAGCCGAGCGAGACGGAGTGGAAGCTGGTGAACTCGGCGTCGCCCTTGGTCTCGGTACGACGGCCGTCGATCGTCTGGAACAGCGAGCCGCCGCGACGGATGATGTCCGGCCGGGCGTCCTGGTTGCCGATCCAGTCCCAGCCCCAGAAGGCCGTCCAGGGACCGCGCGTCAGGGTGAAGTTGACGTTGCCGACCAGTTCCGGGTTGCCGATGTCGCCCAGGAAGTCCGTACCGAAGCTGGCGAAGGTCGCCTGGTTCGTCTCGAACGTCCAGGTCGTCTGGGTGTCCAGCGACACGGTGGCGAAGTCGAAGTCGTGGAACCAGCGTGCCGTGAAGTCGACGCCACGATTGTTCTGCTCGGCGATGTTCAGGTAGCTGTCGCGGACCTGGGTAATGCTGCCGCCGAGGGGCGCCGAACGGTCGAACTGGTTGCAGATCGGATCGGTAGGGAAGGTGTCGGACAGGTAGCAGGCCTGAAGAATGCCCGCCGACCCGAGAACATCGACCTGGTCCTCGATCTTGATCTCGAAGTAGTCGACCGCGACGCTGAGGTTGCTGTCCGGCGGGGTCAGGATGACCCCGATGACGGTGGCCTTGGAGGTTTCGGGCTCGAGCACGCCCAGACCGCCGCCGGTCACGACCTCGGCCGACGAGACGCCGCCGGTGAAGTTGCCCGCGACGCCGCCGCCCGGTCCGGCCGGGTTACGGCAGTTGATGTAGAGGGGGTCGGTGGTGCGAAGCGTGCCGTCCGTGACCCGCTGATCCAGGTTCAGGCAGGGGTCGATGTTGCGCTGACCCACGAAGCTGGTCTGGTCGGCGAGGTAGAGTTCGAACAGCGCCGGAGCACGGAACGAGGTCCCGTGCGTGGCGCGGATGCGGACCGCGTCGTTGATTTCCCAGTTCAGGCCGACCTTGTAGGTCGAAGCGTCGCCCGAGGTCTTGGTGTTCGTGTAGCGGCCGGACAGCGACAGGTTCAGGCTCTGGACCAGGGGCAGATCGCGCAGGAGGGGCACGGCGAACTCGGCATAGGCTTCGTTCGTCTCTTCCTCACCGGCCGTGATGCCGCCACCGGACAGGCCCCAGCTGTTGTCGGCGAGGGTCACGGCACCGGGGGTGTCCTCGATCTCGTCGCGACGCAGGTGGAAGCCGAAGGCCGCGCCCAGCGGACCGGCGGGCAGCTCGAACAGCTGGCCGCCGATCGAGCCTTCGACATAGACCTGTTCATAGATGGTCTGGCCCGTCTCGGTGTCGAACAGGAAGGCTCGCTCGGCCTGGGTCAGGCGGCCGGCGAGGAACTCGGGCCGGGTGAAGTCCACGTCGATGCAGGGACGTCCGCTGACCGGCAGGTTGGTCCCGACGCAGGAGCGGGTCTTGAAGCTGGTGGAGTCCACCGCGTCCTGCAGGATCACATCCGAGGTGTATTCCCCGTCAGAGCGGCTGTACTGGGCGAAGATGTCCCATGACCAGTCGCCGAGGTTGCCACGGAGACCCGCCACGAACCGGGTGTAGTCAACCGTCTGTTCCTGGTCGAAGTGATCCGTAATCGGCGTGGCCGACAGGATGTTCAGACCCCGGAAACCTGTGACCGGGTCACCGCCGGCACCGGGACCGTAGTAGAAATCCAGGAAGTCGCGCGTGTAGGTATAGTTCCAGAACTGGCGATAGCTGTCGGTGCGGCTCTCGCGGCGGTTCAGCAGAACCTCGGCATAGGCCTCGACCCCGCCGCCCAGATCAAAGGCACCGTCCGCAAAGACCGTGTAGCGGGTCGTTTCCGGAATGATCGACTCATCGGCCGCATAGGGGCTGAGGTTGTTGGTCACGGCCCGCGACGGGTTGTCGTAGTTGACCAGGTAGAAGCCCGTCGGCGCGGTCGGATAGGTCGCGGCAACCGCCGGATTGGTCGGGCGGGTCGGAATGTAGCGGCCGAGGTCGCCGTCATAGTCGAACTGGAACCGCCCGGCGCGGCCCGAGAAGTTGGAGCCGTAGACATAGACCTGGCCCCAGGCGAGATCCGTGCACTGCGGCTCGCCCGTGCGCGGGTCGATGCGGTCGGCGCGGACATTGGTGCCGGGCTCGAAGACATACTGGTTGCGGCAGATCAGATAGTCACGCTCGCCGGCAGCCAGCTTCTCCTGCCGATAATAGTCGGCCGACAGATTGAGGTAACCGCGGTCGAAGGTCGTGCCCCAGGCCGCGGCGGCGTTGTACTGTTCGCCGCCGCCTTCCAGCGGAACGGTGCCGAACACGTTGAGCTCGCCACCATCGCGGCCACGACGCGTGATCAGGTTCACCACCCCGGCCACGGCGTCCGAACCATAGATGGACGAGGCACCGTCCTTCAGCACGTCGATACGGTCGATCGACGACTGCGGAATAACGTTCAGGTCGAAGGCGGAGACACCGCCGCGCGTGCCGGCCGGCCCCGCCCTGCGGCCGTTCAGCAGGACGAGGGTGCGATTGGCCCCGAGGCCGCGGAGCGAAATGGTCGACGAACCCGGTCCGCCGTCGGTCACAAAGGCGCTGGAGATGGTCGAATTTACCTGGGGCGAACCGGCCGCCAGGGTCGAGGACTGCAGCAGCTGGGCGGTATCGCTGAGGCCGCGCTGCTGCGCGCGATCGGCGGTCAGGACCTGGACCGGCGAGGCGCTGTTGAACTCGGTCACCGGGATGCGCGACCCCGTAACGATGATGTCATCGACCTCCGCAGCGTCCGGATCCACCTGGCCCTCGGTCTCCTGGGCCTCGGTCTCTGGCGGCGAGGTCTGTGCCGAGGCGAGACCGGGAGCGAGCAGGAGCAGGACGGCGAGGGCACCACTGGCGAGGCAGGACGAGGTGCGAAGCGCGTTGCGATTAAGCATGGAACTGACCTTGGTCTGACAGGGACAATATGGCGTCCCGAACGATGGAGCATCGCTAGGACCGTTTGCCATCGGATGACAGGGGCAGAGACCTGTCCGGTCGGTATTGGCGACACGCGTCTGGCCATCAAGGTCCGATTGCGGCACATTTGCAACACTTTCGCCACGTCTGGTCGGCTCGCGCGGGTCAGGGGCATGCGATTGAAAGATGTGCCGCCGTAATCGGAATGTGTCTTTTCGGTGACGCGAGGGGCGAAAATGGGGCGCAACGCATGATCGTCGTTGACCACGGGGTTCCGGGGAAAAAGGTTACCTTCGCCGTAGACGAAACTCAGCCCCTCAGGACACAAATATGCGCAACCCTAGCTCGACCCGGAGTATCGCCCTGGCCGGAGTCGCCGTCGCCGCCCTCCTTGCAGGGACCGCGCAGGCCCAGGACCCCGGCGGCGAGACCGAGGTCGAGGAGATCATCGTCACAGGCTCGCGCATCGCGATCGCGCCGGAGAATGCGCCTCAGCCGGTGCAGGTCCTGACGGCGGAGACCCTGGTGGCCCAGGGGATTACCGAGCTCGCCGATGGGCTGGACCTGATCCCCGCACTGCAGGCGTCCGAGAGCGCGGCCCAGGCGAACGGCGGCTCGGTCCAGCTGAACCTGCGCGGCATGGGCGCGAACCGCACCCTGGTACTGGTCAACGGCCGTCGTCACGTCTCGGGCCAACCGGGAACGGCGGCGGTGGACATCTCGACCATCCCCTCGGCCCTGGTCGAGCGGACCGAGATCCTGACCGGGGGTGCCTCGGCCGTCTACGGCTCCGATGCCGTGACCGGGGTGGTCAATTTCATCACGAGAAAAGATTTCGTCGGCACCGAGTGGGAGTTCCAGGGCGGGGTCTCGGGCCAGGGTGACACCGAGGAAATCTTCGGTTCCTTCGCCCAGGGGCGCGACTTTGACGGCGGTCGGGGCAATATCGCTGTCGGCATTCAGGCCAGCCACTCCGAGGCGCTGTTTTACGGAGACCGGGACTGGGCGGCCAACAACCGCGTCGCCGACGACAAGGCGAATCCGGCCCGCAGCTTCCAGGTCGGCGACCCCGTCCCGGCCGGGCAGACGGCCAATACCGTCCTCGGCCGCACGATCCTGCTGGCCAACGGCAATCCGCGTTACGCCAACACCGACCCGGCCCTGATCGCCCGCGCCCAGGCCGCACCCGCCCGCGCCTATCTGAACAATCCCGTGTTCTCCATCGCCTCGATCGGGGGCCTGATCGGCTACGATCCCTATGGCGACGGCTTCGCCGGCGGTACCGGCGACTTCCGCACCCGTCCGGACCTGGACAGCAACGGAATCTTCGACTGCCTGCAAAGCCAGGGAGGCCGTGGCGGCGGCGGGGGCTTCCCCGTCGGCTGCTGGGTGGCCGATCCGGTCACCGGCGCGATCCGACCCTTCCGCGACGGCCTGATCGGCAACTTCACCGAACAGTTCGGCGGCGACGGCAGTCCCCAGACCTTCTCCAATCAGTCGCTGCTGCCCGAAGACACGGCGATCAATGTGAACCTGCTGATCAACTATGAGTTTTCCGAGGCCTTCCGCCCCTATGCCGACCTGAAATACGCCTGGAACCGGGGCACGACCTACAATCCGTACAACAGCTTCGACGACTCGATCCCGATCGCGCTCGACAACCCCTACATCCCGACCGCCATCCGAAACATCGTGAACGCCGAGATCGCGGCCGGCAACGGCTCCAATGCGACATCGCTGGTCACCATCGGCCGCGACAACATCGACCTGTTCGATCCCGAGGCCTCGAGCGAGCGCGAAACGATCCGTGCCGTGCTCGGCTTCGGCGGCGAGATCCTGGGCGGCTGGGACTACGATGTCTCGCTGAACTACGGCGAAACAACCCAGGAGGCCCGCGGCTTTGTGCGTCTGGAAGACCGCTTCTTCTCGGCTGTCGACGCCGTGCGGGCCCCCAATGGCGAAATCGTCTGCCGCTCGACCCTGAATGCGAGCGCCTTCCCACGCTACTCCTACCTGACCGACACAGCCCGCTTCGGACCCGGCGCGACCATCCAGCAATTCGGCGGCTTCACCACCTTCACCCCGGGAGCGGGGTCGCCTTGCCGACCGATCAACCTGTTCGGAGTGGGCCAGTCCAGCCAGGCCGGACTGGACTTCCTGCGCTACGAGGCCGTCGACACCTCGAAGATCGACCAGCTCGTTCTCGCCGCCAGCCTGACGGGAGATTTCGAGCGCTGGTTCAGCCTGCCGGGCGGCCCGATCGGCTTTGCGGTCGGTGCCGAGTACCGTGAGGAGAACTCAGAGTTCACGCCCGACATCATGCGGCGTAACGGCGACGTCTTCCAGTACCAGACCACCAACATCACCGAGGGCGGCTTCGACGTCGCCGAGGCCTTCCTCGAGTTCAACTTCCCGATCCTGTCGGGCGTGCCGTTCGCCGAGGTGCTGAGCATCGGCGTCGCGGGCCGGATCGGCGACTATTCGACCGTCGGCGAGACCTCGACCTACAAGATCGACGGCATCTGGGCCCCGATCCGGGACATCCGGTTCCGCGGCGGCTATTCGGTCGCCATCCGCGCGCCGAACATCGGCGAGTTGTTCGCGCCCCTGAACGCGGCCACCTTCCGCCCGGTCGATCCGTGCGACTCGGTCAACGTCAACGCCGGGCCGAATCCGGCCAACCGTCTCGCCAACTGCCGCGCGGACCTGGGAATCACCGGCACCTACAACTTCACCGACCCGCTGACGGCACGCTTCACCGGCCAGACCGGTGGCAACCCGAACCTGGGTGAGGAAGAAGCCGAAACCATCAACTACGGCGTCGTGCTGCAACCCCGGTTCCTGCCGGAGTTCTCTCTGACGGCGGACTACTGGTCGATCGAGATCGAGAACGCCATCTCGGCCGTGGCAGCCCAGGACATCGTCAACTCCTGCTATGACGCACCGACGCTGGGCAACCAGTTCTGCGCCCTGTTCACCCGGAACCGGAACGCCACCTCGCCGACGTTCCGGGGTTTCAACTACCTGCTGCAGACCCAGCTGAACTTCGCGCGACTGGAGGCATCGGGCGTGGACTTCGCCGTAAACTACGGCCTGGACTTCGCCGATCTGGGCCACGACGCCTGGGGCCGGATCGATGCCTCGGTGTCGGGAACCTACCTGGAAGACCGCAACGACTTCCCGTTCGTGGCCAACCCCAGCCAGGCCAACCCGGTCAAGCTGGAACAGAATTTCCCGGAATGGGCCTATGGCGTCTCGGTGCGCTGGCAGGTGTCTGACGTCACCGTCTCGTGGTTCTCGAACTACCAGGACGAGCAGACCCTGGTGTCGACGCCGATTGAGGACATCTCGCGCTTCGCCCCGGCCTTCGCCGACGAGTTCTGGAGCCACAACGCCTCGATCCGGTGGGACTTCAAGGACGGCTATTCGGCGACCTTCGGGGTCAGCAACCTGACCGACGAAGAGCCCTATCTGGGTAACGTTGCCACCCCGGTGTCACCGGTCGGCCGGTCCTTCTTCCTGCGCATCAGCGGCAAGTACTGAAGCAGACGCAATAGGCCGAATGGCGAGGGGGCGGTCCGGCGACGGTCCGCCCCTTCCCTTTTTTGACGCAAGGCCATCCTTGCGCCTGCCCGTCACCCTCTCTAAACCGGCCGCTTAGCCGACAACCTGAACCGCCCGGCGACGCCCCTCGGCGCCGCGGGGCTTCCGCGCGCGAGAAAGACCGCCCCTTGCACGACGACGCCATCAGCCACGAGGAGCGCGACGCCATGGTCCGCGCGGCCCTGGCCGAGCATGGCGATTCCGGCGTAACCCCACGGCACACCCTGTTCTTCTTCCACGGTGACGGCGACCATGACGATCTGAATGAGGTCGCCCGTCGCGCGGGCTTTCTGACCCGGGGTCAGGACGACGCCACCATTCTCGAAACGACCATGGCCGTCGACGCGGACAGCTTCGCCCCCGTCAGCGCCATGATGCAATCCTGGGCCGCGGCCTTCCAGCTCGACTATGACGGCTGGGAATGCGCGGTCGTGACCAACTAGAGGGAGGCTGAGATGCCCAAACGCACGGACATCCAATCCATCCTCATCATCGGGGCCGGCCCGATCGTCATCGGTCAGGCCTGCGAGTTTGACTACTCCGGCGTGCAGGCGTGCAAGGCCCTGAGGGCCGAGGGGTACCGGGTGATCCTGGTCAACTCCAACCCGGCCACCATCATGACCGATCCGGACATGGCCGACGCGACCTATATCGAGCCGATCACGCCGGAAATGGTCGAGAAGATCATCGAGAAGGAGCGGCCGGACGCCCTTTTGCCGACCATGGGCGGGCAGACGGCGCTCAACACCGCGCTCGCCCTCGATGCCTCGGGCGTGCTGACCAGGTACGGCGTGGAGATGATCGGGGCCAAGGCCGACGTCATTGACCGGGCCGAGGACCGCCAGAAGTTTCGCGACGCCATGGACAAGCTGGGGCTTGAGAGCCCCCGGTCCAAGGCCGCCCACACCCTGGACGAGGCGCTGGAAGGGCTGGAGTTCGTCGGCCTGCCCGCCATCGTGCGCCCGTCGTTCACGCTCGCCGGAACCGGCGGCGGCATCGCCTACAACAGGGAGGAGTTCGAGGAGATCGTGCTGCGCGGCCTCGACCTGTCGCCGACCACAGAGGTGCTGATCGAGGAAAGCGTCCTGGGCTGGAAGGAGTACGAGATGGAGGTCGTCCGCGACAAGGCGGACAACTGCATCATCGTCTGTTCCATCGAGAACGTGGACCCGATGGGGGTGCATACGGGCGACTCGATCACCGTCGCCCCCGCCCTGACGCTGACCGACAAGGAATATCAGCGGATGCGCACGGGCTCCATCAACGTGCTGCGCGAGATCGGGGTCGAGACGGGCGGGTCCAACGTCCAGTGGGCCATCAACCCTGCCGACGGCCGCATGGTCGTCATCGAGATGAACCCGCGCGTGTCGCGCTCGTCCGCCCTGGCGTCGAAGGCCACGGGCTTTCCGATCGCCAAGGTCGCGGCGCGTCTGGCTGTCGGTTACACCCTCGACGAGCTCCAGAACGACATCACCCAGGTCACCCCGGCCAGCTTCGAGCCGTCGATCGACTATGTCGTGACCAAGATCCCGCGCTTTGCCTTCGAGAAGTACCCGGGCTCAGAGCCCCTGCTGTCGACCTCGATGAAGTCCGTCGGCGAGGTCATGGCCATCGGCCGGACCTTCCAGGAATCCATGCAGAAGGCCCTGCGCGGGCTTGAGACGGGCCTGTCGGGCTTCGACGAGATCGAGATTGAGGGCACCGAGGCCGGGGTCGACGACGCCTCGATCCGGGCCGCCGTGGTTCGGGCCCTGGGCCAGCCGACGCCCGATCGCATCCGCGTCATCGCCCAGGCCTTCCGCCACGGCCTGTCGGTCGAGGAGGTCAACGCGGCCTGTTCCTATGAGCCGTGGTTCCTGCGCCAGATCGCCGACATCGTGCGCGAGGAGGGGCATGTCCGGGTCAAGGGCCTGCCGACCGAGGCGACCGAGTTCCGCCGCCTGAAATCCAGAGGGTTCTCGGACGCGCGTCTGGCGCTCCTGACCGGCCAGACCGAGCGTGAAGTCCGCCACGCCCGCCGCGCCCTGAACGTGCGCCCCGTGTTCAAACGGATCGACACCTGCGCGGCCGAGTTCGCCTCGGCCACGGCCTATATGTATTCGACCTATGAGACCGGGGCGCTGGGCCAGGTTCCCGTCTGCGAAGCCCGGCCGACCGGGGCCAGGAAAGCGATCATCCTGGGCGGCGGACCCAACCGCATCGGTCAGGGCATTGAGTTCGATTACTGCTGCTGTCACGCGGCCTTCGCCTTCGCCGACATCGGCGTCGAGTCGATCATGGTCAACTGCAACCCCGAGACGGTGTCGACCGACTATGACACCTCCGACCGGCTGTATTTCGAGCCGCTGACGGCCGAGGACGTGCTGGAACTGATCGAGGTCGAGCGGTCCACCGGCGACCTGATCGGCGTCGTCGTGCAGTTTGGCGGCCAGACCCCGCTGAAACTGGCCCATGCGCTGCACGAGGACGGGGTGCCGATCCTGGGCACGAGCCTCGATTCCATCGACCTGGCCGAGGACCGCGAGCGGTTCCAGGTCATGCTGAACGAGATCGGCCTGATGCAGCCGCCGAATGGCCTGGCCCGCAGCGCCGAGGAGGCGGCGCAGAAAGCCGAGGCGGTCGGCTATCCCGTCGTCCTGCGCCCGTCCTATGTGCTGGGCGGACGCGGCATGATGATCGTCCACGATCGCGAGCAGCTGGACCGCTATGTCCATGAGGCGATGCGGGTCTCGGGCGACGATCCGGTCCTGATCGACCACTATCTTAACCGCGCCACCGAGGTCGACGTCGACGCCCTGTGCGACGACGACACCGTCTTCGTGGCCGGGGTGCTGGAACACATCGAGGAGGCCGGCGTGCATTCGGGCGACAGCGCCTGCTCCATGCCGCCCTGGTCCCTGTCGGACGCCACCGTCGCCGAACTGAAGCGCCAGACCGAGGCCATGGCGCGCGCGCTGAAGGTGCGCGGCCTGATGAACGTACAGTTTGCCATCGAGGAGCCCCACTCCGACGCGCCGCGCATCTTCGTGCTGGAAGTCAATCCGCGCGCCAGCCGCACGGCCCCTTTCGTGGCCAAGACCATCGGCGTGCCGGTCGCCTCCATCGCCGCCAAGGTGATGGCCGGCGTGCCCCTGGCCTCCTTTGGCCTGACGGATGCGCCCTACGACCACATCGCGGTCAAGGAAGCGGTCTTTCCCTTCGCCCGCTTCGCCGGGGTGGACACTATCCTGGGGCCCGAGATGCGTTCGACCGGAGAAGTCATGGGTCTGGACTGGAAACGCGAGGGCGAGGCCGACATGGCCCCCGCCTTTGCCCGCGCCTTCGCCAAGTCCCAGATCGGTGGCGGCACCACCCTGCCGACCACGGGCTGCGCCTTCGTTTCGGTCAAGGACGACGACAAGCCCTTCATCGTCGAGGCCGTCGCCCTGTTGCTGAAACAGGGGTTCGAGGTCATCGCCACAGGCGGTACCCACGCCTGGCTGGTCCAGCAGGGCCTGCCCGTCGGCTTCGTCAAGAAGGTGCTGGAGGGCCGGCCCAACATCGTCGACGCGATGAAGAACGGCGACGTCCAGCTGGTCATCAACACCACCGAGGGCAAGCAGTCGCTGCAGGACAGCTTCAGCCTGCGCCGCACCGCCCTGATGATGAAGATCCCCTACTATACGACCTCGGCCGGCGCGCTGGCGGCGGCACAGGGCATCGGGGCGATCCAGGCGGACACGCTGGAGGTCCGGCCGATCCAGGATTATGCGCACTGATACCCCCCGTCTCCCCCGTGCGAGAGACGGGGGGTTTGCGGGGATGGCAGTATTCGTCGACGTTCCGACGAGTCCCGCCCGTCGTTTCGCCGGTCCGGCGGAGCCTTCGACGCGGGTGGTGTGCGGGTTCGTGGCGCGTTCTGCTGACCCGTCAGAAGCGGTCAGGAAGGAAATGGTGGAGCTAAGCGGAGTCGAACCGCTGACCTCTTGAATGCCATTCAAGCGCTCTACCAACTGAGCTATAGCCCCGAACCTTTCGGTCGGATTGCCGTCGGACATGACGCCCTGCGGCAAGGCGGCGGAACCTATGTCAGGCGATTTTGCCGATCAAGCCCGCCTGGATCATTTATTTTCTACCGCTGCGAGGAACGCAGGAGCGGGCCGAAACCCGCTCCGCGCCGACCTTCGGGATCAGTCGTCATCCTTGCCGGGCTTGACGACCTCGTCGCCGAACGCGTCGTCATCCTCATCCTCGATGAAGGGCACGGAATCGTCATCGTCGTCGTCGGTCAGGACGTCGTCATCGTCATCGCCGTCGGTCGCCCCCATACCGGGCGTGTCGGGTGCGTCTGCGGTATCGTCGTCCTCGTCATCGGGCGTCAGGATGGGTTCATGGCCCTCCTGGTCGATCTCGGGCGTGACGACGGCTTCGTCCTCGTCATCCTCGTCGTCGGTCGCCTTCTTCTCGACGACCTGATCTTCGGCCTCGTCGGCGGCATAGCCACCGGGGCGGCCGCGACGGCTGCGCAGCTTGATGGCCTCTTCAGGATCGAATTCGGTATCGCATTTCGGGCAATGGGCGGGGCGACGCGAGAGGTCGTAGAACTTCGCCTGGCAGTTCGGACAGACCTGCTTGGCGCCAAGTTTGGGATCGGCCACGGGGGTGGAGCCTTTGGCTGGTGGGGTTTGATTTCGGGCGCGTCCCTTGCCACCCCACAGGGCCGCTGTCAAAAGCCGGGTTCGGTCGAGCCGAAAGGCTGGCGATCCCCCTGCCGCATGGAGCCCGACGCGGGTGAGCGACGCCCCCCATCTGATCGCGCGCGCCACGGGCCCGCTGAACGGAACCGTCCGGGCTCCGGGCGACAAGTCGATGTCCCATCGCGCCATGATCCTGGGGGCGATGGCGAGCGGCGTGACCGAGGTCGAGGGCCTGCTGGAAGGCGACGATGTCCTGGCCACGGCGCGCGCGGCCGCTGCGTTCGGCGCGACGGTCGAACGCCTCGGACCCGGCCGATGGCAGGTAGCCGGGCGAGGGGGACTGGCGTCACCCGGCAGTGTCATTGACTGTGGTAACGCCGGCACTGGCGTGCGCCTGTTGATGGGCGCGGCCGCCGGGTATGACCTGACTGCGACCTTCGACGGTGATGCCTCCCTGCGGGGGCGCCCCATGGGTCGGGTGACCGATCATCTGCAAAGGATGGGCGCGCGGTTCGACTGGAGCGGCAAGCCGGGCCTTCTGCCCGCCACCCTGACCGGTGGGGACCTGACGGCGATCGACCATGTGCAGACAGTCGCCTCGGCCCAGGTCAAGTCGGCCATCCTGCTGGCGGGACTGAACGCGGCGGGCATCACCTCGGTGACGGAGCCGGAACGGAGCCGCGACCACACCGAGCGGATGCTGCGAGCCTTCGGGGCGATCGTCGACGTGGAAGATCAGGGCGAAGGCTGGATCATTCGCCTGACGGGCGGCCAGGGCCTGACCGGCACCGCCGTCGCCGTGCCGGGTGATCCGTCCTCGGCCGCCTTTCCCCTCGCGGCCGGACTCGTCGTTCCGGGGTCGGAGGTGACGGTCGAGGGGGTGATGCTGAACCCGCTGCGGACCGGCCTGTTCGACACCTGGCGCGAGATGGGGGCGGATCTGACGATCGCAAACCTGCGCTTGGCGGGGGGCGAGGACGTGGGGGACATCACGGCGAGGCATTCGATCCTGAAGGGTGTTCTGGTGCCCGAAGCGCGCGCCGCCACCATGATCGACGAGTATCCGGTTCTGGCCGCAACGGCCGCCTTCGCCGAAGGCCGGACCGTCATGCGCGGCGTGGGGGAGATGCGCGTCAAGGAAAGCGACCGCATCCGCCTGATGGTCGATGGGCTTCGGGCCTGCGGCGTGTCGGTAGAGGAGGAGCCCGAGGGCTTCATCGTCACCGGCGGTCGCGTTCCCGGCGGCGCACGGGTCCAGACCGCCCATGACCACCGCATCGCCATGAGTCATCTGGTGCTGGGGCTGGCGGCGGAAGCGGCGGTGACGGTCGACCAGCCGGACATGATCGCGACGAGCTTTCCAGGCTTCGTGGCCATGATGCGCGGGCTGGGGGGGGACGTCTCGTGAGGCGCGCTGCCGTGCGGTGTGCCAAAGGATCGTCATGACCGGCCCCCTCGTCATCGCGGTGGACGGCCCGGCCGCCTCGGGCAAGGGGACGATCGCGTCCCGACTGGCAACACATTACGGACTGCCCTTTCTCGACACGGGCCTTCTGTACCGCGCAGTGGGGCTGGGCGTGATCAGCGGCGGCGGCGATCTCGGCGACGCAGTGGCGGCCGAAGCCGCGGCGCGGGCGCTGGAGCCGGAGCGGCTGTCGGACGCGGATGCCCTGACGAGCGGCGATGCGGGCGAGGCGGCCAGCCGGGTTGCGGGCTATCCCGGCGTCCGGGCGGCCCTTCTGGACCTTCAGCAGGCCTTTGCGCGCCAGTCGGGCGGAGCGGTTCTGGACGGGCGCGACATCGGCACGGTGATCGCGCCGGACGCGCCCGCCAAGCTGTTCGTCACGGCCGCGCCCGAGGTCCGGGCCCGCCGGCGCTGGCGCCAGCTGAACGAGCGGGGCGACGTGATCACCTATGAAGCCATGCTGGCCGATATCCTCAGGCGCGACGAACGCGACGCGGGTCGGGGTGCGGCCCCTATGGTCCAGGCCCCCGACGCGGTCTTGCTCGATACGACCGGTATGGATATAGAGGAGGCCTTCGATGCGGCCCGCCGTATCGTCGAGGCGGCGCGCGTCCGGCACGGTCTTTAGGGCCTGTCAGACAAATCCAACGCTCCATCCTCGGCTTCCGCGGGCGTTCTGGCACCGATCGCCTCGCGTCCGCCGACCCTGACTGACACCTGAAATCTTCACCTCGCGCGGGGCCGTCCGGTCGCGCGCCACAGCCCTATCGGAAACACCAGAGCTTCATGTCTGATACCCTCAACCCCACACGCGACGACTTCTCGGCGCTGCTCGACGAACAACTGCAAGGCCGCGATCTCGGCGAAGGCCAGGTCGTGCACGGCCGCGTCGTCGGCATCGAAAAGGACATCATCATCATTGACGTCGGCCTGAAGACCGAGGGCCGCATCCCGGCCCGCGAGTTCGGCATCGGCGAAGGGGCCGTGATCCCCAAGCTGGGCGATGACGTCGAGGTCTATCTGGAGCGCGTCGAGAACGCCCTGGGCGAGGCCGTCATCAGCCGCGACAAGGCGCGCCGCGAGGAAGCCTGGACCCGTCTGGAAGTCGTGTTCGCCGAAGGCCACCCGGTCAACGGCACGATCGTGGGCCGCGTGAAGGGTGGCTTCACCGTCGACCTGGGCGGTGCCTCGGCCTTCCTGCCGGGCTCGCAGGTCGACATCCGCCCGGTGCGCGACGTCGGCCCGCTGATGGGCAAGGAACAGCCGTTCCAGATCCTGAAGATGGACCGCCCGCGCGGCAACATCGTCGTCTCGCGTCGTGCGATCCTGGAAGAGGCTCGCGCCGAGCAGCGCACCGAACTGGTCGGCCAGCTGCAAGAGGGCGAAGTCCGCGACGGCGTCGTCAAAAACATCACCGACTACGGCGCGTTCGTGGACCTGGGTGGCATCGACGGCCTGCTGCACGTCACCGACATGAGCTGGAAGCGCGTCTCGCACCCGTCGCAGGTTCTTGCGGTCGGCGACACGGTCAAGGTCCAGATCGTCAAGATCAACCCGGACACCCAGCGCATTTCGCTGGGCATGAAGCAACTGCAGTCCGATCCTTGGGACGGTGTCGAAGCCAAGTACCCGCCGGGGGCCAAATACACCGGCCGCATCACCAACATCACCGACTACGGTGCGTTTGTTGAGCTGGAAGCCGGTGTCGAGGGCCTGGTGCACGTCTCGGAAATGTCCTGGACCAAGAAGAACGTCCACCCGGGCAAGATCGTCTCCACCTCTCAGGAAGTGGACGTGGTCGTGCTGGACGTCGACGCCTCCAAGCGCCGCATCTCGCTGGGCCTGAAGCAGGCCCAGGACAATCCCTGGGACGCTTTCGTGGCCCAGCACCCGATCGGCTCGACCGTCGAGGGCGAGGTCAAGAATGCCACCGAGTTCGGCCTGTTCATCGGCCTCGACAACGACATCGACGGCATGGTGCACCTGTCCGACCTGGACTGGAACGTGTCCGGCGAGGAAGCCATCCAGCGCTATCGCAAGGGCGAGATGGTCAAGGCCAAGGTGCTGGACGTCGACGTCGAGAAGGAACGCGTCTCGCTCGGCATCAAGCAGCTGGGCGGCGATCCGGTCGGCGAGGGCGATACCTACAAGAAGGGCCAGACCGTCACCTTGACCGTCACCTCGATCGAGTCGGGCGGCATCGAGGTCAAGTTCGGCGATGACGAGGCCCCGGTCACCAGCTTCGTGCGCAAGTCGGACATCAGCCGCGACCGCAATGAGCAACGTCCCGAGCGCTATGCCGTCGGTGACCGCGTCGACGCCCAGATCACCGGCATCGACAAGGCCACGCGTCGTGTCTCGGTTTCCATCAAGGCCCTTGAAATGGCCGATGAGAAGGAAGCCATCGAGCAGTTCGGATCCTCGGATTCGGGCGCATCGCTGGGTGACATCCTGGGCGCGGCCCTGCGCGAAAAGGCCGGCAAGGAGTAGTCAGACAGCCCCCAAGGGCTTGATGCACTGATCCGGTGACGGATGTTGGGGGCGGCCGAAGCAGTTCGGCCGCCCTTGTTTTCGAACGCTGAATCCGTATGCGGTTTGGGAATTTAGAGCGTCTTGGGTTTAGTTGGGCGCATATCCGGCATGTTTGAGGTAGTTGGCGCATTCTGAGGGGCTGAAGCGGTCGAGCAGTTGGCCGATGCGTCGCCATGTGTCCTCGACGGTTCTCTCGTC
>Ga0247831_1000369_pt1 | contig 99117 bp, 77 predicted proteins | sample LaCruzMarch2015__9_FD_192406 | JGI IMG/M metagenome (GOLD analysis project Ga0247831, IMG submission 192406) | Freshwater microbial communities from meromictic Lake La Cruz, Castile-La Mancha, Spain - LaCruzMarch2015_1m | ecosystem: Environmental > Aquatic > Freshwater > Lake | place: Spain...
AATCCTTTTTAGAAGATATATTGGAGTTACTCCGGCTGTGAGAGTGGAGGTGTTGCAGTGGGAAAAATTCTTTGATTCAATTATCTTTGAAAAAGAATGGTGGACTGATTTTGAGAAGCAGCGAGCTGCCAAATTTTTGATAATCAAAGATTTAGTTATTGAAAATCTCGAAAATTTAGAATTTATACGAGCTGGTAATCAAGTTGAATTTGAAGCCTACTTAATCGGACAAGATATTGAAGGAAAATGGAAAGGCTTAAAAACTTTGATTATTGAAACTTAATCCAACCTGCAAGTTGAGCTACAAACTATTCATCAAAAAAAGCATCAAGATATAACTTGATGCTTTTTTACTATATAATCCCTTCCTTAATTACTACTTATGGGTATGGTGTTTATTTTACTTTGTCAACTACTGCTTTGAATGCATCGTAATGATTCATTGCTAAGTCAGCCAATACTTTTCTGTTAAGTTCGATGCCTGCCTTTGCGAGTTTGTCAATCAATACAGAATATGACATTCCTAAAGGGCGTACACCTGCGTTGATACGAACAATCCACAAACGACGATAACTTCTTTTCTTTTGTTTACGACCTGAATAGGCATAAACTAAACCTTTTTCAACGGCGTTTTTTGCAACCGTCCAAACATTTTTTCTACGTCCGTAATAACCTTTGGCTAATTTTAGGACTTTTTTACGTCTCGCTCTTGACGCTACGTGATTTACACTTCTAGGCATTTTATTGTTTTTTTAGTTTTTTGACTTGGGCGGCTTTTTGAATTGGGAATTACGAATTACGAATTACGAATTTTTTTGAAACTCAGAACTCAGACTTCAAAACTCAGAATTTTAAAACTCTTTCGTTGCCATTTGTCGGGTGAAACATTTGCGGTATGTCGATTTTCGACTCTTCGCATTAACCATGTAATTAAAAATTGATTTTGAATGATGACATCGAAAATTAATTCGTCAATCGTAATTCAAAAATTCGTCAGTCGTATTACATACATAATAATCCTTCGATACGGTTAGTATCGGCAGAACTAACAAGTGTTGCAGAAACCAGATTTCTTTTACGTTTGTTAGATTTTTTTGTAAGGATATGGCTATGAAAAGCGTGTTTACGCTTTATCTTACCTGTTCCTGTAATTTTGAAGCGTTTTTTCGCCCCAGAATTGGTTTTTTGCTTTGGCATCGCTAAAACATTAAGTATTGAACAAAAAGTATATTGGGGTGCAAAGATACGATTTGATAATGAGTTTTCAAATTTTATTGAAAATGTTTTCGATTATTAAACTTGATAATCAGTGATTTAATGTCACGAAGATAAATTTAGTCAAAAAAATCACATTTTATGATTAATTTTATGGTTTAAACTGCTCGCACAACCTTATATCTTGCGAGCCTGATAATTGATAATTGTTCACTGATAATTGAAAAAATGCAATTTTCTCACCTACATAATCATACCCAATTTTCATTGCTTGATGGTGCTTCCGACATTAAAAAACTATTCATAAAAGCACAAGCCGATAATATGCCTGCAATGGCAATTACCGACCATGGCAACATGTTTGGTGTTTTTGATTTTGTGGCTACGGCGGCCAAATTTGGAGTAAAACCGATTGTTGGCTGTGAGTTTTATGTAGTTGAAGACCATCACCGTAAACAATTTACAAAAGAGTTAAAGGATAAACGTTTCCACCAGCTTTTGTTGGCAAAAAATGCACTGGGCTATAAAAACCTCGTTAAACTTTGCTCCTTAGGTTATATTGAAGGGCTTTATGGCAAATACCCTCGTATTACTAAACCAATGATTGAACAGTATAAAGAAGGTCTAATCGCCACTACTTGCTGCATTGGAGCGTCTGTACCGCAAATGATTTTGAAAAAAGGTGAAGAGGATGGTGAAAAGGAGTTTCAATGGTGGTTGGATAGATTTGGTGAAGATTATTACGTTGAGCTTCAACGTCATGAAATTCCTGAGCAAATTAAAGCAAACGAAGTTTTGATCAAATTTGCCAAAAAATATGGTGTAAAAGTAATCGCATCAAACGATAGTCATTATGTGGATCAACAAGACTGGGTGGCTCATGATATTTTATTGTGTGTAAATACCAATGAAAAGTTTTCGACGCCATCGGCCAAAGATTTTAATGATGAAGAAGGCACATCGAAAGATACTCGTTTTGCCTTTTATAACGACCAGTTTTATTTCAAGACTACGCAAGAAATGACCACCTTGTTTAGCGATATGCCAGAGGCTATTGATAATACAAATGAAATCGTTTCAAAAGTAGAAACTTTGAAATTGAAGCGTGACATTATGCTTCCAAACTTTCCAATTCCTGAGGAATTTAAAATCCATGCGGATGATGTATTGAATCAATGGGAATATTTGAAGCATTTAACCTATGAAGGTGCCAGAAAACGTTACAATGAGATAGGAGTCGAAGTTCAAGAACGCCTTGATTTTGAGCTTTTTACTATAAAATCTATGGGTTTTGCGGGTTATTTCTTAATAGTTGCAGATTTTATTTCGGCAGGTCGAAATATGGGCGTAATGATTGGGCCAGGTCGTGGTTCGGCGGCCGGTTCGGCTGTGGCATATTGTATTGGTATCACGAATATTGACCCGATTAAGTATCAACTACTTTTTGAGCGTTTTTTAAATCCTGACCGCAAGTCAATGCCCGATATTGATACCGATTTTGACGATGAAGGCCGCCAAAAAGTTATTGATTATGTGGTGCAGAAATATTCAAAAAACCAAGTTGCTCAAATAATTACTTACGGTACAATGGCCACAAAATCGGCTATTAAAGACGTAGCTCGTGTAATGGAATTGCCTTTGGCGGATGCCAATTATATTGTTAAACTCGTGCCTGATAAGCCCGCTTACGGTATTGATTTCGATAAAATGGTCAATTATCCACTTGAAGGAAAAGGTAGCTTGGTGGAGTTGGGTATTCAGCCTGATGAGATTGAAAATGTGAAAAAATTTAGGGCCATGTATAATGCTAAAGACCTTACAGGTAAGGTTTTACAGCAGGCTCACAGGCTAGAGGGAACTGTGAGAAATACGGGTATCCACGCTGCTGGTATCATTATTGCTCCTGAAGATTTGTTCAATATTTTGCCTGTTTCTACTTCAAAGGAGACAGAGTTGTTGATTACCCAATACGAAGGAAAAATTATTGAAGATGCGGGCGTAATCAAGATGGACTTCTTGGGTCTGCGAAATTTAACAATTATCAAAGATTGTTTGCGAATGATTAAAGAAAATCATGATCTAACTATTGATATTGACAATATTCCACTCGACGACCAACTAACCTATGAATTATTGCAACGAGGAGAAACCAATGCGGTGTTTCAGTTTGAATCTGACGGTATGAAAAAGCACATGAAAGATCTGAAACCTGATAGACTCGACGATTTAATTGCAATGAACGCCTTGTATAGGCCTGGTCCGATTGCTTATATTCCAAACTTTATTAATCGTAAGCATGGTCGAGAAGAAGTGAAATATGATTTGCCCGAGATGGAAGAGTTTTTAGGGGAAACTTACGGTATTACGGTCTATCAAGAACAAGTGATGCTTTTATCACAAAAATTAGCCAGTTTTTCAAAAGGTGATGCTGACGTTTTACGTAAAGCGATGGGAAAGAAAGATCGAAATATGATTGATAAGCTCAAACCACAATTTATTCAAGGAGCTGTTGCGAAAGGGCATGACGAGAAAATTTTGAATAAGATTTGGACTGACTGGGAAGCTTTTGCTTCTTATGCATTTAATAAATCTCACTCAACTTGTTATGCTTTTGTGGCCTACCAAACTGCGTATTTGAAAGCCCATTACACATCAGAATACATGGCAGCAGTAATGACTTCGCAATTAGGGAATATTGATAAAATTACATTTTTTATGGAAGAATGTAAAGCATTGGGTCTAAACGTGCTAGGCCCGGATGTTAATGAATCTCAAAAGCAGTTTAGTGTCAATAAAAAAGGTGATATTCGATTCGGAATGGGGGCAATAAAAGGATCTGGTGATGCTGCCGTTGATGCAGTAATTGAGAAAAGAGCTGAAGGGAATTTTACTGACATCTTTGATTTTATTACCCGTGTAAATCTCAGAACTGTCAATAAGAAAACACTCGAATCGTTTGCTTATGCAGGAGCATTTGATTGCTTTTCAGATATTCATAGAGCTCAATACTTTGATGAAACCGAGAATACATCCTTGATTGAAAAAATTATCAAATACGCTAATAAATACCAAGAAAATAAAGATGCAGGGCAAAATTCGCTCTTTGGAGGTTTGGAAGGTGCTTTTGATATTGCAAAACCAAAGATTCCAGAATGTGAAAAATGGGGCGATATCCAGCAATTAAAATTTGAAAAAGAAGTTGTTGGTTTTTATATTTCGGGGCATCCACTCGACCAATTTCGACTTGAAATGCGTCTCTGTGTACCACTAGACCAAATTTTTGACCCATCAAATGAAAATAAAGAATTTGCCATCGGAGGAGTAATTACAAGCGTTGCAATCAAGACCTCCAAAAATGGCAATCCATTCGGTATTGTGAAAATAGAAGATTATACTTCGAGTACAGAAATGATGTTTTTTGGACAAGATTATACCAAGTTCAGAAATTATTTTGAGGTAGGATTGTTTTTGTTTATTCGTGGAAAAATACAAACTAAATGGGGCAGAGAAGGTGATTTTGAGTTCAAGCCTTTAAACATGGAATTATTGAGTGAAATAAGAAATAAACTATTTAAAGAAGTGAAAATCTCATTGGGTTTACAGTATGTAAATGCCCAATTAATTGAGCAAATCCAAAAAACAACTGCTCGTTTCCCAGGTAATTTTGATTTTAAAATGTCAGTCTATGATGCTGATGAAAAAATGGATGTATTGCTGCTTTCTCGCAAACAAAAAGTAGCCTCGACTAACGATTTTGTAAAAGAATTGAAAGAATTAGTAGGGGAGGAGAATGTTGTTTTGGCATAGTATACACCCAATTTGCCTAATGAGTTTTATGTGGACCAACGTGTTGAAATACTACTTTTTATTAGTGCCGTAGAAAAAGGCATGTAGCAAGATGATGAAAGGGCTGTAATGACCACAGAAGATTTAAAACAGAAATTGGGAAAATGATTAGTATTCATTGGTCAAATAAGGTAATTTATTGTGAAAGGAACTTTTATTTAACGCTGTTTTGTTATCCAAACAATAAAACAAATTATAAATAATATTTTAATTTCCGACGAGGAATTTATAGAAATGGCAGGTAAAGCAATTGAAATTACAGATGCAAGTTTTGCAGACTTAATCAAATCGGACACACCAGTATTGGTTGATTTTTGGGCAGAATGGTGTGGACCATGTAAAATGATAGGACCAGTTGTTGAAGAAATCGCTGGTGAATATGAAGGTAAAGCAATTGTTGGTAAAATGGATGTTGATGCTAACTCAAAGGTTCCAGATAGTTTTGGTATCCGTTCTATTCCTACTTTGATGATTTTCAAAGGTGGTGTAATGGTTGATAAAATCGTTGGTGTAGTACCTAAGAGCGTATTAACCGCTAAATTGGAAGCTCACGTCTAATACTTCTTTATATATGAATAGCCTCTGTTTATAACTAATAGAGGCTTTTTTTGTTGAAGGCTTCTATTAGAATTTGCTAAACTAAACAAATTCAATAGTCAATTTTTGAGCTAATTGTGGCACGCCAACGGTAGCGGTTTCGTTAAAAAAAGTTATATTTTGATATAAATTTGACACATCAGGCATATTTGGGTCGATTATATATTTGGGGGCATCATCCGATACATATCCTATTAGTCCTGCCGCAGGATAAACCTGCATCGAAGTTCCAATCACGACAAAAAAGTCAGCGTTAAGACACAAATCAGCCGCTCGTTCAATCATTGGCACCATTTCGCCAAACCAAACTATGTGTGGGCGAAGCTGACCGCCATCTTCTGCTAAATCTCCTATTTCTATATACTTTTCTCCAATATCATAAATTAGATTTTCGTTTGTAACGCTTCTTACTTTTGAAAGTTCTCCGTGTAGGTGCAAGACATTGGTCGAACCTGCTTTTTCGTGTAAACCATCAACGTTTTGAGTAATTATTCGTACATCAAAGTGTTTTTCTAATGCTGCTAAAGCTAAATGTCCAGCATTTGGTTTTGCCTCGGCTGACTTTGCTCGGCGTTCATTATAAAATTGCAAAACTAAATTTGGATTTTTTCGCCAGCCTTCGGGTGTTGCCACATCTTCAATACTATGATTTTCCCATAAGCCACCCGAATCTCTGAAAGTCATTATGCCACTTTCGGCACTTATTCCTGCACCTGTCAATACTACGAGTTTCTTTTTCATTCTTTCTTGTATTAAAATTATACAAAAATGACACAACAGAATATTATTTCTAATATGTTGTGCCATTATTTTATTGCATTACTGCTTCAGCTTTTATCGTTTACCATTGTTTGACTATCCATTTGCCAATTTCAAACAATCTTCTAAAGTCAATGTTGATGGTTCGGTTCCTTTTGGAATCTTTATATTACGCTTACCCGCTTTAATAAATGGCCCATATCGTCCATTAAGCACTTGAATTGTTTTGTTTTCTTCAAATTCCTTAATGATTTTATTGCTTTCGGCCGCTTTTTTAGCTACAATAATTTCAATTGCACCTTCAACTGTAAGTGTCGCAGGGTCAGTTTTCCTATCAATATTATAATATTTATCTCCGTGTTTTACATAAGGGCCAAAGCGACCTTTACCTATATTTAGTGCTAAACCTTCGTAAATACCCAAATCTTTAGGTTGAGATAAGTCATTGCTATTGCGTTGAATTGTCATTAGCTCAATTGCCTTATCTTGGTCAATTAGATAAGGGTCTTCAGACTTATCAATATTATAAAACTTATCGTTATGCTTAATATAAGGCCCAAATTTTCCAATAGAAACAATGATTGGGAGGTCTTCAAAAAAACCAACCTCTCTTGGTAATTTTGGCAAATCAAATAAAGCTAAGCCCTCTTCAAGAGTGATTTTGTCAATCAATTGTCCTTTTTGTAAGCTCACAAATGTTGGCTTTTCCTCATCGTCTTTTTCACCTATTTGAACATAAGGCCCAAATTTTCCGATTTTAACTAATACTTTTTTGCCAGATTTTGGGTCTAGACCCAATTCACGAGTGCCAGCCGTTGATTTTGCATCTGAAGCTAACTCAATTTTACTATGAAAATCTTTGTAGAAGTTTGAAATAATATTTTGCCATTCAACTTTTCCATCGGCAATTGTATCAAAACTTTTTTCGACATTAGCCGTGAAATTATAGTCGATAACGCCATCAAAATTTTCAACTAAAAAATCATTTACAACTATTCCGATATTTGTCGGAAAAAGTTTAGCCTTTTCTGTACCATAGTTTTCTTTTCCTACTCTCTCAGAAATAGAATTTTCTTTAAGTGTAAACTCCTTAAAATCTCTTTCCTTTCCAATGCGGTCTTCTTTCACTACATAATTCCGCTTAATAATTGTCGAAATTGTAGGTGCATAAGTTGACGGTCGGCCAATACCCATTTCTTCGAGTTTCTTTACTAAACTTGCCTCAGTATATCTTGCAGCAGGTTTTGTAAAACGCTCAGTGGCTTTCATTATCGACAAATCTAAAATTTGACCGATGTTTAATGGCGGCAACATATCTTTGTTTTCTTCGTCTTCGTCATCATTCGATTCCAAATAAACTTTCAAGAAACCATCAAATTTAATTACCTCACCAGTGGCAACAAGTTCTTCGTTGGTTGTTGAAATTGAAATAGTTGCAACAGTACGTTCAAGTTCGGCATCCGCCATTTGTGAGGCAATCGAACGTTTCCAAATCAATTCATACAAACGCTGTTCGTTTCTATCGCCATCGGTACGTTCAACCCCAAAATCCGTTGGACGAATGGCTTCGTGGGCTTCTTGGGCGTTTTCGTTTTTGGTTTTATATTGACGAGTTTTTACATATTTTTCACCGTAAGCATTTTCAATCTGAGTTTTTGCTTTTTCTATGGCTTCTCCTGAAAGGTTAGTGGAGTCAGTTCGCATATACGAAATCTTACCTGCTTCGTAGAGTTTCTGAGCTACAGTCATAGTTTGCAAAACCGAGAATCCTAATTTACGAGAAGCCTCCTGTTGCAAAGTTGAAGTAGTGAAAGGTGCGGCAGGAGATTTTTTAGCAGGTTTTACTTCAAGGTTTTTGATAGTAAAAATTGCATCGACACATTTCTCCAAAAATGCTCTTGCTTCTGCTTCTTTTTCAAAGTTTTTACCAAGTTCAGCATTCAAAACTTTGCTTTGTGTGGCATCCCGCTTCTCTACGATAAATTGAGCAACTACCTTGAAAGAAGATTTTGAGTTGTGGGCATCAATTTCACGCTCACGGTCAACTACAACTCTTACAGCAACTGATTGTACACGTCCAGCCGAAAGGTTGGTGCGTTCGCCCGTTCGTATTTTTTGCCATAAAACTGGCGATAATTCAAATCCAACCAATCTATCTAAAACCCTGCGAGCTTGTTGAGCATTTACCAAATCCATATTGATTGTACGTGGATTTTCAATAGCCGATGTTATTGCTTTTTTGGTGATTTCTCTAAATACAATTCTTGGAGTTGAATCTGTCAAACCCAATGCCTCTTTCAAGTGCCAAGAAATGGCCTCTCCTTCACGGTCATCATCGGTCGCGAGCCATACCGTTTCTGATTCTTTCGCTAATTTTTTCAACTCACTTATCAGCTTAGTTTTTTCAGATGATACAATATACTTAGGTGAAAATTGATTTTTTACATCAATTCCTAATTCTTTATCAGGTAAATCTCTTACGTGGCCATAACTTGATTTAACGGTAAAATCTTTGCCAAGATAACCTTCAATTGTCTTGGCTTTGGCAGGGGACTCAACTATGACTAAATTTTTCGACATCTATCCTGATTTTGATTATTATGGCTCAAATATAAGCCTTGATTCATTAAACAACTATTTTCTTTAATAAAATGCCAAAAATATATCTTTTTTAATTATTATAATCAACAATAATACTATGTAGAATTCATAAAAAAAAGATTTATCAAAGACATATTTATTATTTTTTGGTTCAAATTGTGCTTTTTTTGATAAAATTTTAAGATAATCGTTCCTAAAGGTTGTATTTACATCGCTTATATTCTATTTTTGCAATAATTCCTCACCTTATTCTAATGATGTTGAGAACTTTTGTTTTAAATATCATTTTTTAAGAAAATAACGGTAATTATAAATCTTTAATTATTTTAATAAATGGCAGTTTTTGACTTTGATATGATTAAGAGCGTTTACGCTCAAATGCCAGAAAGAGTAGCCGCTGCTCGTGAAGCAATAGGCAGACCACTTACTTTGGCCGAAAAAATTCTTTATTCTCATTTGTGCGAAGGAGCAGCTTCTAGGGCTTACGGAAGAGGTGTTGATTACGTAGATTTTGCTCCTGACCGTGTAGCTATGCAAGATGCTACTGCCCAAATGGCTCTTTTGCAATTTATGTCGGCTGGTCGTCCTCAAGTTGCTGTTCCTTCAACAGTTCACTGCGATCACTTGATTCAAGCTAAAGTTGGTGCAACAGATGATTTAAAGATTGCTACTGAAAAAAATAAAGAAGTTTATGATTTTTTAGCTTCTGTTTCGAATAAATATGGAATCGGTTTCTGGAAAGCGGGTGCTGGTATTATTCACCAAGTAGTTATCGAAAACTACGCATTCCCTGGTGGTATGATGATTGGAACTGACTCGCACACACCAAATGCGGGTGGTTTGGGCATGGTTGCAATTGGCGTTGGTGGAGCTGATGCTTGCGATGTAATGGCAGGCTTAGCTTGGGAATTAAAAATGCCAAAATTAATCGGTGTAAAATTGACTGGTAAACTAAAAGGATGGGCTTCCGCAAAAGATGTTATCTTAGAAGTGGCTGGACATTTAACTGTGAAAGGTGGTACAGGTGCAATCGTTGAATATATAGGTAAAGGTGCAGATAGTTTATCAGCAACTGGTAAAGGTACTATTTGTAATATGGGTGCTGAAATTGGTGCAACAACATCACTTTTCGGTTATGACAGAAAGATGGCAGCTTACTTAAAGGCTACTGGACGTGCAAAAGTTGCTTCTTTGGCCAATGGAATTAAAGATTTGCTTCGCCCTGACCAAGAGTGTATTGACAATCCTGAAGCATACTATGACCAAGTTATCGAAATTAATCTTTCGAGATTGGAGCCAAGAGTCAATGGACCATTCACGCCAGATTTAGCTTGGCCTTTATCTAAATTTGCAAAAGCCGTTATCAAAAACAAATGGCCTCAAAAATTAGATGTAGGCTTGATTGGCTCATGCACAAACTCTTCTTACGAAGACATGACACGTGCCGCTTCAATCGCTTCGCAAGCTGCTGCTAAAAATATCAAAGCCAAAGCAGAATTTACAATCACGCCAGGTTCGGAATTAGTTCGTTTCACAGCCGAGCGTGATGGTATCCTTGCTAAATTTGATGCAATCGGTGGTGTTGTTCTTGCAAATGCTTGTGGGCCATGTATTGGTCAATGGGCAAGACACGGAGCTGAAAAAGGTGAGCGTAACTCAATCATCACATCATTCAACCGTAACTTTGCGAAACGTGCCGATGGAAATCCAAATACGCACGCATTCGTTGCTTCACCAGAAATCGTAACGGCATTTGCTATTGCAGGAGATTTGACTTTCAACCCTGTAAAAGATACTTTGACTAACGAAAAAGGTGAGCAAGTAAAACTCGAAAATCCATTTGGTGTTGAATTACCGCCAATGGGCTTTGATGTGAAAGATGCAGGATACCAAAAACCTAAGAAAGACGGTAGTAAAGTAAAAGTGGCGGTAAGTCCAAAATCTGACCGTTTGCAGTTACTTGAGCCATTTAAGGCTTGGGAAGGAACTGACCTTTCTGGCTTGAAATTATTGATTAAAGCCCAAGGAAAATGTACGACTGACCATATTTCAATGGCTGGCCCGTGGTTGAAATTCCGTGGACACCTTGACAATATCTCAAATAACCTTTTGATTGGTGCAATTAACTTTGCAAACGGTAAAGCAAATACTGTTAAAAACCAATTAACTGGACAATATGGCGAAGTTCCAACGGTACAACGTGCTTACAAAGCCGCTGGCGTAGGTACAATCGTAATCGGTGACGAAAACTACGGTGAAGGTTCATCTCGTGAACACGCAGCTATGGAGCCACGTCATTTAGGTGTTCGTGCTATCATCGTTCGTTCGTTTGCTCGTATTCACGAAACAAACTTGAAGAAACAAGGTATGTTGGGTTTGACATTTGCCAATCCTGCCGATTATGATAAAATTCAGGAAGATGATAATTTTGATATTTTGGGCTTGATAACTTTTACAGAAGGAATTCCTTTGACATTAATTGCCAAGCATAAAAATGGCTCAAAAGACGAAATCAAATTGAATCATACTTATAACGAAAGCCAAATTGGCTGGTTTAAGGCAGGTTCAGCCTTGAATTTGATTGCTGCTGAAGCAGCGAAGCAATAAGACGTTTTGATTAATAATTTTTTGAAAGGTACCTTGGAATAGATTTTGAGGTACTTTTTTTTGTAAATTGACCATTAATTTATTAAACTTATTTAAAACATACCTCAATTTGAATTATCTTTTCATGCTATTGAACAATGTCAGTCAAGAGGAATACCACAAGAAATTGTATTTGAGGTATTGGCTGAACCTGATAAAATTGAAATAGAAAGTGAAGGACAATTAGTGTATCAAAAACTCGTTGTTTTTGGAGAGGAGAAAATTTATTTGGTTAGAATCTTTGTAAATTCACACAAAACACCGAACTTAGTAAAAACAGTTTATCGAACATCTAAATTTTCTAAATACGAATGAAGGTAAAATACGATAAAGAAACCGATATACTATATATTCGCCTAAGTGATTTACAAATAGACGAATCCGACGAAGATAAAAAAGGTGTAATTTTAGATTATTCTATTGATGGACAACTTGTAGGTATAGAAGTATTAAATGCTTCAAAATCATCTTATCAACCCTCAAAAGTTGAATATGAGTTTGCCTAAAATAACGTTATAAAAATTTGATAAGCACCAGCCATTTATTGGCAGGTGCTTTTTTATAGAATATTCTTTAAAATTTGATAGAAATCAATAAAAAACCTATTATTTGAAAAATAGTGAAAATTGCACATTGATAACCACAAAATTCTACAAATTACTACTTTTGCTCTTACTACCAAGCAAGGCTTCCGATTCTGTAAAAGTTAAGAAAATTGAACATTTTGAAGAAGAGAAATTGGTGAGGGCTACTTTTTTTGATAGCTCGGGTAGAATATCCATGAACTAAAATAGGAGTTTTACAACTAACCAAACGAGGCTATTGCATATTTTGGAATAGCCTCGTTTGGTTTTACTTAATTTCCAAAACAACATCTTTAATCAACTTTCTATCATAAGTATAAGTAATATGAACTAAACCATCAGATGATTGAATAATGGCTGGGTAGCTAAATTCTCCTTTTTCTTGATTTTCGAGCGTATAAATGTCTGTCCAATTAATGCCATCTTTTGAATGTCCTAATTTCAAAACATTTCTGCCTTTCGACCACTCTTTGCCCGATGGAAGTGAGTTATAAACCAACAAAAAAGAACCATCTTTCAACGTAACTGCATCAATACCAGAATTTGGGTTTGGCAAATTGATAGGAGATAATTCTCCCCAAGTTTTTCCATTATCAGACGACCAAGATTGGATAATTTTGTTTTGACGGCTACGCAAAAGCATTTGCAATCTGCCATCTTTATGAATTAATACCGAAGGCTGAATTACACCATATTCCCCACATTCAATGGGGATTTTCCTCCAATTTTCTCCGTTTGAGTCTGAAATTTCTACATGAGTATGCCAAACTTTACTATCCACACTTTCGGTACTTGAAGGATGCAAAATATCTCCGTTTTTTAGTAGAATACTTTTGTTTTTGATTGGGCCAAGAATATCGTTTGGAAGACGAGTAGCAACCGACCATGTTTTTCCTTCATTGGTTGAGCTTTTCATCATTCCCCACCATTCTCTAGGATTGATGCCAACTTTATAGAATAAAAATATTTTTCCAGCAGGATTTTTAAACAAAACTGGATTCCAACAAGCGTATTGTTTTCCTTCATAAATACCGTCGGCAACTTTGATTGGTTTTTCCCAAACGTTGTTTTTGGAGCTAGCCACCCAAATACAAACTTTGGGGTGGTTTTCGTGTAAGCCAGCAAACCAAGCAGCCATAAATTTCCCTTCAGAAAGCTCTACGATTGTGGAGGCGTGGCAAGAAATCTCTTCGGGTTTTGCATCAATAAATTGCTCTTTTATGAGTTTAACTTGAGCAAAAGACGCAAAATTCAACAATAGAGTAACGATAGTAAATGTTTTTTTCATTTTTAGTTATCTAATTTTAAAACCAAGGATAGATAGGATTTGTATGTTTTCAATAATTTATTGGGTAAATATACTAAAGTTTTGTTTCCTTTTATCTCTATTTTGCAAATTAGATTTTGCTCAATAAAACAATTTTGTCGCTATAAATTGTCCAAGAAATAACTTAACGTGAAGATTTAGTTTCAGCAATAATTATCAGTTTAAAATGCCTATTTTCATTTCATTTAATGAAATACATTTTGTTTTTTCTAAATATTTTGTAGTTATGAGTTTTATAAATTGCTTCTACGTTTGTATTTACAATATGAGGCACTGTTTCTCAGAAATTATCAAGGAGTAAAAATTAATCTTCAAAAAAGGCACAACTGCCACCTACCCAATCGAAGTTTTTGTTGAAGTTTACACCAATCATTTCCCCACGGCTCAAACGAGCAAGATTTGTTATAAGTTTCGGTCTTGTGGTATTATCTTCCCAAGTAAATAACAACCTTATTTCGGTCTTAATCGAATTTCCATCTTTGTCTTCAATAATTGGTTCGTATTTTACTTTTTTCTGAATCAAATAATGCGGAACTCCGCCGGTTTCTTTGTCAGAAATCGCATCTAAATCATCTTTAGTAAAATTAAGTTTTACGCCACTTCCTGCAAAAGAAAATAATGGTTTTAAAACGTAATTTTCTAAATCATCAGGGTATTCTTTCAAATCAGAAAGAAAGAAACTTTGGGGAACAAATGCACTTTTGAACAAAGGTAAAGTGAATTTGCTTATGCGAAAAAACCAATTTGGATGCGTTACCCATTTAACATCCACATCATCGGTCATTTTGAAGTTTGTCTTTAAATGCGGACCGCCGCCCGCAGGAAAATTGCGTAATAAATCATCAAAAATTAGTCGATTATAAATTCTTTTTATTTCGATTGTTTTTCCTTCTTTTTTGTAGAAAAGTTGTCGACCAACTTTTATAATTTTGGTCAAACAGACAGGTTCAATTCCCCAAAGTTGGCGAGTGATTTCAAAATCTAAACGGGTTTTTTGTTGTTCTGGATAAATTTCGAGTAAAATTACATTTTCGACAGCTTCGCCTCCGAGCAACACTTTTTTCATTTCATCAACATATGATGACATTGAAAGACGATTAAAGTATTGGCTAAAATTTTTTGGATCGATAAAGAATTTGCGGTATTTCTGTCCCAAATACCATTGATAACCAAAAAGTGATGGAAATCCTTGTAATTCAATTAGTTGTGGACTTAATTCTCCGTTTTCATCCTTACAAATTGCAAAATCAATTGCCAAAAAACTCGGATGTGCGTCTTCATTTGGTACATTTTGGTTTTCTGGAATCGCTCGATTGGTTTTTTCCTTGAAATCTGGTTTTAACAAAACATCAATTATATCATTACAAGCCTGTAATAGCTTGATTTTTAATTCTTTTGGTACAAAAACAGGTGTTTCTGCTACTCGAAAATCAAGTTGATTAGGAAAATCCTTATGAATTTCGTTAATCATTGCATCGTATTTTTCGGGCGTGAAACTTTCGTTGAATTGTTGTCTGATTGATGGTATCATTATGAAGCTATTTCAAAGACCTTTTAAAAAGAAATCTTGTGCTGATGTTTTGATAAATAGTTTTGCTTCTTCCCATTTTTGGTTTTTTAACATAATGGGAGTTTCAGACTCATCAGCATCATCTATTCCTCCAATTGCTTCAAAAATTATTTGAGAGTTTTTTGAATATGGAAAGTGTTTGTTATATCTTTCAAAACCTTTTTTTAATCCAAAATACTGAATAAGTTCTGCGATATCGAAATAATCTTTTTGTGTACGTCGAGTAGTAATAGCGTCCAATTTCATAGCAAAAATATCAAGAGGACTTGCCATGCGAATACCATCAATCGTATCGAATTCTTCAAATTCCATATTCCAAAAAGCAAAATCAACTTTTATTCCATTATCAGCAATCGCTACATGATATCTACCATTAACAATAATGTTGATGTTATTATTTTTTGCCATTAGAACATTAAGCGATTGAGGTATTTCATTTGCTGAAAATAAATCAATATCAACTGATTTTCGATGGCCGTAAAAAAGCGATAATGCAGTGCCTCCCACAAGCTTAAAATTAGCAAGTTCTTCATATCCTTGCCATTTTTTTAATACATTTAAAAGGGTAGGTGAGACGGTTTGGTATTGAAGCATGGAATGGAGGTTCTTGGAATGTTAAAAATCAATGAAGCTGTATTTATGGCATTTTTCTTAAGAAATCTTGCTGAAATTATGGCTTGTTTACTTTTTTCCATCCCATAAAATCTCAAAATCTCTTTTAAATCCATCAAAGTTCCATATTCAAAAACTCGACCGATTATAAAGTTTGATTTATTTTGATAATCTAAATTATCAAAATCAACATCCCAGAAAGCTTGTTTCGATAAATTTGGCTTTTCCATTTTATGCAATTGCTAATATTTGTTCGGCCGCATGATTCAAAAACGATGGAATGATAATTGATTCAGTTAATTTGATTTTGTCTGGGTCGTCGAGGTGGTCAATCATTTGTTCGTATTTATCAGAGCCGTGTTCACTGATAACGGCAATCATTTTTTCCTCTTGTTTGAAGTATCGAAGCATACCTTCAGCATCGGCTTCTGGGTGAAACTGTGTACCGAATACTTCTTCTGAAAATCTAATTGACATAATCGCTCTTTCGAGTGGCACATATTCTCTAATTTTTTCAAGACAAAGTACTTTTGCCCCAAAATCATTGATATTTTGCCAATTTGGCAAAATTATTTGATAATCTCTTGAGTCAACTACATAAAAGATTTCTGGTAAACCATTGAAAAAAGGCTCAGTTTCGCCAACGGATGTGCGATGAATTGGCATAACTCCAAATGAAGTTGTGTGACGTTTACATAGATGTCCTAGTTGTAAATGATGGCTTGCAACTTGAAATGAATGGCAAATTAGAAACATAAACTTTTTGTTTTCGCTTAAACGATTATGTTCAAATATTTGGTCTAGAAAGATGCCATATTTGCCTTCCCAATCATGTCCTTCTGGTAAAGGGTTTCCCGGGCCACCAGTTGAAATAAAAATATCGTAATTCTCAATTTTAGGTATTTCATTCTTTTTTCTGACATCGAAAATATCGTAGTTTCCTTTGATTCCTTCTTGCGTTAGAAATTCTTCACATATCATTTTTATACATCGCATACCTTCGTTGGCAAAGCCATTGTACATATCCAAAATTGCAATTTTTATTTTCTCTTTCATTGTGATGAATGCATATTTTGAACAAATTTATGAAAATCTGTCCTAAAATTTAATAAACACAAAACTTATAGCCCGATTTTACTTTCGCTAACGATATAATCAACAACAGCTTTCAAACTTTTTGTTTCTTCAAAAACTTTTAATTGGCGGTCTGCTCCGCTACCCATTCTCAATATTTCATTTATATATTCTACTTCTTTTCGACTTCCAAGTTCATCTAAAACATCATCTACAAACTCCATTAATTCTTCAGCAAGGTGAGAGTAAGGTACTTCTATTTCTTTACCAAAATCTATCAAATTCCCATTAATTCCATAGCGAGCGGCACGCCATTTGTTTTCGTTTATGAGCATTTTGTGATAAGGTCGGAAACTCAAATTTTGTTGATGTAATTTATGTAGTTTAGCCACAATTGCTTGCATTAGTGCTGCCAAACATATCGTTTCATCAACACGCATCGGAATATCACAAATTCTAAACTCCACCGTTGGATAGAAAGGATGCAAACGAATATCCCACCAAATCTTTTTGCCATTATCAATACAGCCAGTTTTTATGAGAAGATTTATATAATTATCATATTCGGCAACGCTTGAAAAATATTCTGGAATACCCGTTCGAGGGAATTTGTCAAAAACTTTTGAACGATATGATTTAAAACCCGTATTCCGACCGCACCAAAATGGAGAATTTGTTGAAAGTGCGTAAATATGCGGCAAAAAATAGCGTGCTGCATTCAAAATCTGCATTCCTTCTTCACGGCTTGGAATTCCGACATGTACGTGCAAACCAAAAATGAGGTTTGAACGTGCCACATCCCGCATATCGTCAATGAGTTTATCGTAGTGTGCGTCTTCAGTGATAAGCTGTTTCTGCCAATCAGAAAACGGGTGAGTGCCAGCCGCGGCAATGTGTAAGTTTTGTTTTGCCGCCAAATCAACGAGCATTCTACGAAGATATGTTACTTCTTCACGTGCTTGTGTTATGTTTTCACAAACGCTCGAAATCATCTCAACTACGGCTTGATGCATTTCTTGTTTGATTCGTTCTTGTAGAATCACCTTCCCACCTTCGACTAGTTTCGACATGTGTGAGCGTAATTCACGAGTTTTTGGGTCAATGGTTTGAAACTCTTCTTCAATACCTAAAGTGAATAGAGACATAGTTTATTCGCTAAAAAGTTTTTTGCACAAATAAGAACGTAGAATATACAGCGAATAATTTATAATAATGATTATTAAACGCTTTTATGATTAAATAATTTGTTATTAAATTTAAAGAAAAGTCGTGACATTTATTCAATGACACAGCTCAATTTATTTTATTTTTTTTTAGCTGGAGCTTTTTTTGCTTGATCCTTGATTGCGATTGCAGGAATTGCAGCATTTCTTACATAATTTCCCCAAGTACAATTGTTTTTTCCATCAACTTGCTCAATTGCTCTTTCAATAGCCATTTTAGAAGCATTTTCTACAATCCAATCAAAGTTTTCTTGTCCAACTGAGTGAATATCAGCATCTGGAGCAGGGTTGCAAAAGTCGATTGCGTATGGAATACCATCACGAATTGCAAATTCAACTGTGTTAAAATCGTAGCCTAAAGCTTGATTGAGTTTCAGTACATAGTCTGTAATTGTAGCCATAAGTTTTTTATGGGCTTCACCAGTTGTTTTTGGCTGAGTCGCGTATCTCAAATGGTGCGGATTGCGGGGTTCATAAGGCATAATATGCACATATTTGCCATTTAAGCAATAGCAACGATAATAATCTGTAAACTGAATTTCTTCTTGCAGAAGCATAACCAATTGACCAGTTTCTGAATGTTTTTTCCATAAATCATCTGGATTCTCAACTCGATAAACACTCTTCCAACCTCCTCCAGAATGTGGTTTCATATAAGCGGGAAAACCAATTTGGTTGAACATGTATTCCCAGTCAAGTGGAGCAACCAAGTTTCGAAAAGATTTTTCTGAAGTATCATCTGGACGTTCTTTTGATGGTAAAAGTACGGTTTTCGGTACAGGAACACCGAGTTTCATTGCCAAAGAGTTATTGAAGAATTTTTCATCAGCACTCCACCAGAAAGGGTTGTTAATAACTGCTGTTCCACAAAGGGCAGCATTTTTTAAATATGCTCTATAAAATGGCACATCTTGCGAAATTCGGTCAATAATTACTGTGTAATCAGTTGCCACACCTTGTTCGACTTTATCAATTTGAACTGCTTCGGCAATAATTCCTGCTGGAGCGGTTTTGTTTACTTGTTCAATAAATGCCCATGGAAAAGTATCTTCCATACCGAATAATATGCCAATTTTTTTCATATTAAAATGCTCCGAAAATCCCAACGGAGAGACTTTTTTTAGGTGATACAATGCTTTTGGGATTAATTAAAGCACGATTTTTATCAAAATGTATCTTTATATCATTTACCAGTTTTAAGTAATAATAACCAATTTCTAACTTTATATTAACATTTTCCTTACATACTCCGAAAACATTATTTTCCAAAGTGGCCAATCGTGACTTGCCCAACGTTTTTCATCATACAGGTGATTGATGCCCTTATTTGTCAAAAGTCTTGACATATTTAGGTTCTCTTCACGGCAAATATCCCATTCGGATGTTCCCAAAACGATATTCATGTGATTAAATTTCCATGAATCTGCATTATTCATAAAATCCATTGGTTCGTTGAAATACACATTGTCATCGTGGTGGCCTTTCATAAATTTTTTAATACTAAATGCACCACTCATGCTAATTAGGTGAGCTACCATATCTGGGTTTTTGAAGGCAAAATTTGTACAGTGATACCCTCCAAAACTACAGCCTGCAACCGCAATTCTATGTACGCTACACTCATTTTGAATGGCAGGTACCAATTCTTCTTTCAGAAATCGCGAATATAAGTTATAGTTATAAATCTTTGTGTGTGTAGGCAAATCTTTGGCATAAAAACTTTGAAAATCAATACTATCAACGTTATAAAGTTTTATTTTTCCGGCCTCAACTAAATCATCAACGGTATCGAGAAGACCAGAATCTTTATTTTGCAGATAATTTCCCATTGATGTTGGAAACATCAAGATGGGGTAACCCCAATGACCACTAATCAGTATATCTATATCAGAACTTAGGATGTGCGAATAGAACTTTATATGTTTTTCTTTCATAAATATTCAAAGTATGTTTGAAGAAAGCACAAAATTCGTGTTTAGTTTTTAATTATAAAAATTTGTATGCCAAATAAAGTATTGAATATAAGTAATTGATTAATCTATTATGATTTAAATTTATTGTATTATGCTAAATTTGAGAAATTATATTTTGTTTTAAACCATTCGATAAGGTTTTCGAATTGAATATTTGTGTTTAACGAAATCAAAAATATTCTATAAAGATTATTCCAATTTTGGCAATTAAACTAATGATTTTTGATTTTATTATTTTTGTAGGCCAAGTAATCGTTAAATTTGTCGAGTTATTCATCACAAATAAGATATAAGTGCAAAAAGTCACACTAATAAAAAACCAAAAATTTCAATCTAAATTTCTTAATCGTGAAGTGATTTATGATGTTGTTTTACCGCCCAACTACGAAAAACTAACAAATTTGAAAGTTTTGTACATGAATGATGGACAAGATTTTGACCAATTAAAAATCGAGCAGACCTTAAATAATTTATTTGCTGAATCGAAAATTCAACCCTTAGTTTTTGTGGGATTACATGCAAATGAAAGCGGAACGCCGCCCCTTCGCTTGCATGAATATGGAACTGCGTCATTATCTGATTATAAAAATCGAGGAAATTTGGCTGGTGCTTATCAAAGTTTTATTATTTCGGAGCTTTTTCCATTTGTAATATCAAATTATAAAGTTTCTAATCTCAATATTGACAATTATTTCTGCGGTTTTTCATTAGGTGGACTTTCAGCTATGGATTTAGTTTGGGGGAATCCATATTATTTTTCTAAAGTTGGAGTTTTTAGTGGTTCATTTTGGTGGCGAATGAAAGCCTATGAAGATGGCTATGATGACTATAATGACCGTATTATGCAGGTTTTAGTTCGTGAAGGAAGTTTAAAGAAAGGCCAAAAATTTTGGTTCGAATGTGGCACAAATGATGAGCAAGACGATCGAAATAAAAACGGTATCATCGACTCGATTGATGATACGCTTGATTTAATTAAAGAATTAGAAGCAAAAGGTTATGAAAGGGGCAAAGATATTGTTTATGTAGAAATTGAGGGTGGCGAACATAACACAAAAACTTGGAGCGAAGCCATGCCTATTTTCTTGAAATGGTTGTTTGAAAAATAAAACTGGTTGAAATTGTATCTTTTTTAAAACTTTTGCGTCTTAATTGTTAAAGTTTAATAAAATATTCATCAGATTTTAATTTAAGTTCTTCAACAATAAAAATGAAAAGAACCTTTTTAATAATTATTTTGACATCAATTCTTATGTCATTAACTCCTCCTTCAAATTTTTTCGAACAACAACTCAAGTTCCCGAGGGTTCAAACTGCCAATCGACAGAAAGGAAAAGCAGTAGGCAATTTACTTTCTTCAAAAAACATCAATTCTATTAATTTTGATTTATTTTTAAGAGCATTCAAAAAGGAACAGAAATTAGAAGTTTGGGCGAAAAACAAAGCTGATGAAACTTTTAAGTTTTTAAAAGCATACGAATATTGTGCTACAACTGGCGTTTTAGGTCCAAAACGCCGCTCCGGAGACCGCCAAATTCCCGAAGGGTTTTATGAAGTAGATTTATTTAATCCGCAAAGTCAATATTTGCTTTCTTTCCGTATAAACTACCCAAATAAATCTGATTTGGTTTTTTCCGACAAGTTGAATCCCGGCGATAATATTTTTATTCACGGTCATTGTGTCACAATTGGTTGTATTCCAATTGGTGATGAGAATATTCAAGAATTGTATTTGCTAGCTTCCAAGGCAAAAAGTGCAGGTGGAAAGATAAACGTTCATATTTTTCCGACAATCATGAATGAGCAAAATTATAAGGCAATTAATGCTGAATTTGGTACTGATGCCAGATTGTTGGCATTTTGGTCGTGGCTAAAACCTGCTTATGATGCATTTGAAAATTCTAAAAAACTTCCTGTTGTAGTGATTGAAGATTCTGGCAAGTATGTTATTAAATAACTCATTAAATTAACTAAAACGGCATTTTTTATCGGAAAATACCGTTTTGTGGTTTTTGGCACGATTTTTATATTTAAAATAAAGAAATAAAAAATGATTGTTTTGACCTCGATTAAAATCAAATATTGCTTTATATTAACCTTATGTTTACTCTTTTTGGGCGGCATGAGTGTTTTTTCGCAGGTAAGTTTTGAAAAGTTTCCGAAAGACAATCAAGTTTTACAGAGAAATGACCAAAATAAATCTAATGTAAACATCGTAGGTCGGGTGAATGAAAGTAATCATTCGTCTGTGCGTTTGGTTATTTTAAAGGATAATATTAGTTTTTTTCAGCAAAGTATTAGTTTGGCACTTAGTAAAGATTTTAGTTTTGAAGCCCCAATAATTGCTGGAAATTTTGATTATACAATCCAGTTTTTTCTTGATAATCAAGAAATGAAAAAAGCAGAAAAAGTAGCCTGCGGTGATGTTTTTTTGATATATGGACAATCAAATGCCATGGGTGGTCATGGTATTGCAAATTACTGGCCTCCGCGGAACCCATTCATTCGTTCATTTGTCACCTTTGATTATGAAAACCCAAGAGGAGAGTGGGTTTTACCTTATACAACTTTTTTTTGGCCAAGTGCAGGGGCCCTCGAACTTTCAAATTTTTTATCCGAAAAACATAAATATCCCATCGGTATTATTGAGGCGTCTGCTGGAGGAGCAGGAATTAGTGAGCTAAACGCAAATCCTAATAATCCATTTGACCGTAATACGCCCTTCGGTAAAATGCTTATAAGTGCTAATATTAATAATCTAAGAACAGATTTGAAATATTTAATTTTTAGACATGGCGAGACGGACGGATCTTATTCAAATATGTCTTTATCCTACCCTGCAGAATTTGAAAAGTTGTATAATAGCCTTAATATACATTTTCCAAATGTAATATCTTTTTACAATTTACAGGTAGATATTTTAACTGAGCCTAATGTAAATGCTGGATTTTTAAGGGATTTTCAGAGGCGTACAAAAAGTTTATACCGGAAAGTCTCAACTATGGCAACTATTGGAACTGTAGGACACGATGGTCTTCATTATTCGTTTGCTGGTTATAAACAGACGGCTCTCGAACTTTCCAGAATATTGGGTAAAGAGATTTATAATGACAATCAATCGCCACAAATTTATTCTCCAGACATAAAAAAAATATATTTTGAAAATCAGAAATTGGTTTTAGAGTTTGATGAAGGTATGGAAATGATTTATCCTCAAGATTCGGTTGCATTAGGCAAAACTTGGAGTATGAAAGATTATATCTTCGTTGATGGTAAAAATGATGTTGTGCAAAGCGGTGAAGCACAAGGAAATAAGATTTATCTAACAGTTTCTGACATTCAAAATGCTAAAAAGGTATCTTATTTACCAAATTCCTATGGTCAGTTTGGTGTGAGTTTTTATAATGGTGTTCATCTAAAAAACAAATATGGAATGCGTGCTTTTAGCTTTGATGATATATCGATTGATGGCAAGACTCCAGTAATTATTCCACCCCCAGTTACTATAAATTTGAATACTGAAGTCAATGAAGATATTCAAGTTAAACTTACTTGGAATGGTAATGCACAAACGAAATATCGTATCGAACGTTCAAATGACAATATTAACTTTGGAGAAATAGGTCAGATTGCAGGTGATATTTTCTTCGATACACAAACCCAACTTGGGAATACTTATTTTTATAGAGTTTTTGTTGAAAATGTGCCAAATAATAAATCCAATACTAAAGAAGTAATCTTAAAATGCCTAGAAAATGTTAATTTAAAGATTTTACCCTTAGTTGCCTACATAGGAGCCAATACATCTATTACTACAATAGTATCAATAACTGAAACAAAACCCTTATCTTTGACTGCTAAAAAATCTATAGATTTGTATCCTGGTTTTGATGCCGAATTGGGAAGTGACTTTTCGGCCGAAATTGGTGGTTGTAAAAATAATTAAATATGCTGCTTTTTTATCAATCTAATATTGAGAAAACTCCATTTTTAAGTGAAGAAGATTCAAGACATTGTGTGAAGGTTTTGAGAAAAAATATCAAAGATAAAATACATGTAGTCGATGGAGTAGGTGGCTTGTTTGAATGTGAAATTACGAAGGCTTACGAAAAAAAGTGTGAGGTTAGGATTTTATCCGTAAAGCGAGAATTTGAAAAAAGAGAATATTATCTACACATTGCAATTGCTCCAACAAAAAATGCCGATCGAATTGAATATTTCATTGAAAAATGCGTAGAAATTGGCATCGATGAAATTACGTTAATCCAAACAAAACATTCTGAACGCAAAAATCAAAAAACTGAAAGGCTTGAAAAAATAGCCATTTCTGCAATGAAACAATCGTTGAAGGCATATTTGCCAAAAGTAAATGAGTTGATGGATTTTAATAAATTTATTCAAACTGCCAATTTTGAAGCTAAATTTTTAGCACATTTGACTGATGATGCAAAACTATTGAAAGAGGTAGCTACAAATAAGAAAGAAATTTTACTGATGATTGGACCCGAAGGTGATTTTGCTCAAGATGAAATTATGCTTGCACAAAACTTTGGTTTTCAGCTGGTTACACTCGGAAATTCAAGACTTCGTACTGAAACCGCAGGAGTTGTTGCCTGTGCAATTTTAAATGCCTTTAAATAATTTTATGAAAATATATATTCTGTCGATTCTAAGTATCATCTCTTTAAACTTTGCTTTTGCACAACAGCCAACCATCAAAATTGGTAAACTAAAATACGGTGGTGGAGGCGACTGGTACGCTAATAAAACTTCTTTGCCCAATTTAATTAAGTTTTGTAACCAAAACTTAAAAATGAATATTTTCCCCGAAGAAGATATAATTGAAGTAGGTAGTACTGATATTTTTCAATATCCATTCATTCACATGACTGGTCATGGCAATGTAGTTTTCAATGATGGCGAAGTACAAAATTTACGTCGCTATATGATTTCGGGAGGCTTTTTGCACATTGATGATAATTATGGTTTGAATAAGTTTATACGTCGTGAAATGAAAAAAGTTTTTCCAGAATTAGAATTCGTTGAACTACCTTTTTCACATCCAGTTTATCAACAGAAGTATAAATTTACGGCTGGTTTACCAAAAGTACATGAGCATGATGGCAATGCACCACAGGGTTTTGGACTTATTTGGCAAGGTCGTTTGGTTTGTTATTTTAGTTATGAATGCGACTTAGGTAATGGATGGGAAGATAGGAGCGTTTATAATGATCCAGAAGAAATGCGTCAAAAAGCTCTTCAAATGGGGGCAAATTTGGTTCAATTTGCCTTCACAAACTACTAAAATTGTATATTTTGTAGAAAATATTTAGGATATTTTGAAGAACTTTTGTTTTTGCATATATACGTAAGTAACATTCTCTAATTCTTTTGTGTTAAACTTCTATATTTGTAATTTATTAAAAACAAAAAAAACCTAATCGTATAAGCATGGTAGCTGCACTATCTTTTTTTATTGCCCACTGGTATTTGTCACTTTTCAGTCAAACATTTTTTTTGCATCGTTATTCTGCTCATAAAATGTTTACTATGAACAAATTTTGGGAACGTTTTTTCTATTTATTTACATACCTAACTCAAGGTTCATCTTATTTAAACCCTCGTTCTTATGCGGTTTTGCATCGAATGCACCATGCATATAGCGATACCGAAAAAGATCCACATTCTCCGCATCACACCGAAAATTTGTTTACGATGATGTGGAAAACAAAATATATTTATAATGCTGTTTTGAACTATAAATACAAAATTGAAGAGCGTTTTGAGAAAGATCTACCTGAGTGGAATCTGATTGATAAAATCGGAGATAATTGGGTGTCTCGCCTATTTTGGGCAGTCTCTTACATTTCTTTTTATGTTATTGGATTCTTTTATTTTGATGTACATTGGGGCTTTTTCTTTTTACTGCCAATACACTTTTTGATGGGGCCAATTCACGGTGCAATTGTAAACTGGAGTGGGCATAAATATGGTTATTCAAATTTTGATAACCATGATGAATCAAAAAATTCATTAATATTTGACGTTTTGATGATGGGTGAGTTATTTCAAAATAATCACCACAAACACCCAATGTCAGTTAATTTTGCAAAGAAATGGTATGAATTCGACCCAACGTATCCAGTGATTAGGTTTTTGACTTGGACAAATATTATTACGCCAAAGAAGGATTAAATTAGTATCTTTTGAGTTCTTATGGTGTCTACCGATTGATGCTGAATTCTGTTTTTATCAGGATTCAGCATTTATTTTTTTTGTATTCAGAACTTATGATGCAGAACTCGCCTTCTCTTCTTCGTCAATGTGGCGTTTCATGCTTCGGCAAGTGCTTTCTAATATTTCTATCAATTTTTTGTCTCCTGTTGCATCAGCTAACAATTGTGCTACGTTTCCTACAATATCTACTGCAAAATGCTTCATTTCATCGACTGGCATATCTTTTGTCCAAAGGTTGATGCCTAGCAAACCACGGTGATAATGGTCCCAAACACCAATCGCAATTGCTTTCGATTCGTTAATTCCTTCGTTTGGATTTTCAGTAGCATCCCAAAAAATTCTTTTAGGAATACGTGTTTCATCTAATTCTATTGTAAAATTAATTTCTGATTTTTTCATATTTGTTTCTATAGATTTTTAATAAATAATTGGTTTTTTGTTGATAAAGTTCAAAATAAATCTATTTGAAGTTAAAGTTATTTTAGAAAAAAAACACAAATTCTCTTTCGCATGAGAGTACAGGATAGTATTTTTAGCCTCTCAATATTTCTTTGGGATAATTAATTATTGAAAAACTACAATAATAACTAACCTTTTTTACTAAAATGACTGCAATATTAGGTATTATTTTCCACTTCTTGGGTGGCTTTGCTTCCGGAAGTTTTTACATTCCGTACAAAAAAGTTAAGGGCTGGGCTTGGGAAAGTTATTGGATTGTTGGCGGGCTTTGCTCTTGGTTGATTGTTCCGCCATTGGCTGCTTATTTGACCATACCTAATTTTTGGGGAATCATCGCTGGAGAAGCTGGAAATACGCTTTTTTGGACATACTTGTTGGGTTTGCTTTGGGGTATTGGTGGTCTCACCTATGGGCTTGGTGTGCGTTATTTGGGGGTTTCACTTGGTAGTTCAATTATCCTAGGTTTATGTTCAGTTTTTGGTTCAATTATTCCTTCAATTTTTTACGATTTTGTACCAACTGCTGGAAAAGACACAATTACTGTCTTGATGACTACCAATTGGGGGCAAATGGTGCTTTTAGGCCTATTTGTTTGTGTCGTTGGAATTGTGATTTGTGGAAAAGCTGGTGGAATGAAAGACAAAGACCTTGTGGGTGCAGATAAATCTAATGAGGAATTTCAAATTTCAAAAGGACTAATTGTTGCGGTTATTTCGGGCGTGCTGAGTGCTTGTTTTAGCTTTGGAATCGAAGCTGGTTCAAGTATGTCTAATGTAGCGAATGAAATTTGGGTCGCACAAAATTCAAACCAAGGTGAGTTCTTGTTCAGAAACAATGTTGTATATATTGTAATTCTTTGGGGTGGGCTTACTACCAATTTGATTTGGTGTATGTATCTAAATTTTTCAAATAAGACCTTTGGGGATTATTCAAACTCAAAAACTCCACTGTTTAAGAACTATGTTTTCTCGGCAATTGCTGGAACAACGTGGTTTTTACAATTCTTCTTCTACGGAATGGGTGAAAGTAAACTTGGTAATGGTCCTAGTTCATGGATTTTACACATGGCCTTCATTATCTTGGTTGCCAATTCATGGGGATTAGTTCTGAAAGAATGGAAAGGCGTTTCTAAGAAAACACTGACAACTATTATTGCAGGGATTTTAACAATTGTTCTTTCAGTTTTGATTGTTGGTTATGGTAATTCATTAAAGTAGGTAATTTGGGATTTTAATTGAGCGAATAAACTGGCAAAAAAGCTAAAAACTTAAGGTTTTGTAGCTTTTTTGTCAGTTTATTGACATTTTATTATTAAGCATTGTAATCAAGATGCTCCAAAAACTCGTTTCAAAATTTCACTGGTACGAGCCCATGGATTTTCTCTAATTCTTGCTTCTTCTTGTTCAACCAAAATAAATAAACCATCAATTGCCTTTTGAGTAGCGTAGCCTTTTAAATCGGGATTTACTTTTTGTGTAAATGGCAACGCATTGTAGGTTGTTGCCAAATCTGTATAATATTTTGTTGCTTGGTTTTTTTGAAGTGATTTATCCATAATAGGCAAAAATGCTTGAATTAAGTTAGTTGAGGTAGTTCGTTTCAAAAACATCGTTGCTGCATTTTTATCGCCACGCAAAATACTCCATGCATCCGAAAACGACATACTCAATATCGCATTTACAAAAATTGGTTTTGCCTCTTTGGCAGCTTCCTCAGCAGCACGATTAAGTGAAACCACAAATTTATCTACTTCACCGCCCAAACCGATTTTACGTAGTGTATTCTCAACTCGTTGAACTTCTGGTGGAAACGGTATTTTAATTTTCGGATTCAGATAGAAACCATTTATTTTTGTAGCACTATCTGCTCCTTTATTGATGCCCACACTCAAGGCTTCTTTCAAACCAATTATCACATCATCGTTGGTCAATGCACCTCCGCCTTGCGTTTTACTTAAAACATTATCTAAAACTTTTCCAAGATTAATCTTTTGACCAGCACAACTTTGAAGGGTCAAAATACTGATTAATAGGGAAATAAAGAGTAATCTTTTCATTTGAATGAATTTTCTAATTGTTTTTGTGAATAATTAATTGTCTATCTAACGAATCAACAGCGAAAATTGTATTTTTGTGCCGTGAAAGTTTTTAAGACACAAATCTAAGCTTTTATTACATATTTTATTTAAAGTTTCCTATTTATGAGACCTATTTTAGCGGAAGTAGTAACAATTGGTGATGAAATTTTGTATGGACAAATACCTGACACCAATTCGCAATGGATGAGTACAGAGTTAGATAAAATAGGCATAAAGACAGTCAGAAAATCGTCAGTTGGTGACCAAGAAGATAAGATTTTACAGATTTTGGATGAAGCAGAAAGTCGTGCCAATATCGTATTATTAACAGGCGGGCTCGGGCCAACAAAAGATGATATTACAAAGAAAATGCTTTGTAAGTATTTTGATGATGCACTTGTTATCAATGAAGATGCTTTGGGGTTTATTACTGATTTCTTTTTGAAAAGAGGTCGCCCAATGACCGAACTGAACCGCCAACAAGCAGCTATTCCGAGCAGATGTACTTATTTAGCAAATAAGACTGGTACAGCTCCAGGAATGTGGTTTGTCCATAATGGAAAAGTCTTTGTTTCAATGCCTGGTGTACCACACGAAATGAAATATTTAATGTCAAATGAGGTGATTCCTCGACTTAAAGCTTTTTTTGAAACACCAATAATTTACCACAAAATGATTCGTACGATAGGATTCGGAGAATCGTTTTTAGCTGAAAAAATCGAATCTTGGGAAGATAATTTGCCTGACCATATTAAACTAGCTTATTTACCAAGTTTCGGTCAAGTTAGATTAAGACTTACGGCCGTTGGAATTGATGAAGATCAACTCACAAAAGATGTTAATGCTGAAATCGAAAAGGTTATGCCATTGATTGGTTCGTCAGTTTTTGGTTTTGATAATGATGATTTAGAAATTGCTATCGGTAAAGAATTGAAGAAACAAGGATTAACAGTCTCGGCTGCAGAAAGTTGTACTGGTGGATATATTTCGCACATGTTTACGAAAGTGGCAGGAAGTTCTGCTTATTTCATGGGAAGTGTTGTAAGTTATGATAATTCTGTAAAAATCAATGTTTTAGGAGTAAATTCCGAAACTATTGCTCAACATGGAGCTGTAAGTGAAGAAACTGTGACACAAATGGCAGAAGGTGTAAGGAAATTGATGAAAACCGATTTTGCGATTGCAACAAGCGGTGTAGCTGGTCCGGATGGTGGCACGCCCGAAAAACCCGTTGGTACACTATGGATTGCTTGTGCCATGGAAAGCCGTACGATTGCAAGAAAAGTTCAAATGGCCAATCAACGAGATACAAATATTCAGTATGGTAGCGTTGTGGCTTTAAATTTACTCCGAAAAATGATAAACGGAGATTATGAAAGTTAATCTTTTACGAAAGTTATCATTGAAAAATGATTGTTATAGAACTATCGGCCATCGTCCATTGACAATGGGCAATAAATGAAACTTCAACAAAACTATAAACTATGGCTTTAATTGAAATGATAATGCCCAAAATGGGCGAAAGTATTTTTGAGTGTACAGTTTTAAACTGGCTAAAAAATGTTGGTGATAAAATTGAAGCTGATGATATGATTTTGGAAGTTGCTACTGACAAAATAGACACAGAAATTGGTGCATCCCATTCAGGAATTATTACAGAATTTTTGGTACAAAAAGGAGAAACAGCAGTAATAGGAAAAGCTGTTTGTATCATTGAAATAGCTGGAGACGAAACCAATCAGCAAACAAAAATTATTGAAGAAACAAAACTGGTTCTAACAACTGAGCTTGAAAAATTTATGGAAGAACCCGTTGGGGATTTCGTAAATTTACTAACTACAAAGGCAGTTACTGTAAAAACTTCAATACCCTCAAATAATAGATTTTATTCGCCTTTGGTGCTAAATATTGCCAAAGAAGAAGGTATTTCGTTTGAAGAATTAGATAAAATTGTAGGCACTGGCTTAGAAGGTCGGCTTACTAAAGCCGATATTCTATCATATTTAAAACAAGGGGTTTCTGTATCCGATCCAGTTGAGCGTATTATTATATCTTCAGGAAGCGACCAAATCATCGAAATGGATAGGATGCGTAAAATGATTGCCGAGCGAATGGTAGAATCGAAACGCATTGCTCCGCATGTTACTTCATTCGTAGAAACCGACATGACAAACACCGCTGTTTGGCGAGATAAAACCAAAGCTAAGTTTAAGCAAGATACTGGCGAGAATATCACTTTTACACCATTACTGATTGAAGCTGTTGTGAAGGCAATCAAAGATTTTCCGATGATAAATGTGCAGGTTGACGGTGATAAAATCATTAAAAAAGCGAAAATTAATATTGGAATGGCGGTTGCTTTACCTAATGGTAATCTGATAGTACCTGTTATTCATGAAGCTGATTCTTATAGTTTAATTGGTCTAACAAAGAAAATAAATGACCTTACGTATCGTGCAAGAAATAATAAATTGAAAGCCGATGATTTGGCAGATGGAACACTTACTGTTTCTAATATAGGTTCGTTTGGTAATATTGCAGGCACACCGATTTTGGTTCAACCACAAGTGTCGATTTTAGCTTTTGGTTTAATTCAGAAAAAGGTTTCAGTTATCGAAACTCCACAAGGGGATACAATTGGGATTCGTCAGAAAATGATTATTTCTCATACCTATGATCACAGAGTTGTTGATGGCTCACTTGGCGGTCAATTTGTAAAAAGAGTGTCTGATTATTTAGAAGGTTTTGAAATAGATAGAAGTTTATTCTAAATTGTATTATTAGCCTTGAAAATGCAATATCTGGTATTTTGATTAACGTCTATCAATCTATTATTTAAAAAAAATTTTATTTGTTATTGATTTGTAAATAAATGCACCGAAGTATCTTCGGTGCATTTATGATTTAATAATGTTTCAATTCATAACGGTTTTTCGCAAAAAACTTTCATAAATCAAAATAAACACGGAACTTTGAAATATTATTTATTTTTGGGTTGAAACTAAACCTAGAACTCAGAACTCCCAAATATGCTTTTCAATTCTTTTGAATTTCTAATATTTTTTCCACTCGTTACCCTCATTTATTTTGCTATGCCGCAAAAATACCGTTGGTTTCATTTACTAATGGCAAGTTGCGTATTTTATAGCTTTTTCATTCCGATTTACATATTAATTCTATTCTTTACTATTATCATTGATTATTTCGCTGGAATTTGGATTGAAGAATCGCAAGGGAAAGGGCGGAAATCAGCATTGATAATGAGCTTAGTAGTCAATATTGGTGTGCTATCGGTATTTAAGTATTATAATTTCTTCATTGATAATTTTAATTCAGTCCTCTTTAAAGTTTCTCCCGTAAATCTACTGCCACATTGGGATATTATTTTGCCAATTGGACTTTCGTTTCATACTTTCCAAGCCATGAGTTATACTATTGAGGTGTATCGTGGTAATCAGAAAGCGGAACGACATTTTGGTATTTATGCTCTCTATGTAATGTTCTATCCGCAGTTGGTGGCAGGTCCAATCGAGCGTCCACAAAATGTGATCCATCAGTTCTACGAGAAACATGAGTTTAGCTACGAATTAGCAAAAAGTGGCTTGCGTTTGATGCTTTGGGGAATGTTTAAAAAAGTCGTTATTGCCGACCGTCTTTCAATATTTGTTAATAAAGTCTATGGTCAGCCAAATGATTATCAAGGCCTTCCGCTAATCATAGCTACGATTTTCTTTACTTTTCAAATTTATTGCGACTTTTCAGGTTATTCGGATATTGCCATTGGTTCGGCAAGAGTGATGGGTTTTGATTTAATGAAAAACTTCGATAGACCGTATTTCTCTAAAAATATTTCAGAGTTTTGGCGTAGATGGCACATTTCTCTTTCGACTTGGTTTAGAGATTATTTGTACATTCCTCTCGGTGGAAATCGAGTAGCTGAGTACCGTAGATATTTCAATCTTTTCTTTGTTTTTATGATGTCTGGGCTTTGGCATGGAGCTAGTTGGCATTTTGTGATTTGGGGAGGATTACATGGTATATATTTGATTTTTGGACAATTAACCAAATCATTTCAAGATAAAATTTTATCATTTCTTCCATCAAAATTTTTGAAAGATTTTATCAATGTTTCAATTACGTTTGTTTTAGTTGCTTTTGCATGGATTTTCTTTGCGGCTCATTCAAATGCTGATTCTTTTTATATTGTCAAAAATATTTTCAAATCTAATTCACATTCTTTATCTCAAATTATTGATTTAATTGGTCAAAATGACCTATATTTAATCATTATTTCTGTGGTAATTTTAGAATTTGTGCAGTGGCAACAACGTGGCAATCATATTGTACTCGATTTTGAAAATCGACCAAAATGGCAGCGTTGGTGTGCATATTACCTGATTTTAATGATGATTTTATGCTTTGGCGTTTATAATAACTCTCAATTTATTTATTTTCAATTTTAGAAAAGAAAAGAGATTAAAGGAGTCAGAATTGTAGGTTAAAGTCTAAATAAGGTGTTTTTAGTATTTTATAATAAACAGTTTTTATTAACCGCACGGGCGGCCCCGTAATAAACAAATAACAAATATGAACGAAGGATTCGACCCAGTTGAAATTGCCGAACTCAAAAAAGAGTGTGAGCAAGAAGGACAAACGTATGTGATAGTTGAAGATGAAGATGGTATGAATGATTCTGGCGAATTTGCACATTTTCAGTTTGTTGGTAAGCACGAAGGCAAAGAAGTTATTTTTGATGCCGTAATGGGCACACTTCGACTAAATCATAGTAGTTTGGTTTTTGAAGAAGCCGAAACTCGTATGAAAAAAGCCTATCCAAACTATGTAGAAATAGACAAACGCAAGCCAAACCATAAAGAAGATGAAGATTTAGAGTTGATGCTCGAAGAAATTATCGAAGAATTGGAAGAAGAAGAAGTGGTAAAGGTTTCAGAATTTGTTGAGGTCGAAAATGACTTTGAATATGGAATTGGCTTGGATGTATCATTGAATGTTGAAGAAATAACCCATGAAGTAATTGCAAAATTCATCAGCGATTTCAACGCAGGAACACTAGAGCTTGATCCAACATTATACAGTTTTACAAGTGAAGAAGAGGAATAAATCAAATGACGATTTTTTCGATAGACGAGTTACGAATATTGAGTGATAAATGATGTTTTATAATTGCTTGAAGAAAATTCGTCAATCTTCATCGCTCATTTGACCCTGTCAGATTATTCCTCATTTGTAGCCAATCCTTCGTCTTTCGAATCATTCGTCATTTCTTTCTAATATGGAAAACAAACAAAACGCGGGTTTTCAAGGTACTTCTAATTATGTAGCTACTCGTGAACTTCAAATTGCCGTTAATGCGGCTGTCGCTTTGCAAAGACCTTTGTTGATTAAAGGCGAACCTGGAACTGGAAAAACTTTATTGGCTTTTGAGGTAGCAAAGGCTCTCAACAAACAATTGTTTACGTGGCATGTGAAATCTACCACATCAGCCCAACAAGGACTCTATGAATATGATGCCGTTTCGAGGCTAAGAGATTCTCAATTGGGCGATGATCGAGTACATCATGTAGAAAACTACATAAAAAAAGGTAAAATTTGGGAAGCTTTCGACACTGAAGAGCAATCGGTTTTATTGATTGATGAAATTGATAAAGCCGATATTGAGTTTCCAAATGATTTATTGCAGGAACTCGACCGTATGGAGTTTTATTGCTATGAACTCAAACAGACCATCAAAGCTAAGCATCGTCCGATAATTATCATTACATCCAATAATGAAAAAGAACTACCCGATGCTTTCCTTCGACGTTGTTTCTTCCATTTTATTCGTTTTCCGGATAAAGAAACCATGCAACAAATTGTGGATGTCCATTATCCAAAACTAGAAGAAACGTTGTTAATGAACGCTTTTAAAACCTTTTTTGGAATCCGAGAGGTAAAAAATATCAAGAAAAAACCATCAACCAGCGAATTAATTGATTGGCTGAGATTGCTTTTAGTCGGAAAAGTTTCAGCCGAAGATTTAGACGATTTGAATAAAATGAATGAAATTCCACCCTATCTTGGTGCATTGCTCAAAAATGAATCTGATTATGATTTGTTTAAGGCTTTGAGGGAGAAAGGAGTAAAGTAGGACAAGTTTTTAACTTGTCAGTTTGCTGATTATTTGATTTATTTGTAGTTGTGGTGACAATTTGATAAGTCGAAAATATTTTCTATGATTTATGCTTACCAACTTCTTTTTCCATCTAAGAGAAAACAATCTCAAAGTAAATATTCGAGAGCATCTGACATTGTTAGAAGCACTTGAAAAAGAAGTTGTAGCCTATAGTATCGAGGATTTTTATTTTTTGAGTCGAGCCATTTATGTAAAGCATGAACAAAATCTTAATTTATTTGATAGACTTTTTGGACAGTTTTTTGAAGGAGTTGAACAGATTCAATTAGAAGATTTTCTAAAAATTGATGATAGTTGGCTGGTAAATAAACTATTAAGTGAACTAACTGATGAGGAAAAAGAAGCAATAAATGCTGTTGGAGGTTTAGAAGAGTTGCTTGAAAGGTTAAAGAAAACCCTTGAAGAACAAAAAGAACGCCATGAAGGTGGTAGCAAATGGGTTGGTACTGGCGGATCTTCACCATTTGGAAATTCAGGCAATAATCCTGCAGGAGTGCGAATTAGTGGAAATAGTGGAAATAATACAGCTGCTAAAGTTTGGGACAAACGAGAGTTTATAAACTATGACGATAATTTAGAACTTAATACTAGGAATACCCAAATGGCGTTGCGTCGTTTGCGTATTTTGACTCGTGAAGGTGTTGAAGATGAATTAAATCTGAATGCAACCATCGACCGAACTTGCAATAATGCTGGCTATTTGGATATAAAAATGCAAGCATCTAAACATAATCGGGTAAAGATTCTACTTTTGCTTGATGTCGGTGGTTCGATGGATGATTTTATTGAAGAATGTTCGATGCTTTTTTCATCAGCAAAACATCAATTTAAGAACTTAGGGTTTTATTATTTTCATAATTGTGTTTACGAAAATTTATGGAAAGATAATGGCCGAAGATATGAAGATAAAATAGCAACTTGGGATGTATTAAACAAGTACAACAAGGATTATAAAGTAATTTTCATTGGCGATGCTTCAATGTCTCCTTGGGAATTATCAGAGCCACGAGGAAGCGTTGAGCATTATAATGCAGAAGCGGGCTTGGTTTGGCTCGAAAGATTCAAAAATAAATTCCCGAATTTGGTTTGGCTCAATCCAATCAATGATGGTTACTGGCAATATACCCACACAATTCAAGAAATCAGAAAATTGTCTGATAACCGAATGTTTCCGCTGACAATTAGTGGTTTAGAAAAAGCCATGAAATGCTTGAAGAATAGTAAATTGAAGTTTATTTGATAAATTGGGATAAAATTCTTGGTTTTTATTAATTTTAAAATTAAAACTGTCAAGCTATGAAAATTTTAGAAAAAGTTGATAAAAATGATGTCCAGGTCAGAAGTGTATTATTTGGGCGTACTATGCAAAAAAGGTTGCAAAAACAAATAGAAAAAGTTCAGAAGGATACTTCATTTGACACTTTAATAGCAGAATTACGATTAAAAAGCAATGAGTAGCCCTTACGTTTTCATTAAAAACGTCTCTAAAACTCAGTATTCTTTTTTAACTAACTCAGGTGTTATTTATAGAATTGCTTTCTCTGAAATACCCGATTTGTTCTCAGAATATCCTCTTTTTGCAAATAATGTCTACGAGTTTATAATTGCTTTAGACAAATCTTTTAAAGATTTTCAGCCAGCCTTTGATGATAATATTGGGATTACAATTGCTGAAATTGTGAAAGATTTCATGGATGACCGTGATAAAGTTATTGTTTATTTTTGCGATGTTAAAGATAGAAAGCACAAAGCTCGAAATAGAAAATTTACGTCTTGGTTTACTCGCTTTAACGATAATTTCGTAAATTATACAATTCAAATTAAAGATTTTGAAGTGGAACTGACTTACTATAATACATTAATTGTTAAATCAGAGAATCCGTGTAAGGTACAAATATTTGAAGCTTTTGAAACGATAGTAAATGGCTTTGAAGACAAATATAGTCTTTTAATGCCTTTAAGGAAGCTTTCGTTAATGGTGGACACCAATCTGAAAACTTCCTTTTTTTTCTACAAATTTATCAAAAATTCCATCGTATCAATTCCATCGGCAAAATCTTTTAATTTGGGAACTTGTGCTTCGCCAAATCTGAAACTATTTGAGAAACGAGTATTTGTTGAAACCGTACATTGGATTTTTTCAGCATTTTTAGCTAATAATTTTTCTAAATGTGCATCGCTTTCGTAAGTTTCATAAAAACAAACAGAAATTGGCGACACCAAAGCATCGTCCTCTTTCAGAAGCAAAAATCCATTATCGAGGTGCGGTATTCTGTTTACAAAATAAATAGATTTATTATAGTCGTAATTATTATTGTATTTGTGGTGAAGCTGAATTGTGCTCCAATATTCGATTGATTCATAAAATTTATCAAAAGTATAACCTATTGGCACATAAAATTTTGATACATTTCGGCATCCTAAACCAAAATATTGAAAAATATCATTTCCCAAATCGGCCAATTCTGCACGGCTTTCTTTCCCATTTAATATTGCTACAGATGTTCGATTTCGACGAATAATTCGTGGTTTAGATGCAAAATAATACTCAAAATGTTTAGCGGTATTATCGCTTCCAGTTGTAATAAGTACATCGGAATCGTTGAGCCTTTCAGCAATTATGATTATATTTTTTAGTTCGGGGTCAAATTCAAATAGTTTATTGATGAGAAACATCATTGAAGCCGTATCGCTTGAACTAAGTTTTATTAAAGCAATATTTCCCGACAAAACCACACATAGTAAATCGTGAAAACCAACGGCTGGAATATTACCAGCCATAACGATACCTATTTTTTTCGGGTTTAAATTATCACTTAAAACATATTTCTGAACAAATTTTTCTAATGCTTTTTTATTCAAATAAATCTTTGCTATATTTTCGACTGCCAATTTTACATTATCTTCAGTAAACCAACCATTCTCATTTCGAGTACCTGAAAATAATGGTTTCATGGCTTCGGTGTCTAAATTCTGTGTTATAAAATCACCAAGTTTTGAAAATGTAATAATATGTTTTTTATATTGCATTATTTTTAGAAAATTATTATCCGTTTATAAAATCTTACAAAAATACAAGTAAACTGAAACTTTGAAGTCTTATATTTGTTTTATGTTTGGTAAACTATTAAATATATTGAGAGAGTATGGCAATCATAATTACTGACGAGTGCATCAATTGTGGTGCTTGCGAACCAGAATGTCCTAATACTGCAATTTACGAAGGCGGCGTAGAATGGACTTGGGCTGGTGGTACAAAACTTACAGAAGTTGAATTAGAAGACGGAACTGTAATTGGTGGAAAAGACCCAATGACTCCCGTTTCTGATGAATTCTATTACATTGTTTCGGATAAGTGTACTGAGTGTCATGGTTTCCATGAAGAACCACAATGTGCGGCAGTATGTCCAGTTGATTGCTGTGTTCCTGACCCCGACCATGAAGAAGACAACGATACTTTACTCGCCAAAAAAGCATGGCTTCACGCTGAAGCATAATATAGCAATAATAGCTTAGTAAAGTTATAAGTATATACTACTAAAAAAAGCTCCAAGTTAGAAATTCTAATTTGGAGCTTTTTTTTGTATTTATCTTGAAATTGTATAATTTTAAGATAAAATAATATTCAGAATATAATTTGTTAAAATGGTTATAATTCAGAATATTATTTGTTTATACATAAAATATAAATATTTTAATAAATAGTTTAAATATTAAACAAATAAATGGCTATTTATATATTTTTTTTAAAAAAAAGGTTTTTTATATACTTAAAATTTGGAATTATAGAAAATATATAGAAGATTTGCATAATATTTATATATAACTAATGATAATTTAAACCAAAGAAAATTATGAAAAAATCAATTTTGACAGCATTTTCATTGTTTACAATAGTAAACGTTTTTGCTCAAGAAGCTTCTACAAAAACAGAAGAAAAGAAAAGTCCATTTACCTTTTCGGGGTATGTCGATACTTATTTCTTCGGAAATTTAAATTCACCAAAATCCAAGTCAAATTTAGGTGCATCTGGTTTCGAAAGAGCGTTTGATCAAAAGGTTGGACAATTTCAAGTTGGATTGGTTCAAACTAAAATGACTTATTCAACCGATAAAGTTGACGGAGTTATTGATTTGACTTTTGGTAATCATAGTGACCTCGGAAACTATGGCAATGCTTTAGGGCGTGTTTTGGTTGGTGGAAAAGAAGCAACAGGTACTGCATTAGCAATAAAGCAAGCGTACTTGACTTGGAAAGCTACTGACAAATTATCAATCACCGCTGGACAGTGGGGCACTCATATAGGTTATGAAGTAATTGATGCTCCAATCAATTATAATTACTCATTGTCAAATCTTTTCAATAATGGACCTTTCTATCATACAGGTTTGAAAGCTACTGTTGTGACTTCGGCAAAATCTTCCTTAACATTTGGTTTGTTAAATGGAATTGATTCTAAAGACGATAATAACAGCAAATTAGGAACAATGGCTCAGTTTTATATATCACCTGCTGAAGGATGGAATTTATATGTAAACTGGGTTGGAAGTGATGAAGGCGTTGATGCAAAATCTTATTATTCATTATTTGATTTGACTACTTCATACCAGATTAGTGACAAGTTTTTGTTGGGAGTAAATGCGGCTTATGGTTCACAAGATAAATTAAATTGGGGAGGTGCTGCAATTTACGCACAGGCATCATTGTCTGATAAATTTGGCTTAGGCGTACGTTATGAATATTTTGATAATAAATCAGGTATTAGAGCATTGAAAAACCGTGAAGGAAACGGAACATCAGTAAATTCATTTACCATAACAGGGAACGTAATTATTTCAGATAATTTATTATTCAAACCGGAATTCCGTCTTGATAGTTACGCTAAATCTAAAGTTAATTTTGCTCAATTTGAAGATAAAGATGGTAAATACACAAAAGATTCTCAATCTACTTTTGGTGGAGCTTTAATCTTTAAATTCTAAACTTGTTTATAACCAAAACCAATAATAATTTTTTTGTTTAACATTTAAACCTTAAAAACACTATGCGTAAAAATCCGCTCCCGCTGATTATTTTGTTAGTACTTGCTGTAATTGCTTTATTGCTGCCTGCGGTACCTTCAACTATTGTTACAGAAGGAATTAACTCTGGCGATACCGCTTGGATGTTAGTTAGTACAGCTTTAGTTTTAATTATGACACCTGGACTTGCTTATTTCTACGGTGGTATGGTCAATACAAAAAACGTTATTTCTACAATGTTGCAAAGTTTTATTGCAATGGGTGTGATTTCCATTCTTTGGGTCACGGTAGGTTATAGCCTTGCTTTTGGAGAATCAATCGGAGGTTTTGTCGGAAATCCAATGACTCACTTTATGTTTGCTGGTGTTTTAGAAAGCAAACCTTGGTCACTTGCTCCAACTATCCCATTAGTAGTATTTGCATTCTTCCAATTAAAATTCGCCGTAATTACACCAGCCCTCGTAACTGGTTCATTGGCAGAGCGTATCAATTTTAAATCTTATGTATTGTTTATTATACTTTTCAGCTTATTTGTATATGCTCCCTTAGCACATTGGACATGGCACCCTGAAGGTTTTCTTTTCAAAATGGGGGTGCTTGATTTTGCAGGTGGTACTGTAGTTCACATGTCGGCTGGTTGGGCTGCTTTGGCAGGTGCAATTTACTTAAAACGTCGTCGTACGCACGTTGATGGTAGTTTTCTTCCTCCAGCTAATATTCCTTACGTATTATTGGGAACAGGTTTATTGTGGTTTGGATGGTTTGGTTTCAATGCAGGTTCAGCTTTAAGTGCAGGTACATTGGCTGCTTCGGCTTTCGCTACTACAAACACTGCTGCTGCTGCTGCTGGTTTGGCATGGGTATTACTTGATGCTGCAAATGGCAAGAAAGTTTCTGCTCTCGGATTCTGTATTGGGGTAGTTGTTGGTTTAGTTGCAATCACGCCTGGTGCCGGTTTCGTAACCATTCCTCATGCTATTTTTATCGGTACAATTTCTTCGTTGATTTCAAATTATTTAGCCCATCTTAAAACCAAAACGGCCTTGGATGATACGTTAGATGTATTCCCTTGTCACGGTGTTGGTGGTATGGTTGGTATGTTGTTGACTGGCGTATTTGCAAATAAAGGTGTAAATGCGGCTGTTGTTGACCAAGGTTTATTCTTTGCTGAGTCGAAATTATTTATTAATCATGTAATTGCATTGGTAATTGTTTCAGTATTTGCTTTTGCAATGTCATTTGTAATGTTGAAAATCACAGATTTGATTTTACCACTTCGTGTATCTGAGGCTGACGAAAATGTAGGTTTAGATATTTCTCAACACGACGAATCGTTGGTAGAAGCATAAAATAGACATGTTATTGCTACAAAATCACAATTGCGGTTCAATCCGTACTTTTATTGTGGTCTTGTTGTACTCCATAAGTCAAAATGCCCGCTGTTTGGTGGGCATTTTCTTTGTGTGTCATGCATACCATTTTTTTATAAATGAACTGCAATTAAGGCTAAAATAGCAGGAATCGCCTGTATGTAAAAAAAACTCCTTCCAACTTTTAGACCGCCATATATTCCTGCAATAATAACGCATGAAAGAAAGAATACTGAAACATATAAAGACCATGCATGATTTTTAATTAATAAAGACCAAATTAGGCCAGCCGCTAAGAAACCATTATAAAGACCTTGTTGGGCAGCGAGTGCTTCCGTTGGTTCAAAGAGTTCTTTCTTTAATCCTTTAAATATTTTTGGGGCTTTAGTTGTCCAAGCAAACATTTCGAGCCAAAGAATGTAACAATGTTCGATAGCGACTAATCCGATTAATATTTTAGCAATAATTACCATTTTTGAGAAATTTTTAAGTTTTTAAATAAAAAATCGACCCTAAAGAGCCGATTTTTAATGATTTTGTCAAGTTGTTAAAAAATAAATTATTCTCCTGCATTACGTAGTCCAACTCTTGGTAAAACTGGCAAGCCTTCGTTTCCTTCTTCGCTAACCGATTGTACGGCAAAGTAATAGTTGTCTTTTGAATATGGGAGTGATATTTTTAAGTTTGTTGTGAAAAACTTTTTCTGCCAATAAGGCATTGCAGTTTCACGCATTAAAACATAATAGCCTTTTACTTTGCCAGATTTCGGGGCTTTCCAGTTTAAGTTTGTTGAGTTTCCCAGACCTCTTACGTCTAAAATTACATCTTGTGGCATCGAAGGAGATTTTGCAAGATTGGCCAATGAAGCAAGGTTTACACAAGTGTTTTTACGGAGATATTCAAAATCCATAAATTTTATTAAATCACCATATTCAACACCATTTTCAACTCTAAGGTCTTGATGTTGGTGCAAGAAGTTTTCGTTCATCTCTGAAAGACGCACCGCCGCAAAACCACGATTTACAAATGGCGTATGATCGCCTCCACGTAAGAAACGGTCGTTTCTGTAAATCATTACTATTTCGAGATTATCGACGTAGCGTTCGCCAGTTTCCTTTACATAACGTGCCAATTGACGAGATTTTCCATCATTTTCTGCACCATATTGTCGTATAGCACCTACTTTTTTGTCCATTTCAAAAGCCGGTAAACCTTCGCTGAAAATCCTTAATCGAGTATTATCAATGATATTTGTTTCGTTTGAATTATTTGAACCCATGATGTCATTGTTCAATAAAGCCTCCAAATTCCAGTTTTGTTTCGATGCTTTTTCAGCTAAATAATTTGCTCCGAGCTATCCTTGTTCTTCACCACTCACTACTACAAAAATAATTGTCGCAGGAAATTTAGATTTAGCCATTACTCGAGCTAACTCAATAACCGCTACCGTACCACTACCATCATCATTTGCACCTGGAGCAGTCGATTCACGGTTCATTACATCGGTTACACGGCTATCTATATGTCCACTAACCATAAAAACTCGGTCGTCATTGGGGTCTGTGCCTTTTAGAGTTGCCATTACATTGGCCATTGCAATACTTTTATCAATTCTTCGACCATCTGGTTGTAGTGTAAAAGTATCAAGAACGGCTGTCATTCTACCATCTGATGTTTTGGCAAATTCTTGAAATTTGCTCAAAACCCATAGACGAGAAGCACCGATGCCACGTTTTGAGTCAGTCGTTGTTGAGAGCGTGCTACGTGTACCAAATGAAACAAGTTTTTCGTCAAATTTCTTTAAACTATCACTTGAAATCTGACTTACCAATGCCTCAATTTGAGGGTCACGATTTATGATTTTTTGAGATAACGAATGAAAAGAAATAAAGATACTAAGAGCAATAAGATAAGTTTTTTTCATGAATGATGAAGGTTAGGGTAATTTAGACAAAAATAGTTAAAAACACCTTTAAAACCATATCAAAAGATCGATTTGGAGACGATATTACTTTAAAACGAGATGAAATTTGAAGTTTTACTACTCAAAAATCTAAGTTTAGTTCATTCATACACTTAAAATGACCTTTTGGGCATTTAGAATAACCAATTTTTGAGCAAGGGCGACATGAAATTTCTTTATTTTCAATGATTGAAAATTCAGTTAAATAAGGGTACATTCCAAATTCGGGGATAGTATTTCCCCAAATTGAAATTACTTTTTTCTTCAATGCAGAAGCAATGTGTATCAAGCCTGTATCGTGCGAAATGATGTACTCGGCTTGTTGAATGAGTGAGGCAGATTGATTAAGATTATATTTGCCGCAGGCATTAATTATTTTATCACCAAGTGTTTTTTCAATTTCTTCAGCGGCTTGGCTATCTTCTTTTCCGCCCAAAAGCATTATTTTGCCTTTGATTTTGTGACAAACTTCTATAATTTTACTTGCAGGTAGTTTTTTTGTAAAGTGTTGACCACCAATGGCATACGCAACATAAGTTTCGTTAATTTTTAATTTATCTTTTTCAGGAATAAAATAATCAAGTCCATTTAAATCATTTTTTACGCCTAAACTTTTGACTGTTTTTAAATATCGGTCAACAATATGGACATCGGGTAATTGGTTAATTTTTAGATTTACCAAAAGCCATTTTTTAAAATTAAGTTTATCAAAACTAAATGATTTTACCGAAAAAAGTCTCAGTTTTATTATTGTTGTCCGTAGGTTATTGTGTAAATCAATGATATAATCATAGTTTTCAGTTTGTAAGATTCTAATAAATTCATTTAATGATTTACCTAGTAAATGGTATTGGTCGATGTATGGATTATTTTCAACTAATACTTTGAAAGACTCTTTTGTGGCAAAATGTACCTCAGCATTGGGATATTGTATTTTAATACATCTGGTTACAGGCGTAGTCAATACAATATCTCCGATTGATGAAAATCTTAAAATCAGAAACTTAGTTTTTTTCATTTTTTGTAACTTACAGGAACAATTTCATCATTTACTTTAGTATATTTCCAACGTTTGTGCGACCAAAACCATTTAGATGGATTTGCTTTTATATCTCGTTCGAGTTTACGAGCGTGAAGTTCAATAATTTCACCATCTGTGAGCAAATTAGGCGTTTCAGTGATTAGCTCAACTTTTATTTTGTATTTTCCCCTTGCAATTCTATTGATACACATATAAATAACTGGCATATCGTATTGTTTGGCAAAGCGTTCATGCCCTGTAAAAAATCCAGTTTCTTGATTTAAAAATATTGTCCAATAAGAGCGTTCGGGTGGGGGAGATTGGTCGTTTACAAGAAAAAAAGCATAATTAAAGTCTTCAGTTTTCGCAATTTCTTTTGAAGCATCGGCCATTGTAATCATCATTGTGCCAAATTTCTGCCGAAAATTTAAAAAGAATTTTTCAAAGTATTCATTCGTTAGTGGCCTGTAAACGCCCTTAACTTTGTAATTAATCAAAAAAGATAGAGCCAAATTAGCTAATTCGTGATTTCCGTAATGGCCAGCCGTAACAATAATATTACGTTTTTTAGACAGTAGTTCATCAAGAATTTCTTCGTTTTCGATGCTAAAATGTTTTTTAAGTTCGTTTTGGCTGATGGTTACACTTTTAAACATTTCCAGAAAGAAATCTACGATATAACCATAAAAATCTTTTTCGATTTTTAATAATTCAGCGGCTGATTTTTCGGGAAAACTTCGTTGTAAATTTTGTCGAACGACGTTTTTTCGATAACCAATTCCGTAATATACCAATAAATATAAAAAATCTGAAATCAGATATAAAACACCAAATGGTAGATACGAAATGAAATATATGAAGGGTAAAGCTATATAAAAACCTATGCGTTTCATTAATTCGAGTTATATTTTGATACAAAATTGCGGTATTCTTCGACGGTATCCAAATCTAATTTGCCCTCAGGAAAATCTATAAATGCGACTTTGTCTTTGTTTTTGATTACAACTTTTTTTGCTCCTTCATCACCTGATAGTTCAAGTAAATCAATAAACATGCTACGTTTAAATAATACTGGAATACCAATCTGTTTATCATACTTACAAGCTACAATTTCAACTTTTTCGTCGGATTCGGCTTTTTCTACCATTTTATTGATTAATTCGGCACTTACGTAAGGCATATCAACAGTCAAGAAAATAACAGCTTCAATGGCTTTTTCGGTCATATAAGCACCTGCTAAACCCATTTTTATAGAACTCGAAATTCCGTTTTCCCATTGTGGATTATCAATTACTGTTATTGGCATTTTTTCGGTTTCCTTACGAATTATATTACGATTTGCTCCTAAAACTAGTACAATTGGGTGGCAAGGCGTATCCATTGCGGTATCGCAGATTCGTTTGATTAGTGTTTTACCATCAACCAATAAAAGTTGTTTGGGAGATCCCATTCGAGAAGAGGCTCCCGCAGCGAGTATAATTATGCTAACGTTCATGTAAATTTTATTCGATTGTCAAAAGTGAACTCTTGAACAGATTGTAGCTTGATATACTTGAAGTCAGGGTGTTGGGGATTTATCAAGAAATTATTTTCAAAAGGGATAATAGCAGATGGGACACAAAGGAAACAGCTTTCTGAATTTTCTAACCAATTTGTGGCTATTTCTTGGCAGATTTTAAAATTACCATTGTCAGACCATTCTTTGGGTAAATCATTTAACTCGATTCTCTTTACGAAAACTCTTTTTGGAATTTCAATAGATAGCACTCTAAAATCGCCCATTAAACCTTCGCTATCTCTATGAACAATGTTTTCGAGGCAAGCTAAAGCTATGCTTGAAGCTGTATAAATGACGAATTGACCTTTTACATTCCACCTTGCAACTCGCCCAGAAGCCGTTAAATTTGCAAATCTTGGGGTAGTAATTCTATAAACTATCATTCAAATTTTAGGCTAATGCACCATAAGCGATTCTAATTAATTCATCTTCAACTAAATCCAAACCTCCATGTGTTTGCATTAACAATTTGGGAACTTTATAACCTAAACCATAAGCAGGTTTTTCAATCCATCTATTGAATGACTCAATGTTACCGAAAACTTCTTTTCCCCAATCATAAACTTGCTCTAATTTAAGCATTTTTTCACTCTCTGTTGGATTGAATTTTTTATCTTCTTTGATATACCTATCAATTGTTTTTGGTGAAATATGTAGAATATTTGCAAAAAAAACTTTGTCATGTTGGGTTACAAGCATCAATTCCTGTAATTTTTTTGCATCAATTCCTTCATGTGCTTGAATGACAAGCATATAATTGCTTTGAGGTTTTTTTTGAACAGCTGTCATAAGTCTTTTATTTATATACAAATATATCGGAAATTTGTCCATAAAAGCAAGACAAATTTCCGATATTTATCAATGTGCTTCCAACCAATTTTCTCCAAAACCTATTCCTGTTTCCATTTTTACAGACATTGGAATGGCTGAACACATCAATTCATCAACTTTTGTTTTCAAAAAATCAACTTCTGAGCGGTGTGCATCAAATACAAGTTCGTCATGCACTTGTAAAATCATGCGTGATTTGAGATTTTCTTGCTCCATGAAATTATGAATATTTATCATTGCAATTTTTATCATATCAGCAGCCGAGCCTTGAATCGGAGCGTTGATTGCATTTCGTTCGGCAAAACCTCGGTCGGTCATATTTTGTGAATTAATATCCCGCAAATATCTGCGACGACCCAAAATAGTTTCGACAAACTTCATTTCACGAGCTTTATTTATAGTATCGTCCATAAATTGTCTTATTTTTGGAAATTCTACCCAATAAGCATCAATTATTTCTTTGGCTTCACCACGAGGGATATTTAGTCTTTGTGACAAACCAAAGGCAGAAATGCCATATATAATACCAAAATTGACCATTTTAGCTTTTCTACGCATATCTGAGGTGACATCAGCAAGAGCTACTTTAAAGACTTTTGAGGCCGTTGTTGAGTGAATGTCAATGCCTTGATTGAAGGCTTCGAGCATACTTTCATCACCACTAAATGCTGCCATGATACGGAGTTCGATTTGTGAATAATCGGCTGAAAGAATGACATATTCTTCATTGCGTGGCACAAATGCTTTTCTGATCTCTCGTCCTCGCGGTGTTCGAATCGGAATATTTTGCAAGTTTGGATTTGTTGAACTCAAACGCCCAGTTGCTGCCACCGCCTGATTATAAGAAGTATGAATACGTCCAGTCTTCTTTGATACCAACGATGGAAGTGCATCAACATAAGTATTTTTCAATTTCACTAATTCTCTAAAATCCAGTATTTTACGCACAATTTCGTGTTCGTTTTCGAGTTTTGAAAGTATATCTTCACCCGTTGCGTATTGTCCAGTTTTGGTTTTTTTGGCTTTGCTATCAAGCTTTAGTTTATCGAAAAGAATTTCGCCGAGCTGTTTTGGAGAAGCTACATTAAATTCTTGTCCGGCCAGTATGAAAATATCAGATTGGATTTGTTTTACATCAGTTTCAAGCACGCTCGACATTTCGTGCAAGGCATTCATATCTATTCTCACACCTTCCATTTCCATATTTGCCAAAACATTCACCAACGGCATCTCTACATTTTCGAGTAGTTTTTGTTGTTGAGAATCGGCCAGTTTTGGTTCTAGAATTTGCTTTAATTGTAAGGTAACATCAGCATCTTCGGCTGCATATTCTTTAATTTTCTCAATGGCCACATTTCGCATACTTCCTTGAGATTTTCCTTGGGCGGCACTCCGCTTACCAATAAGTGTTTCAATAGAAACAGGGTCATAGTTGAGGTAAACATTCGCCAAATAATCCATGCCGTGGCGTTGTTCGGGCTCGATTATATAATGAGCCAACATTGTATCAAACATTCGACCTTTTAGCACTATACCATAGTTCTTTAAAACCATTAAGTCATATTTTATATTTTGCCCTATTTTCCTAATCGACTCATTTTCAAATACTTCTTTAAACTCATTCATTATTGATTGAGCCTCAGCTTGGTCACTTGGAATCGGTACGTAGAATGCTTCGCCAGCGTAATAGGCAAACGAAAGTCCAACTATTTCGGCTTCAACGGCATCAATCGAAGTTGTTTCTGAGTCAAAACAAAATTCATCTTGATAACTCAAATACTGAATTAAATTTTTGCGTAGGGCAGGAGTATCCATTAAATGGTACTCATGGACTTTATTGAGAATTGTATCTTTGACCGAACTTTGTCTAAATTGTAATTCTTCCTCTTCTTCAAATGGAGTTTGACTGGTATTTGATGAAGCTAATGTTTCAGGAGGTGATGGTGCCGACATCGCTTCAAACATCGAAATCTGTGTGCCTGATTTTGCTTTTAAGGAATTAACGATTGGAGTTGTATTTGAGGAAACATTTGTTGTTGATGTTTTTGTATTTAATTCTTGCGATTCGTTTGGTAATAATTTTTTACGAAGTGTTCGGAATTCCAATTCATCCAATAAAGGAGACATGAGTTCTGGCTTTGTAGAACTAATTTTCAAGAATTCTTCATCAAAATCAATTGGAACATCCAATTCAATTCGAGCCAATTTTTTTGATAAAAATGCCTGTTCTTTATTGTTTTTGATAGCTTCGGCTAATTTTCCAGTCAACTTGTCGACATTTTCGTAAAGACCCTCAACGGAGCCATACGAGGCTATTAATTTGGCAGCTGTTTTTTCTCCAACTCCAGGCACACCTGGGATATTATCAACAGAATCGCCCATCAGACCAAGTAAATCAATTACTTGTTCGGGTTTCTCAATTCCCCATTTTTCACAAATTTCCTTCACCCCAAGCTTTTCTGCTTCTTTGCCAAAAATTGCAGGTTTATACATATATATATGCTCTTCGACTAACTGCCCGTAATCTTTATCGGGTGTCATCATAAAAACCTCAAAATCGTGTTGGGCTGCTTTCTTAGCAATTGTTCCAATAACATCATCAGCTTCGTAACCAGCAAGCATCAATAATGGAATGTCCATTGCTTCAACCAATTTTTTAACATAAGGTATTGCAATCGAAATATCTTCAGGTTGTTCTTGTCGATTGGCTTTGTAATCTGGAAACCATTCATTTCTAAATGTTCCACCTGGTAAGTCGAATGCTACACCAATATGCGTTGGTTTTTCTTTTTGGATTACTTCCAAAATAGCATTAGCAAAACCAAATACACAACTTGTATTTAGGCCAGTTGAGGTAATTCGAGGGGCTTTGATAAAGGCAAAATGAGCTCTATAAATAAGAGCCATTGCATCCAACAGGAAAAGTTTTTTTTCTGGCATTTTATTAACGATAATGTTTTTGTGCCACTAAATTACGTTGATTTTTTTTAAGTGAAAAAATAAATTAAATTTGTAGATAATAATTGTCTTAAATTGATGATTTTTAAATTTAAAACTTTAGCTAAACTAAATTACGGAATTAAAGATGTATCAAAAACTAAGCATATTTTTAATAATTTTAAGTATCTCATTTTGCCAAGCACAGTCTCCCACAACGTCTGTAAAAAAAACTACTTCTAAGTTAGTTTCACCTAAAACAAAGGAAAAACAAAAAGTTTCATCCGAAAAAGTTATAAAAACTGAAAAAGCAATAAATGCAGTTGAATTAAAGGAGGATTTGAAAATTGATGGTACACAAAATGGTAATCCAACCCCAAACAAAGTTGAACCAATGAGAGTTTACGATTTTACAAATTCTGATTTACTAGTAAAATGGCATGAATTGATTTTTGAATTAGTTGAACAAACCCAAGGTTATAGCCCAAATGTTGCATCACGAAACTTTGCATACATAAATTTAGCAGCTTATGAAGCAATTTTGCCTGCTAATTTGAGTAATATTTCGTTGTCTGACCAATTGCAAGAATTTCACAGACCAGATAGTTTAAATATAGATGGACGAATTTTTAATTCTGCCGTTGCTCTCAATTCGGCAGTTTTTAAGTTAGTAGATAAACTTTTTATCTCAGCACCTTATATTTGGATGGAAAAGGTATATGCACTCAACGACTCTGTAAACGCCCATTTTACTAAACAGCTTTCGCCCGATGCAATGAAAAAATCAAAACTATATGGTGCAAAAATTGCCTTTTGGATTTATGAATATTCAAAGAATGACGGCGGACATCAATCTTTTTTACGTACTTACAACATGGGTTATAAATTACCGATTTGTCAATCATGTTTTGAAATTAATCGGGTAGCCGATTTGGAAAATACAGGCCCGCTTCACCCAAAATGGGGTGAGAATCGTACATTTATTGCTAAAAATCAAGAGGAAATTGATATAAAACCTAAGGTTGAATTTTCTATTTATCAAAATTCACCTTTTTATAAAATGGCAAAAGAAGTATACGATATTTCTAAGCAAGTGGTTCCCAATAGTGAGAAATTGCAAATTGCTAATTTTTGGGATGATGCAGCTACCTTTACCTATACTGCCCCTGGGCATTCTATTTCGATTCTGACGCAAGTTTTGAAGCAAAGACCCGTTGACTTGTCAAGTGCAACTGAACTTTACAGCAATTTAGCGATTGCCATTAATGATGCTTTTATTGTTACTTGGAGATTGAAATATTTGCATAATTTAATTCGTCCGATTGCCTACATCAAGAAATACATTGATAATCAGTGGGAACCTGCTTTACTTACTCCACCTTTTCCCGAATTCCCGTCTGGGCATTCTGCCCAAACTTCTACAATGGCAACAGTGCTTACCTCAAAAATCGGCGACAATGTAAGTTTTGTGGATTATTCAAAATATTTTGTTGGCCCACCAAAGACTTTTACCTCGTTTTGGACGGCTGCGAAAGAGTGTAGTATGTCGAGAGTTTATGGAGGAATTCATTTTAGAGATGGAATAGAAGAAGGCGAGGAACTTGGAAAAATAATAGGCAAAAATGCCCTCACACTTCGTTATAAAAAATAAATTATGGGTCATGATGTTATAATTATTGGTGGTGGTCTTGGTGGTTTAATTGCTTCAATTCAACTTGCAAAAAATCACTACAAAGTACTTTTAATTGAGAAATACAATTATCCATTCAATAAAGTTTGTGGCGAATATGTTTCAAATGAAGTAAAACCCTTTCTGAAAGGAATCGGTTTAGACTTGGACTATTTGGGTGCAACGAGCATAAATCGGTTTCAGCTAACTTCTATTAAAGGGAAAAGTCTCGAAACGTTTTTACAAATGGGTGGTTTTGGCATAAGTAGATACACGCTTGACAATGAATTATTTAAAATAGCTAAAAGCTTGGGAGTAACTTTTTTGCTCAATACAAATGTTGATGACATACAAAAAATCAACGAAACATTTTTTGTAGAGACGAATACAAATCAAACTTTTGAGGCTAAGGTTGTAATTGGCTCCTATGGAAAAAGAGCTAAACTTGATAAATCTCTTGTTCGTAAATTTCCTGCACAAACACAAGCCTTTGTAGGAGTGAAATACCATATAAAATATAATTTCCCGAAGGATTTGATTGCCTTACATAATTTCAAAGGGGGCTATTGTGGAATTTCGGCTATTGAGGACGATAAATATTGTTTATGTTATCTTGCGGATAGAAAAAATGTTAAACAAAGTGGAGGAATAAGTGAAATGGAAAAAGAGTTTATGTGCCAAAATCCATTTTTGCTTGATATTTTCCAAAATGCTGAATTTCTTTTTGAACACCCGCTGGTAATCAATGAAATTGTTTTTACACCAAAATCAGCTGTTCATAAAAATATTTTGATGATAGGTGATACAGCAGGACTTATAACGCCTTTAGCAGGAAATGGAATGTCAATTGCTATTCGAGCAGCAGTCATTGCTTCTGATTTAATCAGTGATTTCTTGCAAAAAAAGATAAGAAGAGATGAATTAGAAAGAAATTATACTGAAGAGTGGAATCGAAATTTTAAAAATCGTCTTTGGCGAGGCCGACAACTTCAAAAACTCTTTGGGGATGAATTTAATTCAAATTTAGCTATTTCAGCTTTAAATAAAATCCCATTTCTATTAAAACCTATCATTAGAGCAACGCACGGTAAAATTATGCTTTAAACAATGGCGAGTTTTGAAGGTATAATTAATACGTTCTTACTTGTAGGTTTTGATTCGTAACTCTTCATTATTATATGCCTCATCCCAAAAATCATGGTATCTCTAAATATTTGTGTGTCTGCAAACTAATTCTCCAATCTGGATTTTCTTTAATATATTCTACAATTAAAGGTTGCATGGTTTCTCTCTTACTCCATTCCGGTTGAAGCAAAAGTTGACAATTTTTGTTTACTAGTTTAGCATATTTTTCTGCAAACTTAAAGTCTGAATTATTATATATTATTACTTTAAGTTCATTCGCTTGATCAAAAATACTCGGGTGTGCTTCTTTAAATTTTTTAGGAGAAAAACAAACCCAGTCCCATTGTCCCGACATTGGATGAGCAGCCGAAGTTTCGATATTTGTCTGAAATCCAGCCTCTTTCAAAGCAATAGTTAATTCATCTAAATTATACATTAACGGTTCACCGCCTGTGATAACAGCTAATCTTCCTTTATGTTGGCTAGCTTCTTTTACAATTTGTTTAATTGTTGATTGTGGATGAATTGAAGCATCCCACGATTCTTTTACATCGCACCAAACACAGCCAACATCACAGCCGCCCAAGCGTATAAAATAAGCAGCTCTTCCCGCATGAAAACCTTCGCCTTGTAGGGTATAAAACGCCTCCATGATGGGTAATTTATTATCAATAGAAATCATTCAATTATCAAAAAAGTTTGTAAAATTACCAAAAAATAACCAAAAACCGACTACAAAAAGAATAGTTGATAAATTTTCAACCTTTCTATCATTATAATAGTTATATTCATAGCTAAATTTGTAAATAAAATAAGCAAAAATCTTTTAGTCAATAATAGTCTTTTTGAGAATTGCATTTAATGTTTAAGTCTGAGCAAACAATTATTCAATAATTCGAATGCTCATATTGAACAGAAGACCATCTATCTAATACTTATTCCTGAATCGAACAATTCGTCATTAATTACTTATGTTAGCAGCATCTCAAAAAAAATACTGTAATTCTCTAAGTGAATATTCTCGTAGAATCACAAACCAAGTAAAAATTGGTGATTTATATTTAGGTTCTGATTATCCTATTCGTGTGCAATCAATGACAACTATTGACACAATGGACACCATAGCTTCAGTTGAGCAAACAATACGTATGATTGAAAGCGGTTGTGAGTTAGTTCGAATTACTGCACCGAGCGTAAAAGAAGCACAGAATCTCGAAAATATAAAAAACGAGCTTCGTAAAAGAGGTTATAATACGCCTTTGGTCGCTGATATTCACTTTACGCCAAATGCGGCCGAATTAGCTGCTCGAATTGTAGAAAAAGTAAGAATAAACCCTGGCAATTATGCTGATAAAAAACGTTTTGAAGTAATTGATTATACTGAAGATAGTTACCAAGTTGAGCTTGAACGTATAAGAGAACGTTTTTTGCCACTTATAAGAATTTGTAAAGAATACGGAACTGCCATGCGTATCGGTACGAATCACGGTTCTCTTTCAGATCGTATTTTGAGTCGATATGGTGATACGCCACTCGGAATGGTAGAATCTGCTTTAGAGTTTTTACGTATTTGTGAACACGAAAACTATTTCAATATAGTCATTTCGATGAAATCATCGAACCCTCAAGTCATGGTTCAAGCATATCGACTTTTAGTGCAGAGATTAGAAGAAGAAAAACTAAAACCATATCCATTACATTTGGGTGTTACCGAAGCTGGTGAAGGTGAGGATGGCAGAATAAAATCTTCGATGGGAATCGGAACACTTTTGGAAGATGGATTAGGAGATACCGTTCGTGTAAGTTTGACCGAAGACCCCGAATTTGAAGCACCAGTTGCTCGCTCATTAATCACTAAAAGTGCCGATTTTAGAGAAAAGGAAAAAAAAAATATTTCAGCATTCAGCACTCATAATTCAGAAGTCTCAGCAGTTTCACCAATTAATCCTTACGCATACAGTCGTAGAGAAACTTTTGAAGTTGGCAATTTTGGAGCATTGAATGTCCCAAGAGTTATTGCTGATTTCTCTAAAATTGATATTGAGTCGCATGATGATTTGAAACCAATTGGGCATTTTTATTTGCCATTACCCGACAAGTGGAGAATGAACGATTTAGGTGCTGACTATATTTATTCTGGGAAAAAATCAGTGTCATTTATGTTGCCAAATGGCTTGAAAGAGATTCTTGATTATGAAATTTGGCAGTCACAATCAGATTTGCAAAATAAATTTCCATTATTTACAATTAAAGAGTTTTTCAATCCAGAGAAACAATTACATCAAACAATCAATTTTGTAGAAGTAAGTCTTGACGAGCTCACGCCAGCATTTGTTGAGCATATCAAAGAGTATAAAAACACTGTGATTCTTGCAAAAGCCAAGGATTCCACAGCAATGATTGAGCTTCGAAGCTTTTATTTTCAGATTTTGAAGTTTTCAGTTAAAAATCCTGTAGTTTTAAGTAAAGATTATAATGCGATTTCTGAAAGCGATTTTCAACTATTTGCTGCAACAGACTTCGGTGGAGTTTTGATTGAAGGTTTTGGAGATGGTATTATGGTAGGTTTACCCAATTTAGATGATAAGACAAAAAAATTGGAGCGACTGAAAACTGTAAACTGTACATCATTTGGAATTTTGCAGGCGGCTCGCACTCGAATGAGTAAAACCGAATACATCAGTTGTCCATCGTGCGGTAGAACATTATTTGATTTGCAGGAAACTACAGCTATGATTAGAAAACGCACTGATCATTTGAAAGGTGTAAAAATTGGAATCATGGGATGTATCGTAAATGGTCCAGGCGAAATGGCAGATGCAGATTATGGATATGTAGGTATTGGAAAAGATAAAATTGCTCTCTATCGTGGACAAACCGTGATGAAAAAATCAGTTCATTCCGATAATGCGGTTGATGATTTGATTGAGTTAATTAAAGAAGATGGTCGATGGTTTGAGCAAGAAGTGCTTGAATATACCCAATGACTTTTACGAAATATTTCAATTTCTGTTTCAAGAAAAAAAATAATATGACAGTTAAACAAATAAAAAAATATCACTATGCTAAATAAAATAAAAGAATTCTTTTCGATTGGGCCTGTGTTTGCTTATTTTTTCAGAATTTTTCAGAAGGATAAAGAAGGGAAGTATCCCCATAGTTTCAATTTAAAAATGATGCACGGAATCAATAAAATATCAATAGTGATGTTTTTGTTTTGCTTGATTATTATGGTAACACGTTGTGCAACTCGTTAGTTTTCAATGGATTTAGAGAATTTTAGAGAATATTGCTTATCAAAAAAAGGAGTAACCGAAGAATTACCTTTTGGTCCAGATACGCTTGTTTACAAAGTAATGGGGAAGATGTTTGCTCTTACAGGTTTTGAATTTGAGCGAATAAGTCTGAAAAATTTTCCGGAAAAGAATGAAGAATTAAGAGCCGAGTATGATGAAGTTTTGCCAGCTTTTCATATGAATAAGCAGCATTGGAATATGGTTAAGACCAATGAGCGTGTGAAAGATGCCCTCTTACGTGAGTGGATTAATGAATCCTACGAAATTATAGTAAATAGTTTGCCGAAAATGACCAAAGAAGAACTTAAAAATTTGTAATAAAATGGAGGTAATGCTCATTGGCATACCGTTTTTGATTTACATCTATTTGCGAATCAGACTGGGAAATGATATTTCTGACCAAGAAAGGGATGAAGCTCTTTTTGAAGAAGGAATTAATTTGTACAACCAAGAAGAATTTTTGAAAGCTTTTCGATTTTTTGATAATGTTGTTAAAGAATATCCCAAATCGGCAACAGCTTATTTTTATCGAGCAAAATGCCATTACTACTTTGAAAATTGGGAAGCTGCACTTAATGATTTTGAAAAAACTTTACGAATTGATAATTCTATTGCTGAAGCATATTTACAAAAAGCTAATTGTTTTTATATGCTTGAAGACTACAAAACCACACTTTTTGAATTGAAAAAAGCTTCAAGAATGTTTCTTGGAAAAAATGCTGACGTTATAAGATTTATCGGTGAATTAGAATTTAGGGGCGGAGATTTTGAAAGTGCCGAAAAAAACCTTAAAATTGCTTCGAGTTTGGGCGATAACCAATCTACATTACTTTTACGAGCATTATTTTTAGGAAATATTCGCAATATTTCAAAGTTTGGCAATGACTGAGAATGAGTATCTTTTTGTTTATGGAACGCTCTTGAGCGATTACGGTGATGGTGAATCGCACGCATGGGTAAATAAGCATGCCGAATATTTGGGCAAAGCCAAAATGGATGGTAAAATGTACATGGTTGATTATTATCCAGGTATTGTGCCATGTGGAAAAGGCGAGAAGTATTGCGTGAAGGGGGAACTTTATATGCTTAAAGAACCTGATGAACTTTTTTGTTTTTTGGATAGATACGAAGAATATAATCCGATTGATCCTTCACATTCTGAATATGTTAGAAAACAAGCTATGGTTGAACTCAAAAATGATGGCAAAACCTATAATGCATGGGTTTATTATTTCAATCAACCAGTCGATGATTTGGAATTTATGCCAAAAGGTGACTTTATGAATGAATACCATAAATAACAAGCTTTTTACCAATATTTCCATTGATCCTAAATAATATCTTCAAGGTTCTTCGAGTGAAAGCAAAACGTTGTTTGACATATATATGTGCACCAATTGTCAAGAAATTTGAAGTTAATTATATACTAAGCATTTGGGTATACTTAATCGCCACATTTGTTTTTTATGAAAAACTGGTATAAAGCGTTTTGTGTTTTTGTGGACTGTCGACTATTGACCCTGGACCACTTAGAACTCACTTTATAGAATAAATCTTGTTCATTATATCGTTAGCAACTGAAGGTTTAAAATGATAGATTTCGTAGTAATTAGCTATGTTATTTGTATATTCATTTATTCCTGAAAAATCATAGATATGGTCTTTTCCAAAATACTTAATCAAAATATCCAAATCTTGTTGATTAAAATTGTGTTGGTTATAAGTTGGACCTAAAACTATTTTGTATTTTGTATTATTTTTAAATAAACTTTCTTTAATTATTGCTAAATACTTCAATTGGTATGCTTTTATAGCTGGAATTGTTTGTTTTTTTTCAACACTTCGTTTGTAGAAAAAATTTGGTTGGTTATAATAAGCAACAGAATCTTTTTTTATCTGCTCAATATAACTCGTAAAAATAAAATCATTGACAATGGGAGTATAGTTTATCTTTCTAAACTCTAAAAACTGTTTCATATAATTACTGAAATTTCCTGTAATCAGATTGTCATAAAAAGCCAGAAAAAAGCCTTTTGAGAAGTAAGTATTGAGGAAAATTGTGTGATATTTCCTCCAGTCAAGTCCACTTACTCGATAATCTTGAACAAATACGCTCCCCAAAGTATCTTGTTCGTAATTGAACAAACTTTGGTCAAAAACAAATAGCACATTTTCGATTTTATTTCCCTTCGATTCTATAAATTTCATTTTTGTAGCTACTCCAGAAATCGTTTCGCAAGAAGCATCAAAATGATAAGGGGTTTCATCTTTGATATGTTTTCCCCATTCTCGGGCATAAAAAACACTTGAGCGAGAACTGCCGAAAATAAAAGATTTATAGTTGTATTGTTGATTATTATTTAAAAAAATCTGTGTCGAAATTCGGTCACGATTCAAGCTTTTGGCGAAATTATCGGGATATTCCTCGTATGTTCTCATAATCTTAAAAGGGTCAGTAACTAAATACCCAATTACAAGAAAAATGAGTGGACTGAGAAAAAGAGTAAGTTTTATTAAAAATTTTAGGAACATTCAAAAGTGCTTGTTTTGATTATTTAATGAACAATAAATTTCTTAATTAATTTTGTATTATCCTCCAAAATTAATTCAATTATATAAAGCCCATGACTGAAATCATTAGTAGGTATCATAATATTTTCGCTTATATTTGGTTTATCATACAGAATTTTTCCAACCAAATTCGTGATTCTTAATTGAACAATCGGCTTATCAAACATCGGCCAAAGACTTAAATTGTTGTTCTTTATGACAGGGTTTGGATAAAGAATTAGAGCTTCTTTGACAATCTCATTTCTTTGGTTTTGAGGATATAATTGATAAACAATTTCACTCACATTACTGTAAGCAGAGTAAAGGTTATTTTCTTTTATCCGAATTCTATAGTAAAATCTAACACCTTTTTTGACGTTATAATCTATAAATACGCCTTCATTTGTGGTGCCAATTTCATAGAAAATATTTGATTGCAATTGTGCTTTTTCTATGATATATGAGTAGTTAATGTATTTAGGTGTTTGCCATTTTAATATAATTTTTTTATTAGATAAAGAATCCCACTCGCTTGTAAGACTTGAAATTTGAATATTATTTATGTTAATAATTTCAAAATCTTTGAAGGTAAGTGCCTGAATGCCTCGTGAATTTTTTATCTGTGTAATTCCTGGTAGTATGGCTAAAAAATCTTTTGAATAATTATCAGGCGTATAAGTAACTTTTTTTGCCTCACTTGCAGTTTTTAGTTTAAGTATTATTAAGTTTTCATATCCCGTACCACTTTCAATATTTCCAGCTTTCCCATCTGTATAAATATAATTTTTGATATTAATAGATGGATGATTTATATCTTTTTTAGGTTCATCCTTAGGAAAACTTATCTTTTGGTTTTTATCAAATTCTAAAATTAAACTATCTTTTTTTACCGTAAAATAAGCTAATTTTATGTTTGGGGCTGTAATTTCGGTAGTGTCTGTACTTTTATGAAAATCACGGGCGATTAGTCGGGCAATGTTATCACCATTTTCAACATAACCTTCTAATTTATAATGTAGGCCATCAAAGGTAGATGTTCCAAAAGTTGTCATTACTTCACAATCAGTGTATAACTTATTGATTGTACGTTGATAATCCCTTAAATTACCTGCAAATTTATTATCCAAAAAGTAAATGTTGTTTTGATAGATGTATATTTTTTTCAAAGCTGGATAATCTTCGTAAAGTTGTTTACGAAATTTATCAAATTTTATGTCATAATCATTTTTATAAAATGGGTCAATTGCCTCACTTTCGCCTTGCCTCCATACTATCATTTTTACTGTTTTATCTAAGCCAAATGCCTTGGCTCGTCTTAGCATTCGCCCATAAATATTGCTTGGATTATCATGGTTTATTTCATCTCTAAGACTCAATTCATCTATGTTTTTATTACCGACGGCTCCATTGATTATACCTATTGGAATTTGATACCTATCGATAAGTTGTTTTTGAATTTCCAAACCCAAAAGGCCAGCACTCCAAAAATTCCATTGCTTAGTAATTACCCACATAAATGCATTATTATCAAAATCTGAATATGTACTCCTACCAAAGCGAAATTCCGCTTCAAACTTTGATAATTCTTCGTTTGGATTAGCAACAGCATTCGATTGGCCATAAATTAGGATGTTGTCTCCACAAACGATTTCACGAGCTTCTTTGACCAAAACTGAATCTTTATTTTTAAAAGAATAAAGGATAAAATCATAATCGGATAACTCAGCATTGATTATTGGAGAAATACTAAAAGCTGCCGCTGACGGTTGAGATGCATATTGTAGCTTTTGCTTTTTATAATAGAAAAGAGATTTGTTTTTATATACTAATAATGATATGTCTGTTTGATTTTCAGTATAAACTTTGCCCGAAATTGCAACATTGGCTTTATTAAAACTATCTCTTTGAATCAGTTGAGCATCCTTTGGGAAATTTTCGAAAATTACATTAACTTGTCCAATCAAGTTTATTGAAAACAAGAATAAAAATATACAAAGTATGTCTCTGTGATGAAAAGTATTAAACATTCTGTGTTTTGATTTATACTTATGGCAAATCATATCTTTTGGGGATTATTATCTAATATACAACAATTCCCGGTATTTTACTAATGGCCAATCTTCATCATCGATTAGTATTTCCAGTTTATCTACGTGGTATCTTATTTCTTCAAAGAAACCTTTTACCTCGTTTCCATAAAGTTTGGCGTGTTCTTCGATATTATCAATGTTGTTAATTCGTTTACGAGCTTCGGTCATATCATGAACTAATCTTGAAATGATTGAAACTCGTTCGGAAATTTCTTTGATAATATTTATTACTGGTTCTGCTTCAATTAACAACTCCATTTCTTTTAAAGCCTTAGCCGTTTGAACTAAACGTGTTTGATATTTTAACGCTGTTGAAACTACGTGATTCATAGCCAAATCTCCTATTAGACGAGATTCAATTTGAATTTTTTTGATATAGTTTTCTAATTCAATTTCATACCTTGCATGAAATTCTCTTTCGGTTAAAACTCCCAAACGTTCAAAAATTTCTATAAAATCTTTTTTAAGGTACGCCTTTAGTGATTCTGGTGTATTTGTAATATTTGATAAGCCACGACTTGCTGCTTCTTCTTTCCATTCGTTGCCATATCCATTTCCTTCAAATAATATCTTTTTACTTTCTTTGATATAGCTTTTCAGGATTTTTACAATTATCTCCTCTTTTTTTCCTTCGTGGTCAGTCATTTCGACATCATAATCTGTTCTGAATTTTTCCAACTGATTGGCTACAATCGTGTTCAAAATCATCATTGGTTGGGCAGAATTAGCTGAACCACCAACCGCACGAAATTCAAACTTATTCCCTGTAAAAGCAAATGGAGATGTACGATTCCGGTCTGTATTATCCAACAAGATTGAAGGAATCCGATTTAAACCAAGTTTTATGTAAGCATTTTCTCCTTTCTCGATAGATACGATTTCTTTATTTTCTAGATCGTTCAAAACTTTTGTCATTTGAGTACCTAAGAAAATAGAAATAATAGCTGGAGGTGCTTCATTTGCTCCTAAACGGTGTTCGTTTCCGGCCGATGCGATACTTGCTCGAAGCAAGTCAGCATTATCATGTACAGCTTTTATGACATTTACCAGAAAAGTGACAAAACGCAAACTTTCCTTCGGTTTCGTACTTGGACTTAATAAGTTAACACCTGTATCAGTTCCTAAAGACCAATTATTGTGTTTACCACTTCCATTGATTCCTGCAAATGGTTTTTCGTGAAAAAGAACCTCGAAATTATGTTTTCTTGCATTTTTTCGCATCAAATCCATTAACAAAATATTATGGTCGCAAGCAAGATTTACTTCTTCAAATGTAGGAGCAACTTCAAATTGAGCGGGAGCTACTTCATTGTGACGCGTACGTACTGGTATTCCGAGTTTTAGAGCTTCAAATTCAAAATCAACCATAAATGCATTTACACGTGGTGGAATTGATCCGAAATAATGATCATCAAGTTGTTGACCTTTTGCTGGGGGATGCCCAAAAACTGTACGCCCCGACATCATTAAATCAGGTCGAGCATTAAATAATGATTTATCAACTAAAAAATATTCTTGTTCAACACCAAGAGTTGCCGAAACTTTCTCAACGTGGCGGTCGAAAATAATCGCCACCTCGGTAGCAGCCTTATCGAGTGCATGAATCGATTTCAATAAAGGCGATTTTGAATCAAGAAGTTCGCCCGTATAAGAAACGAAAATAGAAGGAATACAAAGTGTACCTGTTCCAGCTTCGTTATACATAATAAATGCTGGCGAAGATGGATCCCAAGCAGTATAGCCACGGGCTTCAAAAGTGGCTCTAATACCTCCATTTGGAAATGATGAAGCATCTGGTTCTTGCTGCGTTAGGGCACTTCCTTTAAATTTTTCAACGGCTTTTCCATCTGAGTTTAAGTCAAAAAAAGCATCGTGTTTTTCGGCCGAACCACCCGTTAATGGTTGAAACCAATGTGTATAATGAGTTGCACCTTTTGAAACCGCCCAAGATTTCATGGCAGCAGCGACTTCATCTGCAATTTCACGGTCGATTTTATCGCCACTTTTAATGGCTACGGTGACTTTCATATAGGCTTCTGGCGAGAGCATTGCACGCATTACTTCGTCATTGAAAATATTAGAACCGTAAAAATCTGTTACTTTTCCTATTGGAATATCTACTTTGGTTGCAGTCCTATTCTGAGCTTCTTCAACTGCTTTAAATCTTAATCTTGCCATTTTTTGATTGTTTACGAATAATATTATTACTGTTGGGGGTGGAATATGTTAATTTTTAAAAAGAATATATAATTGAATTTAATTTCAAAAATTAACATAAAAGAATTTGATAATCAATGTTTTATAATCATTAATTCATTTGTATGATATCAAAATATGATTTCTTATCTTATATTTGGGCTAAATTAAGCAAATCAAACAACTAAATGAAAGAACGCTTACAATTTTTACTAATTTATTTTTGCTTTTGGGTGATATATTTCCTATCAGCAAGGGTAATTTTTTTAAGTTACCATATAGAAGATACTAAATTATTGACGATTGAGACGTTTTGGGGTATCTTCTGGAATGGAATACGCATGGATTTTTCGATGTCAGGTTATCTTTCAGTTATTCCATTTATATTGGTAAGTATATCAAATTTTATTAAAAAAAGTCACCTCGAAAACTGGATATTCTCTTATACTTTTGTATCGGTTTTCTTCATTACTCTTATTGTTGTAATCGATTTACAAGTATTTAATACATGGGGCTATCGTCTTGATGCTACGCCACTATATTATCTAAAATCTCCTCATGAGGCTTGGGCTTCCGTAAGTTCATCACCTTTATTTCAGCTTTTTATTAGTTTTGTAATTTTACTAATTATTGCTTCTTATATAGTTTATCGCATCATAACGCGAAATATTGATAACTGGAATCACATAGAAAATTTGCCATTTATTCCAATATCGGTCATTTGTTTGTTGGCTCTATTTGTGCCAATCAGGGGAAGTTTGGGTATTTCGCCAATGAACCAAAGTACAGTTTATTTCTCTTCAAATAATTTTGCAAATATCTCGGCAGTTAATGCTCCATGGAATTTTATGAGTTCAATCGTTAATGGGACTTATGATAAAGTAAATCCATTTACCTATTTGCCAAAGGAATCTTTATCTGAGACTATAAAGGAACTTTATTTGACTTCAAACTCGACAAAATATGTTCTAAAAAAAGAAATAAAAAAGCCGAATATCATTTTTATTATTTGGGAAAGTTTTACAAAAAAAGCCACCGAAAAATGGATTGGTGGAGAAAGCGTTACACCGCAATTCAATGCATTAAAGTCGGAAGGAATTTATTTCTCTAATATTTATGCCAGTGGTGACCGTACTGATAAAGGCTTACCCGCAGTATTAAGTGGATATCCAGCTCAACCGACAGCCTCAATTATTACTGAGCCAAATAAATCAGCCAAATTGCCAGTTTTAAGCAAAGACTTTGGGAATAATGCTTATTCAACCGCTTTTTATTATGGTGGCGAAACTGAATTTGCCAACATAAAATCTTATTTATACGAGGCTGATTTTCAGCGAATTGTTAGTAAACAAGACTTCGATGCCAAAGATTGGAATTCGAAATGGGGGGCTCATGATGGAGCTGTTTATAAAAAATTCTTGAATGACCATTCCAAAATTAATCAACCATTCTTTTCAACTTTATTGACTCTGAGTAGTCATGAACCCTTTGAAGTTCCGATTACAACCAAATTTATAGGCGAAGATGCAGAAAGTAAGTTTATGAACGCCATGTACTATGCCGACCAATCTTTTGGCAATTTTATTGCCGAAGCTCAAAAACAAACTTGGTGGGAAAATACACTAATTGTTGTTATTGCCGATCACGGACATCGAATTCCAGAAACAAGGGAAACAGTTGATGATTTTAAGATTCCGATGCTTTGGTTAGGTGGTGCTTTAGATATAAAAGGTATTGAGATTAAAAATGTTAATTCTCAAATTGATTTGGCTTCAACCATTCTTCGACAAGTAAATTTAAATGCTTATGCCTATAATTGGAGTAAAAATATTTTTGATGTAAATACAAAGCAATGGGCATTTTTCGCATTTAATAATGGTTTTGGATACGTTAATCAGTCAATAGATTATGTTTTTGATAATATTGGACAAAAAATAATTCAAAGTCGGGGTAATATTTCTCAAAAAGATAAAGACTATGGTAAAGCACTTATGCAGCGAATGTTTCAAGATTATTTAGATAAGTAAAAGTATTAGAAGCCATTGGAAATTAAAATTTTGATGGCTTTTTTTAACTTCGAAGATTATTTGGGTTTTGGACCTACAACCAAAGCAAACGAAGGGCTGTCCGAAGAAGAGGGCAGAAAAGAATGAGTAAGAAGAGATTTAAAATGAAAGTCACAGGTTGTAAAACTTGTGACTTTTACTTTCTTAAATACTGTTTCAGATTTATGTTAATTCTTTGAATGAAATAATCTAATATTCAAAAAATATAACTTTCTCAAAAATAGGTTTAAATTTTAGTGTAAATATTTGATAAACTTATAAATAATTAAAAATTAGGTTTAAAATAGAATAGGTATTTACAGGAAAATTACCTGTTTTTTGTATTTTTAGTTTATAATCAACCTAAGATAAACAATAAAATCAAACAAATCCTGCAAAAAGTTGTACTTTATAAAGAATTTAGAATATTCGACTAAAATAATTGCCTTTTGAAGAATAATATATTGTTTTTGTATTATATATTTGTATCATATTCTTTAAATGATAACCGCAATACATTAAAAAATTACAACAATGGCAAATGTTCCAGTAGCAAAATTAGAATACATTTGGCTTGATGGTTATAAACCAACGCAAAGCCTTCGTAGCAAAACTAAAATTGAAAAAGACTTTAGTGGAAAATTAGAAGATTGCGATATGTGGTCTTTTGATGGTTCATCAACTCAACAAGCAGAAGGTGGTTCCTCTGATTGTTTATTGAAGCCAGTTTTCATTTGCCCAGACCCAACCCGTATTGGTGCAGGTTTCTTGGTAATGTGTGAAGTTTTGAATGCTGATGGAACGGCTCATGAGTCTAATGGTCGTGCTACTATTGATGATGAAGATAATGATTTTTGGTTCGGTTTTGAGCAAGAATATTTCTTGTGGAACCCAGAAACAAATAAGCCACTTGGTTTTCCGGCAACTGGATATCCAGCTCCACAGGGTCAATACTATTGTTCAGTTGGTGCAGCTAACGCTTTTGGTCGTGATATTGTTGAAGAACATTTAGAGGTTTGTTTGCAAGCTGGTCTTAACGTTGAAGGCATTAATGCTGAGGTTGCCGCTGGTCAGTGGGAGTTCCAAGGTTTTGCTAAAGGTGCAAAACAAGCAGGTGATGAAATGTGGATTGGACGTTATTTATTAGAAAAAATTGGTGAAAAATATGGCGTAGCTATCAACTGGCACTGTAAGCCATTGGGCGATACAGATTGGAATGGTTCGGGTATGCATGCTAATTTCTCAAATACATTATTGAGAACTTCTGGTAAAAAAGAAGATTACGACGTAGTTTGTCAAGCATTTGCACCATATATTAAAGAACATATAGCAGTTTATGGTGCTGATAATCACTTACGTTTGACAGGTAAACACGAAACACAATCGATTGATAAATTCTCTTATGGTGTTTCAGATCGTGGTGCTTCAATCCGTATTCCGATTGCAGCCGTTCAAAAAGGCTGGAAAGGATGGTTGGAAGACCGTCGTCCTAACTCGGCTGCCGATCCTTATAAAGTTGCAGCACGAATAATCAAAACTGTTAAAACAGCCGTAGTACCGGCCTAATTATAAAGATTTTTTTCGAATAATATTTTGTTCACAAATCCCCATGATATTTCGTGGGGTTTTTTGTTTACCTGTGGAGCGAACTTCTCAATTCGTATAAAATAAAAAACGCTAGCAGTGGTTTTTGATCCCTACCAGCGTTAAAATACAGAAAAATGTTATAATTTATTTTACTGCCTCAACCCACTTACGAGCATTCACGAAAGCCTCTAACCATGGTGAAACTTCATCATTTTTGCGTTCAGGATAATTTGCCCAATTCCAAGGAAATGTCGAACGCTCAATGTGCGGCATCATCACCAAGTGTCGACCAGTAGCATCACACATCATGGCAGTATTAAAATCCGAACCATTTGGATTTGCAGGATATTCGGCATAGCCGTATTTTGCAACAATATTATATCGATCTTCTGTATATGGAAGTATAAATTTTCCTTCGCCATGTGAAACCCAAACTCCCAAAGTTACTCCTTCTAAAGTTGACAGCATTACCGAGTTGTTTTTCTGAACTTTTACCGAAGTGAAAACGCTTTCGTGTTTATTTGAAGTATTATGGTGCAATTTTCCGTGTACCTCGTGTTCAGGATTGATTAATTCTAATTCCATCAATAACTGGCAACCATTACAAATTCCGACTGAAAGTGTATCATGTCTTGTAAAGAAGTTTTTGAGTGCGGTATTGGCTTTTTCATTATATAAAAATGCACCTGCCCAGCCTTTGGCGGAACCTAAAACATCTGAATTTGAAAAACCACCTACCGCTCCAATAAATTGAATATCTTCAAGAGTTTCACGACCAGAAATTAAATCAGTCATGTGGACGTCTTTTACATCAAAACCCGCCAAATACATTGCATTGGCCATTTCTCGCTCCGAGTTACTGCCTTTTTCACGAATAATGGCTGCCTTTGGTCTTGGCTTGCTTGCATCAATTACTGGTTTCTTACCATCAAATTTAACAGGGAAATTATAAATTAATGGCTGATTTTTGTAATTATTGTATTTTTCAAGTGAAACACCATTTTTAGTTTGTCTTGAATCGAGTAAAAAGGAAGTTCTGTACCATGTATCTCTTAAATGATGAATGTTAAATGTAAACAAATCTTGATTGTTTTTTAAAGTAATAATGGTTCCATCAATGACTTTTCCAATATTGAAAATTTCAATGTTATTTTGAGCAAAAATAACCTCAACTTCTGAATCAGCTTGGAAAACTATGCTGATATTTTCGTTGAATAGTGCTTTTACCGAATCTTTTTCATTTAATGAAGTTAGGTCATATTCAGCCGCAAGATTTATGTCTGCAAAACACATTTCAAGTAAAGTTGTTATCAAGCCACCACTTCCAACATCATGTCCAGCTTTTATTTTATCGGCTTTTATTAAATCCTGTAAAACATTGAATGCAGTTTTAAAAAATACTGCATCTGTAATTGTTGGAACTACTTTTCCAATTTTATTCAAAATCTGTGCAAACGAACTTCCGCCCAATTTAAAAGAATCTTGCGAAAGGTTCAAATAATAAATATTTCCGCCGTTTCGCTTCAAAACAGGCTCAACTACTTTTGTAATATCCGAACAATTTCCACCAGCCGAAATTATCACCGTTCCTGGAGCAATTACTTCATCGTTTGGATATTTTTGCTTCATCGAAAGTGAATCTTTCCCAGTTGGAATATTGATACCAAGATCAATAGCAAAATCTGAACAAGCTTTTACTGCTTCGTATAAACGGGCATCTTCTCCTTCATTTTTACACGCCCACATCCAGTTTGCCGAAAGCGAAACTGATTTTAAACCATCTTTCAAAGGAGCGAAAACAATATTTGATAAAGATTCTGCGATGGCAGTTCGTGAAGCAGCAATTGGATCAATTAATGCCGAAATTGGCGAATGACCAATTGTAGTTGCGATTCCTTCTTTTCCTTTAAAGTCAAGTGCCATTACTCCAACATTATTTAAGGGAAGTTGAAGAGAACCGACACATTGTTGTTTTGCAACTCTGCCGCCAACGCATCGGTCAACTTTATTTGTCAACCAATCTTTACACGCAACTGCTTCTAGCTGAAGTACTCGGTCTAGATAAGAAGGTATATTTTCGGTAGCATACGATAAATCTGAATAATTTCTTTCAGTCGTTTTATCATCCATGATGAATTTTGGTGAACTTCCAAACATATCTTCAATCGCAAAATCCATAGGTTTTGCTCCAGTCGATTTGGATTCAAAAGTAAAACGATGACTTCCTGTAATATCACCTACTTCATACATTGGCGAACGTTCACGGTCGGTAATGCGTTTTAAAATTCCTAAATCTTTTTCGCCAATTACCAGTCCCATTCGCTCTTGCGATTCATTTCCTATGATTTCTTTGGCTGAAAGGGTCGGGTCGCCGACTGGTAATTTATCCAAATCAATTAAACCTCCTGTTTCTTCTACTAATTCAGACAAACAGTTTAGGTGTCCACCTGCACCATGGTCATGTATTGAAACGATTGGATTATGGTCACTTTCTACCAAACCACGTATGGCGTTGGCTGCACGTTTTTGCATTTCTGGGTTTGAACGCTGTATTGCATTTAGCTCAATTCCTGAGCCAAAAGCACCTGTATCGGCCGAAGAAACTGCTGCTCCACCCATGCCGATTCTGTAATTTTCACCGCCAAGAATAACCACTTTGTCGCCAACAGATGGTTTTTGTTTAATGGCTTGATCGGCTTTTCCGTAGCCAATTCCACCTGCCATCATAATTACTTTATCGAAGCCAAGTTTTCGTGCATCCTCCTCATGTTCAAAAGTCAAAATCGAACCTGTAATTAGTGGTTGACCAAATTTATTTCCGAAATCAGAAGCACCATTTGATGCTTTTATCAAAATATCTACTGGTGTTTGGTACAACCATGGACGCTCATTCATACCTTTTTCCCAGATGCGATTTTCCTCCAGACGAGAATAAGATGTCATATAAACTGCAGTTCCTGCCAATGGCAATGATCCTTGTCCACCCGCTAAGCGGTCACGAATTTCACCGCCCGAACCAGTTGCTGCACCATTGAAAGGTTCAACCGTAGTTGGGAAATTATGGGTTTCGGCTTTTAATGAAATGACCGAATCAAACTCTTTTTCAGCATAAAAATCTGGTTTATCGGCACTTAAAGGAGCAAATTGTGTAACTCTTGGGCCTTTGATGAAGGCAACATTGTCTTTATAAGCCGAAACAATATCATTAGGATTGAGTTCTGACGTTTTCTTGATTAATTTGAAAAGTGAAGTTTCTTTGGCAAAACCATCAATAACGAAGTTTCCGTTGAAAATTTTATGGCGACAATGTTCTGAATTTACTTGAGAGAAACCAAAAACTTCGGAGTCAGTTAATAATCTTTCTAATTTTATAGAAAGATTATTCAAATATTCAACTTCTTCCACGCTTAATGAAAGACCTTCTTTTTTGTTATAAGCCACAATGTCCTCAATTTCTAATATTGGTTCGGGTTGAACGTTAATTGTATAAATTGATTGATTTAGTTCAGTATATTTTTGTGAAAGCATTGGGTCGAATTCTTTGAAATTTTCGTCAACTGCCTTAAATTCTTCAATGCGAATAATGCCTGAAATACCCATATTTTGAGTAATTTCTACGGCGTTTGTACTCCATGGCGTAATCATCGCTGCACACGGCCCAACAAAATAGGCATTTAATGATGAATCATTGATGTTAGTAATCGTGAATTTATTATCGATTTGACTACTGAACAGCCAAAGGAGTTTCTTGATGTCTTCATTTGAAAGATTGTCTTGCGTTTGTAGGGCAAATACGGTGACTTGGCTTCCGAAGAAATGAATCATTTTGTTGCTATTTTGTAGAGTTTTTTTAAAAGGCAAAAATAATTCAATTAAATGAAGAATGCGAGAAATTACTAATTTGAAAATCTTAAAATTTAGTGTTTTATAAATATAGAATGTATGTTTATATTACTTCTTGAAATAATCCATTTTTTGAATTTGTTGTATTTTGAAAATTAGATTTCCTGCTGTAAACGAACTGTTTTTTAGCTAACTTTGTAGTTTAAAAAGAAACGAAAAGTAAGCTTTTGCATCATGCGTCCACCTTAGCAAATACTTCCTTAATCATTTTAAATATGAAAAAAGTAGCATTTTATACACTTGGTTGTAAATTAAATTATTCGGAAACTTCAACAATCGGACGTATGTTTGAAAGTCGTGGGTATCAGAAAGTAGAATTTAATGATACTCCCGATATTTTTATTATTAATACTTGTTCGGTCACTGAAAATGCCGATAAAAAATGTAAAAAGATAGTCAAAGAGGCCAATAAAATAAATCCTGATGGTTATGTTGCAATTATTGGTTGCTATGCACAATTAAAACCGCAAGAAATTTCTGAAATTGAAGGTGTCGATGCTGTTTTAGGTGCGGCCGAAAAATTTCGTCTTGTTGATTTATTAGGTGATTTTGTAAAACAACCTCTTGGAAATCCTGAAAATGCAGCGAAAAGTCGCTCGGTAATTTTTAATTCAAATGTCGAAGAAGCCGTTGATTATCATATTTCATACTCCTTAAATGACCGTACTCGTACTTTCTTGAAAGTGCAAGATGGATGCGATTATCCTTGTTCTTATTGTACGATTCCGCTTGCTCGTGGGAAAAGTCGCTCAGATTCGATAGAAAATGTGGTAAAAGCTGCGAAAGAAATTTCCGAAAGCGGTGTAAAAGAAATTGTGTTGACAGGAGTAAATATCGGTGATTTTGGCTTGCAAAATAGCATAAGAGTAGAAACTTTTTTAGATTTGATTAGAGAATTAGATGAAGTTGAAGGAATTGAACGTTTCCGTATTTCGAGTATCGAGCCTAATCTTTTGACTGATGAAATTATTGAGTTTATAGCAAAATCGAAGCGATTTGTACCGCATTTTCATATTCCATTGCAGTCAGGTTCGAGTAAAATTTTAGCATTAATGAAACGTCGTTATAAGCGAGAACTTTATATAGAAAGAGTCAATAAAATAAAACAATTAATGCCAGATTGTTGTATTGGGGTTGATGTAATTGTGGGTCATCCTGGCGAAACAGATGAAGAGTTTATAGAAACATATAATTTCTTGAATGTGTTGAATATTAGTTATTTACATGTATTTACTTATTCAGAAAGACCAAATACAACTGCAATTTCTATAACGCCTACTGTTCCTCAAAATAAACGTGCTGAACGCTCAAAAATGCTTCACATATTATCGGACAAGAAAAAGAGATTTTTCTACGAAAGCCAGCTTGGAAAACAATTTTCTGTTCTTTTTGAAGAAGATATTGAGAATGGAAATATGCATGGCTGGACTGAAAACTACGTACGTGTCATTGCGAAATACGACCCAATTCTTATTAATGAAATCAAGCAATTAAGTTTATCTTCGATTAATGATAAAATGTTGGTTGAGGTTGAGGAAGTTGAAGTATATGTAGCGTATTAATAGAATAATATTTTTAAAATTTGATTCAATTATTGGAACATTTCGAAGAGTTGAGCTACAAAAACTCGTTCAAATCTCCAACACCCTCACGAATTACTTCAAAATCATCATCTACAGCAAGTACAACCGTTGATGGCTCAATTCCACACCAACCTCCGTCGATGATAATATCTACTTTTTCGCTGTTTTGAGAGTAAATTACCTCAATTTCGTTAGGGTATTCTAAAATATCATCAACATCATCCTTTACTGATGTTGTGATGATAGGATTACCCAACATTTCAATAATTTTTAATGGAATTTCATGGTAAGGAATTCTAATGCCAATAGTTTTTCGTTTGGTTTGGAGTGTTTTCGGTAAATCAACCGTTGCTGGAAGAATAAATGTAAAAGGTCCAGGTAAGGCTCTTTTTAACAATCTGAAAGTATTATTTGAAACTTTTGCGTAAGTAGAAATATTACTCAAATCGTGACAAACAATCGAAAAAGTGTTGTGTTGAAGTTTTATACCTTTGATTTTACTCAGTTTTTCAACTGCTTTTGTATTGAAAATATCGCAACCCATCGAATAAACTGTATCTGTTGGATAAATGATTATTCCACCACTTTTTAGACATTCAACTACCTTTTGAAGTTTTCGTTCATCTAAATTTCCTTGATATAATTCAATAATTTCAGCAGACATATTTTTGTCAATTACCAATTGTCAATTAACAATTATTCGATTTGTTAATTGATAATTGGTAGTTAAATTTTATTTACTTTTTTTTGATTTTTTATTTGTTGCACTTGCTTGATTATCAGTTGTTTTTATGGCATTCATTTCCATATAATCAACTGTCAAAGCAGCTAACGATTTTACTCCGAGCGTAAAACCAGATTCATCGATATAAAAATCAGGTGTATGATGTGGGGCAGCAGTTGTGCTACCTTTTGGTTTCCCACCTAAAAAATAAAAGAAACCTGGTGCTTTTTGTTGAAAGAAGCTAAAATCTTCTGCACCGGTTTGTACAGGTTGCACCTTTACATTTTCTTTTCCTGCAACTCCTTCAACTGAACCAATCATTTTTTCAGTCAATGTTGGGTCATTGTAGGTTACTGGATATCCTGTATCGATAGTTACATCAGCTTTAGCACCAGCACTTTCTGCAATATTAACTGCAACTTCTCTAATTCTTCTATGTACTAATTCACGTTGTTCAGTTCCAAAGGTTCTGATTGTACCAATCATATCTAAGTTTTCTGAGATAATATTTTGGCGAATTCCACCATGAATTGCTCCAACAGTTACAATTGCAGGGTTTTCAGTAATATTTACATTTCTGCTTACGATTGTTTGTAAACCCATTACGATTTGTGAAGCCGTAACAATTGGGTCGATACCTGACCAAGGATTTGCTCCGTGCGTTTGTTTACCGTTGATTTTGATGCCCAATTGGTCAACTGCGGCCATTGTAGCACCGGGACGGTAGCCAATTGTTCCAACCTCTGTTACCGAACTGATGTGTAAACCAAAAACTGCATCAACTTTTGGATTTTCCATCACACCTTCCATTACCATTAATTCAGCACCAGATTTGCCATTTTTCAATAATTTTGGGTCGTAAACCCCCTCTTCGGCTGGTTGAAATAGAAATTTCACAGTTCCAGCTATTTCACTTTTCATCGAAGCTAAAACTTCTGCAACGCCCATTAAAATAGCCACGTGCGAATCGTGTCCACAAGCGTGCATTACACCTGTTTTTTGACCGTTATAAATGGTATTAACAGTTGATTTAAAAGGAATATCAACTCGCTCAGTAACTGGAAGACCATCCATATCAGCACGAAGAGCTACGACTGGACCTGGCTTTCCACCTTTCAGAACTCCAACTACACCAGTTACTGCTACGTTTTCTTGAACATCAATTCCAAGAGATCGAAGATGATCAGCAACTATTTTAGCAGTTCGAACTTCCATGTTTCCCAATTCTGGATGCTCATGGAAGTCGCGACGCCAAGCGATAACTTTTTTCTCAATCGCATCAGCACCGGTACTGATTTTTGGTTTTAAGGATGATTGTCCGAATGTAAGTCCATAAGAAATACATAGGGCCATGGTTAGGATTTTTTTCATTAATTTTATTATTATTTTAGTTTATTCAAAATTAGTCAAAAATCAAATACGATGGTTCATTGATTTTAATGAGATAAGGAAAATTTTTTTATTCAAAGAAAACCAACGAATTTTGATTTGTTAGATTTTTATATTCTTCAAAAATTTGATTGGCAGATTCTAATCCTTTTTCGCCGTAAACCATTATACACACCGTTCCGCCACTACCACCGCCGGTGATTTTTGCACCGTAAATTTCGTTCTCAATACCTTTTTTTCTTGCCATTGATACAATTTTGTCTGTCATTTCGTTTCCCAAACCACAATTGTTATAACTCTCGTGCGATTGAAACATCAATTCTCCCATAATTGGCAAAATATCTGAAAAGTTTGTTTTATTAATAGATTTTAATAATTGCACAAAAGATTTTACCCGATGATTTTCGTAAATCGGATGTTTTGTACAAGCTTTTATATTGTAAAACGCATCTGGTTTTATAACAGAAAGTTTGTCGGTTACAACTCCAAAGTCTTGAATGAAGTCTTTGCCATACATCGAATTTAGGCTTCGTTCGAAATTTGCCTCAAACAAGGATGGACTGATATTGCTTAGAAATCCATTGAAAGGCAATTCTGTTTGTTTATCTAAATCGTCTTTTGAAAGTCCAATTCTTTGTGCAATTATCGAATAACCCATAAATGCTGCAGTACGAACTTCGCTATAAGATGCTCCGCTTACAGCATGTTTTACACCGCTATCAATACCAACAAAATATAAATCTTGGGGGATATCGACTAAATCATAGAGTTGGTCAGGCTGACATAAAATAGGTAATAATTTATTATTATCACCAAAATAGGATGCTAATTGATCCATCAATCCGCAAGGAGCTCCGACGACTAAGTTTTCAGCTTTTTGTGCAAATTTTGGTAGTTGGGAATTAATTAATTCAATATTGAAAAGTTCGGCAATAGCTTTCAATGTTGCTACTTCAAGTGCTGCTGAAGATGAAACGCCTTTTCCTACCGGCACATCTGATTGAATTAAAATATCAAGTCCGCCAAGTTTTATTTTTTTCTCGTTGCTCAAAACCAAATAACAACCAATAATATACGCAGCCCAATCTCCGCCTTTAATATTTTTTAGGTATTTTTGGGCTTCTTGGTAATTAATAGGCAATTCATCCAAATCAATATAGATTTCATTTTGAAAAGAGATATCTAAACTCTTGATGCGTAATTGATTATAATTTCTTATTCCAATAGTTATTGTAGCTTTTTGCGAAATTGATTTTTGAAGAACCAATGACCCTGAGTAATCGGCTATTCCGCCCATTACGTCCATTCTTCCAGGGGAAGTTGCTTGTATTAAAACTTGATTTAGGCCAAAAAACTTTTGAAGAATATCACTTGAATCAGAATTTACTTTCATTTCAATAAAAAAACCCTACTAGATTGGAATAATCTCGCAAGGTTTGAATTTTGTTTATAATTATCAAATTTTTTCTATAATAATGGCACTTGCACCGCCTCCACCATTGCAAATTGCGGCCATTCCGTATTTTGCGTTTTTGTTATGAAGCACATTTACGAGCGTCGTTACGATTCTTGCACCAGAACAGCCCAGTGGATGACCAAGTGAAACCGCTCCCCCAAAAACATTTACTTTTTCGTGACTAATGCCAAAATGTTTCGCAAATACTATTGGAACTATTGCAAATGCCTCATTTATTTCAAAAAAATCAATGTCTGCCATTGTCAAACCTGCTCTTTTTAGAGCTTTTTCGGCTGCAATAATTGGTGCAGTGGTAAACCATTCTGGCTCGTGTTCGCCATCGGCATACGAAATGATTTTTGCAATTGGCTTCAAAATATTTCTCTCAACCGCTTTGTCAGATGCAAGAACTAGTGCTGCTGCACCATCACTAATTGTTGACGCATTAGCTGCAGTTACTGTTCCTTCTTTAGTAAAAGCTGGCTTTAAAGTATGAATTTTTTCAAAATTAACGTTTTTGAATTCTTCATCTTCTGAAACTACTTTTACGTTTCCTTTGCGGTCAGTTACTTCAACGGGTGTAACTTCACTCGCAAAAAAACCATTTGCCCATGCCTCAGCCGAACGTTTATAAGATTGAATCGCAAAAGCATCTTGTTCTTCACGACTTATTTCAAATTTATTAGCAGTTGCATCGGCAAAACAGCCCATTGCTTTATTGTCATAGACATTTACCAAACCATCTTTTGCCAAACCATCAATCAATTCGCCGTTTCCATAACCATAACCATAACGAGCTTTTGATAAGTAAAAAGGTATATTAGACATACTTTCCATACCACCAGCTACCACAATATCGTTTTGTAAAAGTTCGATAGATTGACTGCCAAATATGATAGATTTCATTCCTGAAGCACAAACTTTATTAATTGTCGTTACATTGGTTTTATTGCTCAAACCTGCACCAAGAGTTGCTTGACGTGCCGGAGCTTGCCCAATATTTGCTTGACAAACATTGCCGTAAAGTACCTCTTCAACTAGATTAGGTTCAATACCTGCTTTTTCAATGGCAGCTTTTATTGCCGTAGCTCCAAGTTCTGGGGCGGTAATGCTTGAGAGTGAACCACCAAAACTACCAATTGGTGTACGAACTGCCGAAATTATAAAAGATTGTTGCACAAATACGTTGGTTTATGGAAATTATGCTACTTACCAAGCTTTCTTTTTGTATCCAAACATAGCAAAATACAAAACAAATCCGTATAAAGGTATCATAATGGAGTATGCAGTCTGTGAACTATGCAAATAATCTGCTAAGCTACCGTAAATAAGTGGCAAAATTGCTCCTCCAGCAATCATCATAATTAACCAAGCTGAACCAGTTTTTGTAAATTTACCGAGTCCATCAATAGCAAGTGGCCAAATCGCTGGCCACATAATGGCGTTTGCTAAACCTAATATTGCTATACAAAGTACAGAAGTAAAGCCTGTGGTTACTAATGCAAACATAGTAATGATTAGGCCAAAAATAGATGAAAGTTTAAGCCAAGTTTGTTGTGAAACGTATTTCGGAATCAATACAATTCCCAAAACATAACCCAACATCATTAGCCAGAGTGTATAAGTGCCAAACTGACTTGCTTCTTCTGTCGAAAATCCTAATGAAATACCGTAACTGATTATTGAATCCCCTGCAATAACTTCTACACCTACATAGCAAAACAATGCGATTAGTCCTAAAACCAAATTTGGAAATTCAAAAACGCTCTTTTTGTCTGTGCTTGTTGTACCATCAACATTTTCTTGATCTTCGCTGACTTCGGGTAAACCTTTTGTAAGCAATATTAAAACTGCCAAAATGACTAAAACTACCGTAAGTATCATGTAAGGAGTTATTACTTTTGCCAGTTCTGCTTTTGGTGAAATGGCAGCACCTACAACACTGCCTGTTAAAAGAATTCCACCAAATATTTTTTGACTGATAATTCCAGCTGTTTTATTGGCAATTCCTAATATACTTATACGTTGAGCGGCACTCTCACGCGGACCAAGAATTGTTGCGTAAGGATTTGATGCAGTTTGTAATAAAGTAAGCCCAATTCCGATTGTAAATAAACCAACTAAAAATAATGGGTAAGATTCAGCTTTTGCGGCAGGTACAAAAATGAAAGTTCCGATGGCCATAATTGCTAAACCGATTGACATTCCTTTTTTGAAGCCAACTTTTTTTAATACATAAGAAGACGGAATCGCCATAATCGTGTATGAAATGAAGAAAGCAAATGTTACCAAATACGAATTTGCATTACTTAGGCCAAAAGCATTTTTGAAAAATGAAATTAAGGTTCCATTAACCCATGTAACAAAGCCAAATACAAAGAATAATAGCCCGATTATGATTAATGGGCCAGTGTAGTTTTTATTTTCTTGCATATTTTTTTTAGAGTTTAAAAAATTCTCGAATCCTTCAAAGGCGAAAGAGCGTCTTTGAAGGTTCGTTAGTGTCAATAATTATCATTTAATCCAAAAATTGGTTTATTGGTTTTCCATTTGCCACGGGTAAAATCTGGAATTTCGATTGGAGAACTGCCACGTGCAATTGAAAGCTCAGAAAGTGGACTGATTGCACTCCAAGCGGCAGCATCATAAACGTCAATTGGAGGGGCAACTTTATTTTTTACTGATTCGATAAATGCACGAAGTACAAAGAAATCCATTCCGCCATGCCCAGCATTTACTGCATCTTGTTCGAAACGTTTCCATAGAGGATGGTCATATTCTTTTTGATAATCGGCAAAAGGTTCCCAAGAATCGTGTTTTTTTGAAACACCTTCTAGATAAATCTGATTGCCGTCATTCATCCAAATGCCTTTTGTGCCTTGTGCTCTAAAGCCTAATGAATAGGGTCGTGGGCTGTTAGTATCGTGAATAATTACAATGTTTTCGCCATTGGTACATTGAATTGTTGTGGTTACAATATCACCACATTTGAATTTTACCTTAGCATTTGGATGGTTTTCTCCTCCTTTTTCAACAATATAATTGTGCATTCCACGAGATTTGGTGGCTATTGATGTCAAGAAATCAAATTTATTCCCACGATTTATATCCATCCAGTGAGCTACAGGCCCAAGTCCATGCGTAGGATATAGGTCTCCATTTCTATCAACTGAGTGTTGGGTTCTCCATCGTGCTTCGCTGAAACCTTTTTCACCGAATTCAACTCCTTTCCCATATGCAGATTTGCCGTCGTTTAGTTTTACAAAACGTAAATCGTGTTGGTAGCCGCAATGTCCGTAGAGCATTTCGCCGAACATATTTTTACGCACCATGTTTAAAACCGACATTATATCTCGGCGATAACAAACATTTTCGAGTATCATACAGTGAGAACCAGTTTTTTCGTAAGTATCAACCAAATCCCATGATTCTTGAAGTGTGACTGTTGCCGAAACTTCAACTCCAGCATATTTACCAGCTTTCATGGCAGCAACTGCCATCGGCACGTGCCATTCCCATGGTGTGGCGATGATAATTCCATCAAGATCGTCGCGTTTAACCATATTTTCAAAATCACGTTCACCTTTTGTGTAAGCAATTGGCTCTTTTTTACCGAACTTTTGGAACAATTTATTTGCTTCCCCAATAGAATTTAGGTCAATATCGCAAATAGCAGGAATTTCTACATCAGAACGATACAAAGCTTGCTGAAGGTGGTTTCTTCCTCGAAGACCAACACCTATAAAGCCAAGTCTAACTTTTTTATCGTCTTTGAGATTTTGTTTTTTTACAATAAAAGGAATGCTTGAACTTGCCAAGCTGGTTGATATAAAATTTCGACGATTCATAGTCAGGTTGGGTTGAAGATGATATAGAAACTGAATTGTTAATTAGTTTATCAAATATAAAATTAAATATTTTCATAAATAAATGATTGATAAAAAATATAATCTATTATTTATTTAATAGTTAAAAATATTTTAATGTATGTGATAAAATTCAAGGTAATTATTTTTTTGTAAAAATCTTGAACAAAATAAAAATACCATTTGTTAATGTAGTTGATTACGTTTCTTTAAGAACGATTTAACCACCGTTCGGTAGCCTACAAGTGTTGTACACAACCTTTGTAATGACTGTTTGGCTAACATTATATTAATCTTTTATTATCTAACTTGGAATATCAAAAAAAGAGAGTTGCAGTGTTGCGTAAAGAACATTTCAATGCAGCTCATCGTCTCCACAATCCCGAATGGAATGCGGAAGACAATGCTCGTATTTTCGGAAAATGTAATAATCCGAATTTTCACGGGCACAATTATGATCTGATTGTTCGACTGTCGGGCGAAGTTGACCCAAAGACAGGTTATGTTTTCGACATGAAAATTTTAAGTGATTTAATCAAAGAACATGTATTAGATAGATTTGATCATAAAAATCTAAACTTGGATGTTGAAGAATTTAAAACGCTAAATCCTTCAGCTGAAAACATTGCTATTGTGATTTATGATATTTTGCGAGAAAAAATATCGAATGATTATGATTTGAAAATTACACTTTTTGAAACTGCAAGAAACTATGTTGAATACCCAATTTAAAGAAAAAACATTTGTGAGCGATTTATTATTAGACGACCAAGACCATCCGTTTACCAAACTCGAAACGCCACTCCGGGAAGATGCGTTTGATTTAACTGATGACGAGAAAATTGAAATAATAGAAAAACATTTCAAAGAAATAATGCTTACGCTCGGCCTTGATTTACAAGACGAAAGTCTTCGTGGAACTCCTAAGCGTGTAGCTAAAATGTATGTAAAAGAGTTGTTTTCAGGTCTAAATCCTGAAAATGAACCAGCAATGACGCTCTTTTCCAACGAATATAACTATAATGAAATGTTGGTTGAGAAAAACATTCAGTTTTATTCATGTTGCGAACACCATTTTGTGCCAATCGTAGGGAAAGTCCACGTGGCTTATATTTCAAATGGCAAAGTAATTGGTTTGTCGAAATTACACCGAATCGTGAATCATTTTGCTCGTCGCCCTCAAGTGCAAGAGCGTATGACAATTCAGATCGGTAACGCCATCAAAAATGCATTGATGACCGACGATGTGGCAGTTTTTGTAGATGCAGACCATCAATGTGTTTCATCTCGAGGCGTGAAAGATCAAACAAGCTCAACAATTACTTCATTTTACAGTGGAGCTTTTAATAAAGAAGAAAAAAGAAGCGAGTTCTTGAAGGTATTAAGTATTTAGTCTTAATACATAATAAGAGGTCTGTCGTGTAATTGAAAATGGATAATTGACAACTCACTAAACAATTTAACTCATATACAGTTTAAAATTGTAAGGTCATGATTTATCAGTTATCCATTTTTATTTATTTATAAAGAAATGTCTTTTAAAGGAAAAAATTATCTTATAATTGGTGCTAGTTCAGGTATTGGCTTATCTATTGCACAATCGTTAATAGAAGCGGGAGCAAATGTGTTTACAGCTTCTCGCACTCAGCCAAATTTACCTTCAACATACATTATTTGGGATGCTGCTAATCCTGATAGTCAAGTTTTTAATTCACTTCCTGCCACAATTGATGGCCTTGCATATTGCCCTGGAACAATTAATCTAAAACCTTTTCATAGATTTACGAGTGAAGATTTTCAAAAAGATTTTCAGATAAATGTTTTGGGTGCAGTTAATGTAATTCAAGCTGTTTTACCAAAATTGAAGGCTGCTGGGAATGCTTCGGTTGTGCTTTTTAGTACAGTTGCCGTCCAAACTGGAATGGGATTTCATGCTTCTGTAGCGGCCTCAAAAGGTGCGATTGAAGGTATAACTCGCTCATTAGCAGCCGAATATGCTGGTTCAAAGATTCGATTCAACGCTATTGCTCCGTCTTTAACCGATACACCTTTGGCAAAAATTTTACTTTCTTCGCCCGAAAAAATTGATGCATCAAACAAACGTCATCCACTTGGAAGGGTTGGAACGAGTGCTGATATTGCTGCTGCTGCCAAACTTTTATTATCTGATGAAGGTAGTTGGATTACTGGACAGATTTTACATATTGATGGTGGAATGGGTAATTTGAAGTAAAAATTTTGCCAATAATTATATTTTTTACAAATATTCCTTGTAAATATACCATTTGTCAAGTTTTTAGATTACTTTGTTTGCTTAATTCTACATTTGACCATAATTTTAACTAAAACTGGAAAATACAATGGTATCAATTATTTTACTCGCTTTTGCAGCAATCGTTCTTTATTTATCGGTTGTAATTGTTCAACAAGGTAATGTTGCAGTAATTACAGTTTTCGGTAAATACAGCCGCATAATGACTCCTGGTCTGAATTTTAAGATTCCATTTATTGAGTTTGTATTTCGCACTATCTCGATTCAGAACCGTTCGGCGGAATTACAGTTTCAAGCAATCACTAATGACCAAGCCAACGTGTATTTCAAGGCAATGTTGCTTTATACAGTTACAGATAATTCGGAAGAGCAAATCAAAAATGTAGCTTTTAAGTTTATTGACCAAGCCAACTTCATGCAAGCTTTGGTTCGCTCAATAGAAGGCTCAATTCGTAGTTTTGTTGCCACCAAAAAGCAAGCGGAAATTTTGGGTTTAAGAAACGAAATTGTTGATGATGTGAAGTCAAATCTTGACCAAACATTAAATGGTTGGGGCTATCATTTACTTGATTTACAGATAAATGATATTACATTTGATGAAGAAATCGTAAAATCAATGTCAAGAGTTGTGGCATCAAATAACTTAAAGGCGGCGGCTGAAAACGAAGGTCAGGCTTTATTGATTACAAAAACCAAAGGTGCCGAAGCTGATGGTAATGCCATTAGAATCTCGGCTGAAGCGGAACGCGAAGCGGCTCGATTGCGTGGACAAGGCTTAGCTCAATTCCGTGAAGAAATTGCGAAAGGTATGGCAGTAGCAGCAGCAGAAATGGAAAAAGCACATCTTGACCCATCAATTATTTTATTTTCTTTATGGACTGAAACTTTACGTCAAGTTGCTCAAGATGGTAAAGGAAATGTGATATTTATGGATGGTTCGGTTGAAGGATTTGATAAAACAATGAAACAAATGATTGCTTTAAATCAGAATTCTGAAAATAATCAAAAAGGAAAGTAGGTAAAAACTTACTTTTAAAAATTATTCGTGCCACACTTCTCTATTATAAAGTGTGGCACGAGTGTTTTTAAGCAATTATAATTTTGTAAGCATCATAAATCATTTTTAAGCCAACACCAATAAAAACCAAACCAGATACATATTTGATATAAATGATGGAATTGTCATTTAGTCGAGTTTTGATTCTATCTGCAAATATAGAAAAAGCTGATTCGGTTGTGAAAATGGTAAGAATGCAAGTTGAAAAAAACAGTGTTTCGTCTAAAAAATCATATTTATAGCCTTTTAGAGAGGCTGATACCACCATCCATGAAATAAAATTTATTGGATTAACAATATTCAAGAGAAATCCCTTTCCGAAAAAATAAAAAAATCTTGTCAATTTAAAGTCTTGCATCTTTGATGCTTGTTGTCGTTTTCGGAACTGAATAAGACCTAAACCAATAAGTAAAATTGAACCAAAAATTCGAGAATAAAGACCGAAATTTGGTATATTTGGGAGGAAAGAAGTTCCAAGGTAAGCTATTAAAATCATAATAATATCGCCAACAACAACGCCTAAAGAGATTTTTACGCCTGCTTTATAGCTATATTGGATACTATCTTGAACGAGTGCGAAGAATACACTACCAAAACCGAAACTTAAAACTAGCCCTGTAACTAAACCAAAAACTATTGCCTCAATCATATCAAAGACCTTTTAAACGTGCTACTTTAAGAATACCAGCCACACTCATAGAATCGGTGATTTTATTATCCAAAACCATCATGAGTGCTTCTTTAAGCGAAACCTTTTTAACTTGTAATTGCTCAGTTTCTTCGGGTTGACTTTCTGATTGTGTGATACTTTCGGCAAGGTAAATGTAGGCTACCTCATTGCAGACAGAGTTTGATGTGTGTAATTTAGAAATTAATTTCCATTCTTGTGCTATTAATCCAGTTTCTTCTTTCAATTCACGTTTTGCCGTGTCTAAGACTTCTTCACCTTTAGGACATCCACCTTCTGGAATTTCCCAAGTATATTCATTTAGTGGAAATCTATATTGTCCAACTAACCAAATATTTCCATCTTGGTCGATTGGTACTACACCAACGGCAATGTTTTTAAAATTTACTGTACCATAAATCCCTTCGCCTCCACTTGGATTTATTACTTTTTGGTGTACAACCCGTATCCAATTATTTTCGTACTTGACCTCTGAGTCAAGAATTTGCCAAGGATTTTTTTCTTCATTCATTTGGCAAAATTAAGACAAAATCAGTAATGATGAAAACTTTGTATTGAATGAGGGTAATTTTACCTTTATTGTTTGATTTGTTTTTAAACTTTTCCAATAAATTTTAGAAATTTAGCCACTTTCTTTTGTAACTTTCATTCCAAAATTTATTTGTGATTTCTTATTATTTTGTTTTTTTATTTTATCATGAAAAAAGTGGTATTACTTTCTTTGAGTGTATTTTTATTGAATACTGCTTATTTGTTTGCTCAAAACAATGAATTGTGGTATGACAAACCCGCCACGGTTTGGACAGAAGCCCTGCCAATTGGAAATGGTTTTATGGGTGCTATGGTTTTTGGAAATCCTGAAAAAGAACATTTACAGCTGAATGAAGGAACTCTTTATACAGGAGACCCAAGTGGAACGTTTAAAAATATAAATATCAGAAAGTCGTTTAAGGGGGTTACTGATTTATTGAATGATAAGAAATACCAAGAAGCTCAGGCCATTATTGCAAAAGAATGGCTCGGTCGAAATCATCAATTGTATCAACCTATGGGTGATTTGTGGATAGATTTTGAACATAAAAATAATTCAGTTTTAGATTATAAACGTAACTTAAACCTCTCAAATGCAACTGCTTCAACAAGTTATAAGATTGGTAAAACTACCTTTAAAAGAACATATTTTGCCAGTTATCCTGACCATGTCATTGTTATAAAACTACAAGCAGTAGGGGTTGATAAAATTAATTGTACTTTAAGATTTACCACTCCACACCAGTCAGGTATTTATTTTGAGGCTAAAGGTAATACTCTAAGAATGCAAGGTAAGGTTGCAGGTTTTGGCTTGAGAAGAAGTTTCGAACAGGTAGAGAAGCTTGGTGACCAACATAAGTATCCCGAACTTTACGACAAATTGGGTAAACGTAAACCAGAAATTGAAAATATGCTTTATGATGAAAAAGCTAAGGGTTTGGGAATGTCTTTTGAGTCAGCAATAAAAGCTTATAATTATGGCGGTAGCGTAGTAAATGATAAAGATAAAATTATTGTCAAAAATGCTAATGAATTGGTGCTGATTCTTTCTTCCGCCACAAGTTTTAATGGCTTTGACAAAAGCCCTGCCTTTGAAGGAAAAGACCCAAGAAAACTAGTCGAAAAATATTTTAAAGCAATTCAAGGTAAATCATTTAATGTTCTTTATAATAATCACCTTGCAGACTATAAAAAACTATACGATAGAGTTGAACTTAAATTGGCTGCGGAAAGTACACAATCAATATTACCAACTGATAAACGTATTGAGTTATTTTATAATCATAATGATCCTTCTTTTCCATCACTTTATTTCAATTATGGTCGATATTTGATGATTGCAGGTTCGAGAATTGGTGGGCAACCGCTCAATCTTCAAGGAATTTGGAATGATCAAATGACTCCACCTTGGAATGGTGCTTACACAATCAATATTAATGCTCAAATGAATTATTGGCCTGCCGAAATTACAAATTTATCGGAGTGTCAAGAGCCTTTTTTTCAATCAATTAAAGAAATGGCAATTAATGGCCAAGAAACTGCTCGCAATATGTATGGAAATGAAGGTTGGGTTGCTCATCATAATACTGATATTTGGCGACACACCGAACCTATTGATAACTGTAATTGTTCGTTTTGGCCAATGGCAGCGGGTTGGCTAACGAGTCATTTTTGGGAGAAATATCTATATAATGGAGACAAAAGGTTTTTAAAAGAAGAAGTCTTTCCGCTGTTAAAAGGTGCTGTGCAATTTTATCAAGGTTGGTTAGTAAAGAATGAAAATGGGTATTTAGTTACGCCAGTTGGACATTCACCTGAACAGAATTTTCTATACAATCAAAATAAACAAGGTACATTTAGTGCTGGGCCAACGATGGATATGGCCATTATTCGAGAATCAATGTCTAGGTATATTGAATCCTGCAAAATTCTTGGGATTAATGAACCATTGTTGTTAGAAGTTCAACAAAATTTGAGAATGCTTTTACCTTATCAAATTGGTAAATACGGTCAATTGCAAGAGTGGCAAGAAGATTTTGAAGATGCTGATATACAGCATCGCCATTTTTCACATTTATATGCTTTTCATCCAAGTAATCAAATAAATCAGTTTACACCTGAATTAATTTCGGCAGTAAAGAAAGTCATGGAACGAAGAGGAGACTTAGCCACTGGGTGGTCTATGGGTTGGAAAGTTAATATTTGGGCGAGATTGAAAGATGGAGACCATGCATTAAAATTATTGACAAATTTGTTCAAATTCGTAAGAAGCCACACAACAAACATGGAAGGTGGAGGAACTTACCCGAATTTGTTTGATGCTTGTCCTCCATTCCAAATTGATGGTAATTTCGGTGCAACCGCTGGAATTGCAGAAATGCTTATTCAAAGTCATGCAGGAGAAATTTACTTATTACCAGCCCTGCCAAAAGAATGGCATACGGGAAATGTCAAAGGGTTGAGAGTGCGAGGAGGATTTGAAATTGATATGGCTTGGAAAAATGGGAAATTGATAAAAGTTATTATTTACTCAAAAAATGGTGGAAATTGTAGAATTAGGACTAAAGAAAAGTTGACCCTCAAAGATTTGCAATACAAAATTGCCAAAGGCGAAAACCCTAATCAGCTCTTTAATTTTGTTAAAGTTGAAAGCCCGATTATTAAAGACCCTTCAAAACTTTTAGAGATTAAAGAGCGAGGTAGTTTTGTTATTGATTTTTTGACAAAAAAAGGTAAAAAGTATGAAATTTTGTAGCATAAAGCCTACAAAATCTCACGAATTACTTTTCCCGAGACATCAGTAAGTCTAAAATTTCGTCCTTGAAAAGGAAAAGTAAATTGTTCGTGGTCGAAGCCCATCACGTGCATAATTGTTGCTTGCAAATCGTGTACATGGGTTTTTCCTTTGATACCATAATAACCAATCTCATCCGTTTCACCGTGCGAATATCCTTTTTTGATTCCTGCACCAGCCATAAACATTGTGAAAGCATCGACATGGTGGTCACGGCCTTTTAATGGCGTATTATTATCGCCCGCTCGGTTTTCCATCATTGGTGTACGCCCAAATTCCCCTCCCCAAACAATCAATGTTTCATCTAAAAGTCCACGTTGTTTAAGGTCTTTTATGAGTGCTGTGATTGGTTTATCGACGTACTCAACATTTCTACGTAAACCAATGTCAACTCCGCTACCCTCGTCAGTTCCATGATTATCCCATCGGCGGTCGAAGAGTTGAACGACTCTTACGCCTTTTTCGATTAATTTTCTTGCTAATAAACAATTATTGGCAAAACTGGCTTTGCCGACCTCCGTTCCATACATTTCGTGAATATAAGCCGGCTCAGTAGAAATATCCATTGTTTCAGGCACTTCTGCTTGCATTCTGAATGCCATTTCATACTGCGAAATCCGAGTAAGCGTTTCAGGATCGCCAATTTCTTTATAAGTCAGTTCATTTATTTTATTAATGGTTTCTATTGATTTCTTGCGTAGTTCTGTATCTATTGCCTTTGGATTATTGAGATAAAGTACTGGGTCACCTTTTGACCTGCATTGAACACCTTGATAAACTGAAGGCAAAAAACCATTTCCCCACAAATATTTGCCTGCACTTGGTTCAGAACCCGAAACTAAAACAACATAAGCAGGTAAATTCTGATTTTCTGATCCCAAACCGTAAGTAATCCAAGAGCCTAAACTTGGCCTGCCAACTCTTGCACTTCCAGTATGCATAAAAAGCTGGGCGGGTGCGTGGTTAAACTCATCTGTGTGCATGGCTTTCAGGAAAGTCAAATCATCGGCGAGTTCTGGTAAATGCTTAAAATAATCCGAAAACCAAGCACCTGACTGTCCATGTTGTTGAAAAGTAGCTTGTGGACCAAGCATTTTAGGGGTTCCTTTGATGAAGGCAAAACGCTTGCCTTCTAAAAGTGAAGGTGGACAAAGTTGCCCATCAAGTTTTGCAAGTTCTGGTTTATAATCAAATAATTCGAGCTGCGATGGAGCTCCCTCCATGTGCAGAAAAATAATATGTTTGGCTTTGGCAGGAAAATGCGGTGGCTTAACTGCAAATGGGTTTTCATCTACAGTTTTTTGTTCTGAATTAAAACAACCTCCAAGAATTGAAGATAAGGCGATACCACCCAAACCTGAAGTACATTGTTTTAGAAAATGGCGACGAGTATTGAACGTGGCTTGCTCAAAAAAAGCTTCCTCAAATATAGTTTTTCTGTTCATTTTGTAAGGAATTCATCTAAATTTAACATCGTATTTGCCGTAAGTGTTAGTGCTAAAAGTTCGGCTTTTGTACTTTTTTTCTTTCTGAAATCAATCAATGCTTCATTATAGAGATTTTCAAGTAATGCTGTTTTCGACTGACTTGGTTGTTTTTGAAAAATATGCGTATAACCCGCACGAATTTTGTCTTTAATACTTTTTGCTTGTGACATTTGCATTTTTAAAGCAATATTTTGAGCCGCTGCATAATAAACAGTATCGTTTAGCGTGGTAAGTGCCTGCAAAGGTGTATTTGTGCGAACCCTTCTCGAAACACAAACATTTCGCTGTGGACTATCAAAAGTTATCATCGATGGGTACGGATTTGTTCGCCTCCAATAAGTATATATGGCTCTGCGAAATTGATTTCCGCTTTTTTCTCTTCGCCAAGCTCCATCAGTCGGGTTGGGTGGACGAACACTCGGGCCATACATTGTTGGATTTAGCAAACCACTGATTGATAATGCTTGGTCACGAATTTGCTCGGACGAAAGTCGAACTCTCGGACCTCGAGCCAAAAGTAAATTTCGAGGGTCTTTTGCCTCTAATTTTTTAGAAATCAATGAGGATTGTTGATAAGTGGCCGACATTACGATGGTTTTGAGTAAACTTTTTACTTTCCAATCCATTTTGTTAGAAAATTTAACTGCTAACCAGTCCAACAATTCAGGATGTGTTGGTTTCGATCCCATACTGCCAAAATCCTCTAAAGACTCTAAAATTCCGGTACCAAATATTTGTTCCCAAAAACGATTCACTATTACTCTTGAAGTAAGCGGATTTTGTTTATTTACCATCCATTCTGCAAAACCAAGACGGTTTTTAGGGTAGTTTTTCATATTTGGTAAAATTGCTGGTACGCCTGCTTGTACTTCACTTCCTTTTGCCATCCAATTACCTCTGATGAAAACATTGGTTTTTCTTGCCTTATTTTGTGTTCGTTCGAGCATAATTGGCGTAGCAATCGCATCAATCATTGCCAATTTCTCAATAGAATCTTGCACAGATTTAGGTAAAGTTCTGATTGGCATTTTGCTTGATTGTAGCTCCATCCAATCGAGATGCATTAAATCTGTCCAAAAGTTTTTCCCTTTTCTAAATACTAAATATACATCATGAATTCCTCTCTTTGGTTTCACTTTTCCCGATGAATTTGTATATTGATTCCATCTCGACCATCCAACATTTACTTCTTTTTCGCTGCATTTTGTTTCTACTTTACTAATTAATTCCCCATCAACGCTGCCGATTCTCATTTCGATAAAAGCATTTTCTGCTCCACTTTGGTAGCGATATTTTACTGCTTCAATATTGCTTAAATCAATATCTTCATAGACAGTAAAGGCACCTTCGGTGGTTTGCATAATTTCTTTTTGATTGTTCCAAAGCTCGATATGACGACTTGTACTATCAAACGATTCAGCTTCTATTCGATAAAAACCCAATTGTCTTAAATAATCATTTGTTTTTTCTGCTAAAAGTGGTTTATCAGAATGTTTTATTCTTGAAAGGTTTGCGGGAAGTTTATTATTTATCCAATTTGTTAACTTAATAACTTCCTGTTCTTTTTCTTTAGAATAAGTTCTGAAAAGTGGTTTTTCGTTATATAAATCTCGGTCTTGGGTATTATTGAAAAAAGCAGCCAATTTGTAAAAATCTTCATGACGAAACGGGTCGTACGGATGGCTATGGCACTGAACACAAGCCATTGTTGTGCCTTGCCAAACTTCCATCGTGGTAGAAACACGGTCAATGATTGCCATATTTCTAAACTCTTCGTCGTTGGTGCCACCTTCGTCATTGGCCATTGTATTTCTATGAAAAGCAGTTGCAATGTGGCGGTTTTCGAGCGATTCAATACTTTCGTTGGGAGTTTGTGGTAATAAATCACCTGCCAACTGCTGTATCGTAAATTGGTCGAATGGCATATCTGCATTAAAAGCTTTTATAACCCAATCACGGTATTTCCAAATACTTCGGTCGAGGTCTTTTTCGTAACCTTTCGAGTCAGCATATCGAGCTAAGTCAAGCCACATAGAAGCCCATCGCTCACCAAATGCAGGCGATTTTAATAGTCTATCAACTTGCTTTTCGTAAGCGTTAGCCGATTTATCATTGACAAAATCTTTGGATTCTTGCGGCGTTGGTGGAAGTCCAATCAAGTCTAAACTTAATCTGCGAAGTAGGGTAGGGCGGTCGGCTTCTTTTGATGGCGAAAGTCCTTCTTGTTTTAGTTTTTCAAATACAAAATTATCAATTTCATTTTTTGCCCATTCTTTTCCTTCCCTTGGAATGTTTATATTTGTTTTTGGTGCCGAATAAGCCCAATGATTTCCCCATTTTGCACCTTGATTTATCCATTTTTCAATTTTTGTTATTTCCTCGTCTGTTAGTGGGTCTTTATCTTTTGGCATTCGCTCTTCTAGGTCGTGCGACTTGATTCTTTTCATTACCTCCGAATTATCAGCATCAAAAGGAATAATAGCAAACTTTCCTGACTTAGCTTTTGCAAAAGCTTCTTCAGGGAAAAGTAAACTAAAATTGCCATTTTTCTTTACACCACCGTGACAAACAATGCATTTTTTATTAAAAATTGGTCTAATTTCTTCATTATAACTAATGTCGTCAGAAGACCCATGATTATAAAAATAAAATAAAGTAGAAATAGGTATTGCAACAATAAAAATCCATTTGAAATATGAAGCATTCATGCGATTTATAAAAATGTATTATTTCAATGATAAATTGCACTAATATAATTACAAATTTGATAAGTATTTTAATTTTTTTTAATAATTTTGAAGAATAAGATTTAAGCATCCTTAAATTCTAACAAAAAAGCAAAATTCTTAATCTAAATTATTATGTCAACTAAAAATAACAACATTTCTCGCCGTGATTTCGTGGGTAAAGCTTCTTTAGCTTTAGGAAGTTTTTTAATTGTACCACGTCATGTTTTAGGAGGAAAGAAAGCCGATGGGAGTCGATATTTAGCCCCAAGTGATATAATTTCACTCGGTTTTATAGGTACAGGAAAGCAAGGTCGTGGACTTACCACATCATTTTTGAGTACAAACGAAGTCCGTATTGCTGCACTGAGTGAAGTATATCAAGCAAAGGCACAATTAACTCTGGACCGAATTAAAACGCACTATGAGAAAAATACTCAACTTGGTGCTTTGTCTGATATTCCTGTTTATCAAGACTTTAGAGAACTTTTAAATCGTAAAGACATTGATGCCGTTGTGATAGCAACGCCTGACCATTGGCACGCAGCTATGGCAGTGAGAGCAGCTGAAGCCGGTAAGGATATTTATTGTGAAAAACCTCTTTCTTTGACAGTTCGAGAAGGACGTGCGATGGTTAACGCTGCTCGAAAATACAAAAAAGTTTTTCAAACAGGTAGTATGCAACGTTCGTGGCCAGAGTTTCGCCAAACAGCCGAATTAATCAGAAATGGTTATATAGGGGAGGTTAAAAGTATTAAAGTTAATGTTGGAGCTCCACCAATTGCTTATAATTTAGCAGAAGAAAAATTACCAGAAGGACTTGACTGGGGGAAATGGCTTGGGCCAAATGAATCAGTATTATTTAACTCAGAATTGGCTCCACCGACTTCTAAAGATGTTTTCCCAAATTGGCGATTATACCGTGAGTTCGGTGGTGGAATGGTAACAGATTGGGGAGCTCACATGTTTGATATTGTGCAGTGGTCGATTGGAATGGATGATAGTGGCCCAGTAGAAGTGTCTGTACCCGATGGAAAGGAAATTAAGTTTCTTACCTATAAATATGAAAATGGTATCACGATGACCCACGAAAAATGGGAATGGAACAATGCGATACATTTTGTGGGAACCGAGGGTGAAATTAAAGTTCAAAGAAAGAAAATTGAAACAACGCCAATTTCTCTAAAAGACAAAGTTATTGGTGAAACAGAAAAACACGTTTATAAATCTGAGAATCATTATAAAGATTTCTTGGATGCGATAAGAAACCGTAGTAAACCAATTTGTGATGTTGAGGTTGGCCATCGTACAGCTTCGGTTTGTAATATCGGAAATATTGCTTATCGCCTTAATCGTTCGTTAAAATGGGATCCTAAAAAAGAAATTTTTATTGATGATAAGGAAGCAAATGCTCTTCTCGGACGAAATATGAATAAAGAATGGGGAATAAAAATCTAATATTTTAAATTTACTTGGAAGTCGCCTTGAAGAATTGCGAGGTGACTTACTTTTTTTTACTTCAAATAATAACCTTAACCGATGCAAATTAAATTTTTACCTTTAGTTTTTATGAGTTTTTGTGCATTTTCACAATCTCCTGTATCAAAAACTCCATCTTCTCCTGCTGCACCCTCTACTCCAAAAGAAGAGAAATCAACTTCTCTGACTATTCCTTTCAATCCTGATTCTTATGTTACAACAGAGCACGTGACGACCATCAAAGGTCTGAAAGTCCCATTTCAAGCGATGACAGGAACAATGCCAGTTTGGGACGAGGAAGGAAAAGCAATCGCTGGATTGTTTTATACATATTATGAACGCACAGATGTAAAAGACAGAGCGAGCCGTCCGTTGGTGATTTCATTTAATGGTGGTCCAGGTTCGGCTTCGGTTTGGATGCACATTGCATATACTGGCCCGCATTTACTAAATATTGATGACGAGGGTTATCCTCTTCAACCTTATGGAATTAAAGAAAATCCTTACTCAATATTAGATTTTGCTGATATTGTTTTCGTAAATCCAGTTAATACAGGATATTCACGCCCAACTAGCAAAGATGTGCCAACTTCAAAGTTTTTTGGAGTAAATGCCGACATTAAGTATTTAGCGGATTGGATAAACACCTTTGTTACTCGAACAAATCGTTGGGCCTCACCAAAATATTTGATTGGTGAAAGTTACGGTACAACTCGTGTTTCAGGTTTGGCTTTGCAATTACAAAATACTCAGTGGATGTATTTGAATGGCGTAATATTGGTTTCGCCAACAACGCTTGGAATTGAGCGTGGAACCGCTTCGGGTGCAGCTTTGAAATTGCCATACTTTGCTGCTACAGCTTGGTTTCATAAAATGTTACCTGCAGATTTACAGAAGAAAGACCTAACCGAAATGCTTCCAGAAGTAGAAAATTTCACGATTAATGAACTTTTACCAGCTATTAGCAAAGGAGGTTTTTTAGAAGATTCTAAGAGAAAAGAAATTGCAGCCAAGATGTCTCGCTATTCTGGATTATCAGAAAAAGTGATTTTACAACAAAATTTAGATATTCCTTTAGATTTTTTCTGGAAAGAATTATTGCGTGAAAAGGGAAATACAGTTGGACGTTTAGATTCAAGATATAAAGGAATTGACCGAAAAGATGCAGGCGAAAAACCAGATTTTAATTCCGAACTTACTTCGTGGTTACATTCATTTACACCTGCAATCAATATCTATTTAAGAAATGAATTGAATTACAAGACCGACCTCAAATATTATATGTTTGGCCCTACTAGTCCATGGGATAGAACTGGTGATAACACTGGGGAAAATTTGCGTCAAGCAATGGCACAGAATCCGTATCTGAATGTGATGGTTCAATCAGGTTATTATGATGGTGCTTGCGATTATTTTAACGCTAAATATAATATGTGGCAAATGGATATGAGTGGCAAACTTAAAGACCGTATGTCATGGAAAGGATATAGAAGTGGCCACATGATGTATTTACGTCGCGAAGATTTACAAACCGCAAATGAAGATATTAGAGACTTTATCAAGAAATCTTTACCGAAGCCAAATCAGCCAGCAAAGTATTGATATTTTATTTTTGAAATAAAGGTCTAAATAATTGAATTCGTTTTTAAATAAAGTCATAACCATCTGTTATGACTTTTTTAATGCCCTATATTTGGCAAATATTGCCTAAAAATTTTATGGTTCAGAAAAAGACATTTTTTTAGCAATGTGACAATATTAATCGAAAAATTGAAATGATGTAAATAATGATTTTAGTATTTTGTCACCGCTGCGAACCCTTTCTTGTCTCGAAACTAATGTCTTTTGTCTCAGTATTATTAACAATAATTTAATATTTTCTTCATATAATTAATTTTTTTTTATATTTTTTAGAAATTGAATTTTAAATAATTTATCTTTGTTTTTAAATATTTTTAAAACATAATCTTTATTATTTATTTATTTATGAAACACTCATACCCAATTCTTATTAAAGTAAGGGCATTGATGCTTTTGTTTTTTTTCACGAGCTCAATGGTTTTTGCTCAAAAAAAAATTACAGGTAAAGTAACAGATGCAGAAAGTGGAATCGGCTTGCCTGGTGCAACAATTCAAGTAAAGGGAACTAATAAAGGAACCTCTTCAGATGCCAATGGTGCATTTTCATTTGAAGTGCCTTCAGGTTCTACTATCGTGGTTTCTTCAATCGGTTATTTGGCTGTTGAAGAAGTTGTTGGTAATCGTTCAATTATTGAAGTTGCATTACAATCTGATACTAAAGTATTAGGAGAAGTAGTTGTGACTGGTTATGGTTCACAATCGAAAAAAGATATCACTGGTGCAGTAGCCACCGTTAATATGAAGGATGTTTTGGCTGTTCCTGCAACAAATCTTGCACAAGCTATTCAAGGCCGTGTGGCTGGAGTAAATGTTGGAACTGATAACTCTCCAGGTGGCGGTGTTATGGTTCGTATTCGTGGTTTTGGTACTGTAAACGATAATTCGCCATTGTATGTTGTTGATGGTACACCAACCAAAGGTAATCTAAATACGCTTAACCTTAATGACATTGAAACAATGCAAGTATTGAAAGATGCTTCAGCTGCTTCAATTTATGGTTCACGTGCTGGTAATGGTGTTGTTATTATTACTACAAAAAGAGGTAAATCGGGTAAACCCAAATTTACTTACGATACCTATTATGGCATTCAAAATCCAAGAAAAGGTTTTGATTTGGCCAATTCTCAGCAATATTTAGATGTATTCTGGAAATCATTTATAAATGCAAATAATACTTTGGTCAATGGTGTAGCTACTCCAAATGCTGGAAGTACAACTCTAAGATATCCTTCTAGTGTTCATTTTGGTAGTGGAGCAACTCCAGTAATGCCAGACTATATTGTAAAGTCAGGTGGTGTGAATGAAGGTAGTCCTTTGGCTGATCCAAAACTATATGTAAGAGATTTGTTAAACCCTAATACTCGGAATTTAATTCAAAAAACAAACAAACAAGGAACAAATTGGTTCGATGAAGCTTTTAAACCAGCTTTAATGCAGAATCACCAAATTGGTGTTTCAGGGGCAACTGAAGCTGCTCGTTATTCGATGTCGCTCAACTATTTCGACCAACCTGGTATCATGCTACATACGGGCTACAAGAGATATTCTTTGAGAGCAAATACCGAATTTAATGTAAATAAACGTGTAAGAATTGGTGAAAATATTCAGGTTGCTTATGATGAAACTGTACAGCAAAGAAATGGTAATCAAAGTGAAAGTAATCCAATTTCTTTTATTTATCGTCAGCAACCATTTATTCCAGTTTATGATATTATGGGCAATTTTGGCGGAACTTATAGTGCAGGTTTAGATAATTCAAGAAACCCGATTGCTGATTTGTTTACTCAAAAGGACAATAAGCAAAAAAATGCTAGATTCTTTGGAAATGCTTTTATTGAAGCAGATGTATTAAAAGATTTGACTGCAAGAAGCCAATTTGGTATTGATTATAATAATTTTAATGTTAGAAACTTCTTCCCCGTTGATATTCAAAATGCCGAGGTTGCGGCCAATAATAGCTTCAATCAAACTAATGCTTTTGAATGGACTTGGACTTGGTATAACACATTGACCTATAAAAAATCCTTGCTCAATAACCGTTTGAATCTAAATGTAATTGCAGGTACTGAATCTATTAAAAACTATAATGAGTTTTTTACAGCTAGTCGTCAGAGATATGCAAGTGATGATTTAGAAAATCAATACCTAGATGCTGGAAATGCAGGAACTCAAACTAATGGTGGTTCAGCGTCAAACTGGCGTTTAGCATCTGAATTTGCGAAAGCAAACTTTGGCTTAGATGATAAATATCTATTAGATTTGACCGTTCGCCGTGACCGCTCTTCAAGATTTGCACCAGAATTTAGAACTGCTATTTTTCCAGCGGTTTCTGTTGGCTGGAGATTATCAAACGAAGCCTTCATGAAAGAAATTAGTTGGTTATCTGACTTTAAATTGAGAGCTGCTTATGGTCAAACTGGTAATCAAGAAATTGGAAATTATAACTCTTTCGCACTTTTTGGAACAAACGTAGTTCAAAACTTCTATGATTTAGGTGGTACAAGGTCTTCATCTTTGCAAGGTTATGACCGCACACAATTTAGTAACATTAACGCAAAATGGGAAAGCACTGAATCGGTTGATATTGGTTTTGATGCAACATTGTTGAAAGGGAAAATTGATGTTTCGTTTGACTGGTTTAATCGTACTACTTCTGATATGTTATTCCCTGTTGAAGTACAAAGAAGTCAAGGTTTTGCGGCTGCCCCATTCCAAAATATCGGTAAAATGAGTAACAAAGGAATTGAATTAGGGCTCAATCATAGTGGAAAATTGTTAAACGACCAATTGACTTACTCTATAGGTACACAATTTTCAACCTATCGTAATGAGGTTCTAAAAACTGACGGAAATCCTTCTACACAGTATTTTGGATTTACAACACGTCTTCCAGCCATGAGTGTTACTCAACAAGGCTTTCCAATTGCATCATTCTTCGGATATCATATTGATGGTTTTATCGAAACTGATGAGCAAGGTTCAAATCTTCCTGCTCAATTTGCTACTGATTCTAAGACAATTAATAACAAGGCGGGTAATTTTAAATTTAGAGACGTAAATGGTGACGGCAAGATTACTGCTGCTGATAGAGAGGTTATTGGTAGCCCACATCCTGATTTTACATATGGTATTAATCTGAGCCTAGGCTATAAAGCATTTAGATTAGATGTTTTTGGACAAGGTGTACAAGGAAACCAAATTTTTAATTATGTACGTTATTGGACTGATTTTCCAACTTTTGCAGGAAATCGTTCTCTAAGAATGGTTAATGAGTCGTGGGAACCAGGTAAGGCAAATCCTAAATTGCCAATTCTACGTTCAAATGATAATATTAGCTCAAGTCCATCGACATATTATTTAGAAGATGGTTCGTATTTCAGATTAAAAAATATCCAGCTGAATTACCAAATCCCTTCAGTTTTACTCAGAAAAGTTGGTTTGAGTGCCGCGACAATTTATATTCAAGGTCAGAACCTGTTGACAGCAACAAAATATACAGGAATCGACCCAGAAATTAATTTGAGAAACTCAACTGCTGGAACTGTTGGTCAAGACCGTCACATTGGTGTTGACGAAGGTGCATATCCAACTTACAAAGCCACAGTTATTGGTTTAAATATTGGATTTTAATTAAAACATTTAGAATTTTTAAATTATTATACAAAATGAAAAGAATATTATGGTTTACATTCATCCTTTCTGTGGGCTTCATAAGTTCATGTCAGGATAAATTTTTGGACGTACAACCCAAAGGGGTTCTTTCGCTTGCTACATTATCAAATAAGCCAGGCGTGAATTATTTATTAGTAGGTGCTTACGCTTTAATTGATGGTACAGGCACAAACAATACAGCTGGCTTTTCTTCATGGCACGGTTCGGCTGATAATTGGATTTATGGCGAAGTTTCGGCTGATAATGCCTATAAAGGTACAACTTCTGGTGACCAACCAGAGATTTCATTTATTGAACAAAAAAACATTTTATCTGATAACACGCATTTCAGAGGGAAATGGTCAGCATGTTATGATGGTATCGCACGTGCAAATGATGTGCTTTTAGTAATGGCAAAAGCGACAGATATGACTGATGCAGAAAAGGCTCAAGTTAATGCTGAGGTTAGATTTTTGAGAGGTCATTTTCATTTTGAACTAAAGAAAGTGTTCAATATGGTGCCTTACATTGATGAGAAAATTTATAATCCTGATGATTTTAGTAGCACAAAATTGCCGAATGATAAAAACATTTGGTCTAATATTGAAGCTGATCTTAAAGCAGCTTATGATGTTTTACCTGTAAATCAATCTCAACCAGGGCGTCCTACCAAATGGGCTGCAGGGGCAATGTTGGCAAAAGCATATATGTTTCAACAGAAATTTGCTGAAGCAAAACCAATTTTGCAAGCAATCGTTGATAGTAAGAAATACTCATTGATGCCAAAGTATCATGATAATTTCCGTGCTGTCACAAATAATAACGCTGAATCGGTTTTCTCAATTCAGTTTTCGGTCAATGATGGTGCAGGTGGAAACGAAAACGGCAATTCTGGTGCAACACTTAATTACCCATCTTTCGGTGGTGTTACTACTTGTTGCGGATTTTATCAACCATCACAAAATTTGGTAAATGCTTTTAAAACAAATACAAATGGTTTACCTCTCATTGATACATTCAATGATGTTGATGTAAAAAATGATCAAGGTTTATCGGTTACAGCTCCATTTACGCCTGACGGTGGTACGTTTGACCCACGTTTAGATTGGACAGTTGGTCGCCGTGGTATTACATTCTTGGATTGGGGAGTGCATACTGGAGCTGGTTTTATTCGCGACCAAGCTTATGCTGGCCCATATTCGCCTAAAAAACATCTGCCTTATAGGTCTGATATTGGTGTAAATACTGGCCCAAATCCTCGTTTGAATGCAAATAATTATCGAATGATTAGATATGCTCATGTACTTTTGTTATTAGCTGAATGTGAAGTTGAGGTAGGTGATTTGGAAAAAGCACGTGAATATGTAAATATGATTCGTAATCGAGCAGCTAATCCCGAAGGTTTTGTTGTAGGTTCTGATGGTAAGCCTGCGGCAAATTATGTAGTTAAACCTTATAGTGAAACTTGGAGAGATAAAATAGCTGCAAGAAATGCAGTTCGATTTGAAACTCGTATTGAAATTGCAATGGAAGGTCATCGCTATTTTGATTTAGTTCGTTGGGGAATCGCTGACCAAGTTCTAAATGCATATTACGCTAAAGAAAAAATAAAACGTGC